>MDTE01022302.1_pt1 | contig 25938 bp, 26 predicted proteins | sample 811231 | NCBI WGS metagenome assembly MDTE01 (sample SAMN05326651, study PRJNA326480) | marine metagenome | isolation source: seawater | place: Indian Ocean: Red Sea | collected 2010
GCTCATCGTTGATGTCACTTGCTCGAACTCATGCAAAGATGCCTGTTACAGATGATGCGATTGAAGAACTCCTCGATACTTATTACATGGTTGTTGAGACTATTGAAAGAGATATCAGACAGCATGCACAGCTTGGAAAAAACCCTGTACAATTCATTGAATCTATTAATCGAATGCGGACATTAATGTCTCTTGGATGGATGCGTTCAATGTTGATTAAAGCAGCAACAAATGCGAGAGAACGAGGGTATAAGAGAATCGATATAGAACAAATTGTCAATATCGACCCTTTTGACGAATAATTTCAATCATTCTCATATGTGGATTCTTGAAATCTATATAAAACGGCCTATTAAGTAGGGCGGCTGTGAAAACTACTGTAAAAAAGATCCATTCTAAATTAAGTTGTTACTATTTTTATCTACAGATTATCGGTTTAGAATCTAATTAAAGGGATGAAGCGAATGAAACTATAGCATCATAGTCTGGTTCAACACCTGGATTTTCTGCCACCCATCGGTGCTGAACAATACCATTCTTGTCTATTACGATTACAACTCTGTTAGCAGAAACATAACCTTCAATTCCGCCCAATCCTGTGAATGTAGCATCATATGCTTTGACAACATCTCTGTCAAGATCAGAAAGCAAAGAGAACTCAAGGTTATATTTTCTAGCAAACTCTGCATTGGCCCAAGGAGAATCTACACTGATTCCTAAAACTGCCGTGTTGGATTGGTTAAGTTTGGACATGTTATCTTGAAATGCACACATTTCTTTATCGCAGACACCTGTAAATGCTCCAGGATAGAAAGCAAGAATAACTGTTTGACCGCTGTATTCAGCAAGGCTAACGTCACTTTTGTCAGTGGTTTTCAATGTAAAGGCTGGGGCTGTGTCTCCAATATTGACCATGCAAAGGCCAATTATCAGCGGCGTATATCAGTTTCGATTTAAGTTAATATCAAAATCGGCCAGCGTTCATTACCTTGTTCCATGCAGATATGAAATCAGCAACGAACTTATCTTGATTATCATCTTGAGCATATACTTCAGCGATCGCTCTCAATTGGGAGTTACTACCGAATACAAGATCGTATCTAGTTGCGCTGCGGACTTTTTCTCCAGTAGAACGGTCATGAGCGTCGTATGAGTTGCTTCCTGTTGGAGTCCACTTAACTCCCATGTCTAGTAGAGTGTCAAACCACTCATTAGACAGGCTTGAGCCGTCTGAGAATAATCCTCTTTGGTCAGATGAGACTCCAAGAGATCTCATTCCACCGACTAGAACAGTCATTTCGGGCGCAGTAAGTCCTAGAAGTTGGGCCTTGTCTAGCATCATTTCTTCTGGGCTTACTGCAAAGTTGGTCTTCAAGTAGTTTCTGAATCCACAGGAAACGGGTTCCATAACTGAGAAAGAGTCTGCATCAGTTTGCTCTTCTGTAGCATCGCCACGACCTGGAGTGAATGGAACTTCTTTGCCACATGCCATCTCGATTCCAACATTTCCAGCAAGGACAATAGTATCTGCAATACTTGCACCGTTAGCATCAGCGATTCCACTTAGAACTCCAAGAACTTTGGACAATTGCTCTGGCTTGTTAGCTTCCCAGTCTTTTTGTGGCGCCAATCTAATTCTGGCTCCGTTGGAACCTCCACGGAAGTCAGAACCTCGGAATGTAGAAGCACTAGCCCAAGCAGTTTCAACCATCTCACTGATGGAAAGTCCGCTAGATTTTATTGCCGTTTTTACAGCATTGACATCGTAGGATGTGCTTCCTTCAGGAACAGGGTCTTGCCAAATGAAATCTTCATCAGGGACATCAGGGCCTAGATACCTTGACTTTGGACCCATATCTCTGTGAAGTAGTTTGAACCAAGCCTTGGAGAATGCATCTGCAAAGGCATCAGGGTTCTCATGGAAGTATTTTGAGATCTTACGGTATTCAGGATCTCTAATCATTGCCATATCAGCGGTAGTCATCATTGTAGGGACCTTGATTGATGGGTCCTCTGGGTCTGGTGCCATGTCTTCTTCATCTTGATTTGATGGCGTCCATTGGTGCGCACCTGCAGGACTCTTTTCCAAAACCCATGTTTCGTCATACTTGAATAGCATATCAAAATAGCCATTGTCCCATACGGTTGGGTTTGCAGTCCAAGCCCCCTCGATTCCACTTGTGATAGTATCTCTACCAACTCCAGACTTGAAGTCGCTTGTCCAGCCAAAACCTTGCTCTTCAATGCTTCCGCCTTCCGGCTCAGGTCCTTTGTGATCCTCTGGACCTGCTCCGTGCGCTTTTCCGAAGGTGTGGCCACCAGCAGTTAGAGCTACAGTTTCTTCGTCGTTCATAGCCATTCGACTGAATGTTTCGCGAATGTCTTGAGCGCTTAGTAGCGGATCTGGGTTTGCGTTAGGTCCTTGCGGATTCACGTAAATTAGCCCCATCTGGACCGCAGCAAGTGGATTCTCTAGATCTTGTCGGGTTTCACCATATCTGTTGTCACCCAGCCACTCATCTTCGCTGCCCCAGTAAATATCATCTTCAGGGTGCCAAATGTCTGGCCTTCCACCACCAAATCCAAGAACAGGTCCGCCCATTGATTCAATAGCGATTTGACCGGTCAATATTAGTAAATCTGCCCAACTAATGCCGTTACCATACTTTTTCTTTATCGGCCAAAGAAGTCTTCGAGCTTTATCCAAGTTTCCGTTGTCAGGCCAACTGTTCAGTGGAGCGAATCTTTGTGCACCAGTTCCACCGCCTCCACGACCATCACCAGTTCTGTAAGTACCGGCAGCGTGCCAAGTCATTCTGATGAAAAAAGGACCGTAGTGGCCGTAGTCTGCAGGCCACCAATCTTGACTATCTGTCATCAAGGCGTGTAGGTCTGCTTTGAGTTGTTTGTAGTCTATTGAATTGAATGCATCTTTGTAGATAAAGTTTGAATCCATTGGGTTTGATTTTCTATCATGTTGGTGCAAAATTGCCAGGTTAAGTTGTTTAGGCCACCAATCAGTATTTTTCATTCCAGTTTCGCTTGTGCTATGTGCGCCGTGCATTACGGGGCATTTACCTTCAATATCCATTCCTCGCATGTGAATTCACTAATCTTGCCAAAACATCCTCCCATATCAACTTAAGCATAATTTTTGTTCGACCTGAATTTAGTAAAATTAGCATTCAGGTTATTGATGGTTATAATAATTTAATTCGCTATAACTCCTAAGATGGTAAAGACAAAACGTAGTATTTTCTAGCATTGTCATGCTTGCCATCATTCTGCCAGCAATCCTGGCAGGAATAGTTGCAATTTTGGTAACATTAGCAATCGAAAGGTTTGGGGGATTGATTGGAGGCGTTCTTGGCACAATTCCTTCAACAATCATACCAGCAGCAGCAGGTGTTTACTACCTCGACGGCAAACAAGCATTACTTTCGAGTATGTCCATTGTTCCATTGGGGATGATGGTTAATGGTTTATTTTTAGGCGTATGGATTGTATTACCAAAATATGTTTCAAACAGGAAAAGTCCGTTGGTTTTGACAACAATTTCTTCAATCTCTATTTGGGCAATTTTTGCTTATTTAGCTCTTGAAATTGCTAATTATACTTCATCGGTTGAACTGAGTCCATTTATTCTAGGAATACTTGGCCTAATTTTTTTGATTTTCATTTCTATTTTCTTTAACATCAAAACTTTACCTTCTCCAAAAGGCACTAATAAAGTTCCATTATCAATACTTATGGCTAGAGGAATTGCTGCATCAATCGCCATTGGATGCGCGTTAATTTTAGCGAATTTAGGAGAACCGCTAGTAGCCGGACTTGCAAGCGCCTTTCCTGCAATATTTCTAACAAGTATGATTGCTTTGTGGATTTCTCAGGGCGTTACTGTGCCACAAGGTGCAGCAGCACCCATGATGCTTGGTGGGGCCAGCGTTGCAGTTTATGCTTTGGTAGTTATGTGGTCGATACCAAGTTTTGGCATAATTATAGGCTCTTTGATAGCGTGGTTATCATCAATTGTATTTTGGTCGATTCCAGCATTTATTATTCTGAAGAAATATCGTGATTCAAGCATTAATTGAGCGCATCCACTTTTCAGCACCGGGTATCCCTACTACTGTACATACAACACCATTGACTCCTTTGATAGTCTCGATTTTTTGTTTTAATTCAACGCAATCCAATAGGCAACAGGGGCAATGTGGGTGCTTAGGGGCGATAGTATAATTCACTACGCCATCACTAGTAATATCAATTTCCTGTATAATGTCTGATTCATTATACGTCTTGTCTTCATGGGGCTCTTTCCAATTGGCAAATAAGCGAATCACTCTTAATTTTAGAGCCCTCATTTTCCGCTCATTCATATCTTTTCCTGCCTAACGTTGATGGTTAAAACTAATCTTTTGATAGTTCTTTCTCAAAATCCTCTAAGCGTAATTCGCTTAATTTTCCTTCAGCTGATTTGAGATCTTCCTGGCATTGCTTTAGTAACACTGCACCCTCTTCATAGAGAAGAAGGGTCTCGTCAAGCCCCTTGCCACCTCTTTCTAGGAGGGCTACAATTTCTTCCAATCTAATTACTGCTTCATCATATGTTTTCTTTTTGCTCATAATATCACTCACTTTTATTTTTAATTTCAATGATATCTGCATCCGCTAGTCCGTCTGCAAAATTCATAGTAATTCTCTGTCCAATTTCTAATTGTTTTATTTCGGTTAAAACATCTCCAGATTCATTTTGTACCATACTATATCCTCTCTCTAGAACGCGATAAGGATGTACTGCACTAAGAGAAGTCTCGAAATTTGAAATTCTTGAAAGCTCCTTCGCCAACAATACTTTACTGCTATTTTTCAATCTTGAAGCAAGACCCTGAATCTTAATTTTAACCTTTGTGAAACCAGCCATTGGAGCGGCTTTTAGCATTGAGGAAAGCAATTTCAATTTATTTCTTACATCACCAATCTGTCTAATGGATGAACTATCTAAACGCTCACCTAGTTCACTAAGATACATCTGTATAGCGTTGTAATCTGGAACACATCTCTCAATTGCATTTGATGGAGTAGAGGCTCTAACATCAGCAACCATATCGCTCACTAAAAGATCAGACTCATGACCAATAGCGGAAATAATTGGTGTTTCAGTTGCAATTATCGCTCTTGCTACCGGCTCCAAGTTAAAAGCCCACAAATCTTCTGGTGAACCTCCACCTCTACCAACGATTATCACATCAACTGGAGGCTGGCCCCGTTTTTTTGCTATGTCAGGTTGTGAAAGTTTTCTTGCAACTGAAATACCTCTTACGATTTCTTCAGCCGCATTTTTACCTTGAACTAGTACCCCGATTACAGTTCTTCTGAGACCTGGCCATCTATTATCGATCAGTCTATTCATGTCAGATAGAGCAGCAGATCCGGTACCAGTGATTATCGCTATATGCTTAGGGATTAGAGGCAGCGATTTTTTTTCCAATTCAAAAACACCCTCCTCTCTAAGTTTAATTTTTAATTTTCTTAGGGTTTCCTCCATCTCACCTATCGCATTAATCGGCTCGATTTTATCTACAATGAGTTGAACTCTACCTTGCTTTGCATACAAGTCTAAACTGGCAATAACGACAACCTCAGAACCTTCGTTAATACTATCATCAATTTTGCATCTTCCTCGCCAAATAACAGCACTCATCTGGCCATCATTATCCCTTAACGTGAAGTATGTGTGCCCACTTGGATATTGCTTCCATTGCGAAACTTCTCCCTTAATCGCTTGATTTTGAAATAATCTATCTTGTTTGATAGTTTTTCTAATGAGATTGACAAAGTGACCAATGCCCAACGGGCCGGAAGTCAATTCACTAACCTCTCTCATAGATTTGACAATAAGTCAACGGTTCTTGAATGATGCGCGTCAACTATTTTTTCTCCGCCTGGTTTCAAATGCATGACGAGCTTCTACTTCTGCAAATTTACTTTTAATTTTCTTCCGCAAAAACCAAACAGCGATAGAAACCGCTATTATATCAAAAACTAAGATTCCCCATTCAATAATGGTCCAATTCTCAAACATCATAACTCCTCATAGGGGTGGACGGATATCAATATCAACATCATCCGAAGGGATTCCAATACAACTCAGTCTGGCGCAACGTTCGACTAGATAATCATCTAGTCCAGGGGGTAAAATTTCAGGCAGTTCCACAGTTCCTTGAAGCAATGTTACCATACATGTCCCACATGTCCCCGAAGTACAATTTGTAGGGATTTTAATTCCAGCCAGCTCTCCATGTTCAACTAATGTATCACCTTCTTGAAGTCTAACCTGGCCCAGCAGTTTAGCTCCTTGTAAAAAACGTACAACGGGTACATTATCTGAAATATTTGCAGAATTTTCGGGACCGGACTTAGCCGACATTTCTAGACCTCAGCGCATATCCTTATGGCGAGTCCATCGCCCTGTTTGCTTATTGAAGAACAACCCTGCTTTCTTCATCCACTTGTTAAATTTGGTAGCACCCGCACCGGTTCTAAGGATGAAGTCTTCTCGGTCTTCTTGTGCTTGAATGTAATCTTTAGCAGCAAGAGTTTGGTCAATCCAGTCATTGATATCCATCAAGCCACCACCAAGTGTACTTTCTTCTACAACTTTGCTCATTTCGTCTGCTGTGGCACCGGTTTCTTCTAAGTCTCGACGAATCATATCGTTGACAGATGTTAAGTCCATAGATGCTGGTTTAGGAGGGACAGGATTCCTTGGAGGTTTATTCTCATCGATATTAATTCTACTTCCATTCAATAATTTATCTTCGACAATTACTGCTAATTCTGGAGTAAAGTTTTCTTCACATTCCCAGCAAATGAACGACCATTCATCTGGTTTATCTTGATCTCTAGCTTGTCTAGGATCCATTTCATCACCGCAAATAGGGCATGCATGGAAAACTAATGTCGGGACAAACTTTCTTCTGAAATCGACAATGTCTTGGGGAGTTCCTTCTAATTCGAGCATTTCGTGATCTCTAGCCGCTTCAAGACCTCTTGTTTCTAATTGATCTCGAATTTTTACTTTTTGATCATCTTTACCTTCGTCGTAAAGGTTATTTTCTAATTTGACGATTAATTCGACTGTTTTTCCGAGGCGATTCATAACTAATTTTTTCGCTCTGAACGCTTCAACCTTAACAATCTTCAGTCGTTCTTTTTCCTCAGCAAGTTCCGTAAGAACATCCTTTTGCTTACGCTTGAACTTCATCTCCTCGATTTTGGACTCAACCTTTCTATCAGGAGCGAGAACCTTTGCTAAAAAACGTTCTTTTCCATGGCTAGTATGGCCAGCAGAAATAATGGAAATTACACCTTCGGCGATATCTGGCTTCAAAGCATAGTTCTCAACTAACATATCTTTGTCTATTTTCTTCAAATCGCCGATTTTCAATCCTGCATCAGCCAATTGCTGAGCCGTAGTATCGTCAATTCCACGCCTAAGTAAAGCTAGATAGGTGTCCTTCTTCGCCATAGCATCCCCTCCGACAAGTCACGCCGAGCAGTCACTCCTAAGAAAAGGCTCTCTCGCGATTATCTAACAGTTTCGACACTATATTAACAAGTCAAAAGACATATTGCGAGCAATTTTTAATGATTTAAGCACTATTTTTTTCTAAATCGCAACACAACCCAATCCACTCGTCAAAATCTAATTCTTCAGGCCTGCATTCTAACCTCTCATCATCAACTAATGTTGAATATGCTTTTTTCCATCTACTTGAATGCCATTGTGGAACACGATTAATTCTCTTAGGCACGGATTTCAAGGTAGTACGAATTTTTTTTCTCCTTTGAGAGAATGTCGAATGAATAACTTGTTTCACTAACCTTTTGTCGCATGGGAACACCTCATGACTCGGAATCATCTCTATAAAACAGGAATTTACTTTAGGATTAGGGCTAAAGTTGTGGGGAGGAACTTTCCTGATAATTTTACTTTCCCAATCTAACAAAGCAGTCATTCCAAGCGAGCCAACATCAGATTCGTATTCCATAACCAAACGCTCACCAAATTCTTCTTGAACGAGTAATAAAATCATATCCAAGACCTTATCTTTTTGTTCACGAAGATACTTAGTCAATTTCTCTATTAATGGTGATGAGATTTGATAAGGTATGTTCGCAATAACTTTGGAAATACCCTGAGGCCACTTGATTTTAAGAGCATCACCTTCGATAATTTCTAGTTTTTTTTGCTCAATTTCTGGTGCAAATATTTCCTTGAGGTGCTTAACAGCGATTTCATCAATTTCAATTGCTGTTACCTTAGAATTTGAATTTAATAATGCCTCAGTGAGTACCCCCGGGCCAGCACCGATTTCTAAGACATGGTCTTTGGATGACAAAGCGGCATGGCTTACAGAGAAATCGATTAATTCATCGTTGACTAGAAAATGTTGCCCCAATTCTTTGTTAAATGGCTGTTTTGCGCGTAAAGAGTCAACAAGCCATCGGGAACCTTTCATGTTTTCACCGGAAGTAGTAATTCGGTAAGTCTAGGTTGTAGGGTAAGATCTTTTAGTTCGGATTGAAATCTAATTGCGAGTAACTCTGCAGCATCTACGCCACATGACTCGTTTAATTGTTCAAATGAACTAAATCCGGAAGAGCCTCTTTGTTCAACCATGTGAGTAGCCTTTTTATTACCAATTCCATGAAGTAATTCGTATGAATGCTGTTTTAGCGATAAAAATCCTGCCGGATTATAGAATGATTTGATGAAGTAAGTTTCGTGTTCTTCGATGAATCTCTGTATCACAATAGGTAAATCTTTGTCAGCACCGCTAGACATTTTATCTAATCTAGCCATTCCCATTATATCACCTACTTCAGTTCTTTTTGTTAGGTCGATACCAACATATACTCTTTGACCTAGTGGTAGAACCTTATTGGTATGTTTTGGCCGGTAACGGCCGAGCAAAAATTTGCTTTCTCCGAGCAGAGTCAAAACATTATTTTTGAAATCATGCTCGACTACTCTAGCCCAAATTTCATCATCTAGAGGAGTTGGTTTTTTTACCCGTGGCTTTTGCTTTTTCTGATTATTTTGTCTTCGATTTTGATTCGGACGAAAATTTCGATTGGAGGATTTTTGCTGTTGTGGTTTTCTTTCAACCTTTTTTGGGATGTCTCTTCTCCCTTCAGCAGGTCTAGAAGGTGAATAGTTAGTAGTCCTTGACTGGGATTTATCATTCCTTTTAGGAATCTTAATGTTACGGTCACGACGAATGCCGCTCATAATGCATCACTCGCCTTTAGAATTACTCAACGCCAACGTGTTGACGAACAATATCTAGAATTTCATTGACTTCACTGTCATCAATCGCAATTCTTTTGGAAACTAGCACTGCTTTGACGTCATTGGGATACATAGGCATCAATTCAGCAATCTTAGCGGCTAGATCTGGATATTGCGATAACTTTTCATGACCACACAAAGCATCTTTTAGACTAATAAATACGTCTGGAACAGTCTTGTATCCATTTCTATTGTCGCTGGCTGCCCATTCTGCATGTTGCAATGCAGCAACCTGTTCATAAGTCAAATCTCCACGGCGCTCTTGAGCATCGGAAAGCATCTTTCTAACAGTAGCAAAATCGATGAATCTTTCTTCTTCAGTCATAAATATCACTCCAATGGTCTAAGGTGTTCAGGTCGAGCAATCACGGTCTTCTGCATATTTCCATCTTTTACAGATACAACCCATGCAGAGCCTTGGCGAGATTGAATAAATCCGGTTCTTCCGTTAAACCTTCTGTGAGGCATACCCATTTGTTGGCCACCGTCTAGTACAATAGCAACCCTATCGCCCTGCTCATACTTGTGAATTGAGCGACTGATGTTTAGTCGACTACGCTCCTTTCTTCGACGTCTTAGAATGCTTCGAGTCCTTACACGCTGTCCCTTTGAACGCTTCATATTGTTCGCCTCCCATGTCCCGAATCAGCATTGCAACATCTTCGGAGCATTTCGGCGACCTACCATTGACATATAAGAACCGCGACGGAATTTGACAGTAAAATTAGCCCACTTGAAGCCTAATCCGCATGAATGTCCCCAACATCTAACCATTCAACCTCACATTTTGTTTTTAGTAAAGAAGCGATACTGGGTTGGGTCCTTCCACTATCGCCGTGTACGGTCTCTTTGACATAGGTTCCAGATTCACATCGCATAGTGACCTCAACCACTTTGACCCCATCTTCTAATGTTTCAATCATGGGTGGATGAACTTCAAAGACGGTTCTTCTTCGAATTAAGTCGGCTCTGCGGTGAGCAACTCTTTCGGGTGTTCGCTGAGCCAATTTAACACCCTCAAGCGACATAATTGTGTCAATGATAACCTGGTCTTCAGGTATTTCAAATGTTTCAGCAGGTGGTTCTTCAAAATTCAAAATCCGCTCAATTAATTCATCTTTAGTGCCTGATTTCTTAATCTCCATTCTTGTGCATATTTCCACTAATTCAGATTTTTTCATCTTCGTAAGTTCTTCACTTGAGGGTTTTGAGTCATCAACTTCGATTTCATTTGGTAGAGGTTTTGTATTATCTCGTTTATTGTCGCCCCGTCTTTTCTTTCTATTACCGGAACGAGATTTATTTTCTTTGGTCAAATCTAGAGGAGCTGTTAATACGGTATATTCAGATTCATTCAATGGTAATAATTTGAATCTAATTGTGTAGGATTTCTCTGCAGGAGTATCTTTTAGCCTTACAACTTCACTTCTGTTAGAATCTCTTAAGCCGGTAATTTCTATACTTCCATTTGCTTCATCATTGATCAGTTGCATTAATTTCATTGAATCAACATTACGTAATTTTGGCTCTTTCATTTCAATTACAAATGGCCTACCGCGACCTAAACATCTGACATCAATATCTTCACGACCCATGCCGTGAAATGCATGTTCCTTACTGTCAAAGACATTTAGCAGCGGATTTCCAATAAGGTCTTGAACGCTTTTTTCATATTGCAGACCGGTCATGTTACAACGTTCACATCCACGTCCTTTACACGCTCTACATGGCCATCTCGTCTGAGGGATGCCGCGTTCTAATTTCCGATATCTCCCATACAAGTAATGAGCCCTTACGTCTAAATCTACGCTTAGTGTCAAAACGTCAATTAAAGCAAGAATCTGGGGTTTGTCATTAACCAATTTTACATTCTCTAATCTCTCATTTAGCAATTTTGCTATTTCTGAAACTAACCCAGTCTTTAAGCCATCACAACCCCCAGCGCCAAATCTCTTTCTTAACACGTCTTCTTCTTCAATTTGGTCCTTAGGAAACCGAGCACCTAACTGCAATCTCTGGAATTGATATGGAGCAATAGAATCATAAATTATGTCGGCCAATAATTCTACTTCTTCGAATAAATTTTCGCAAAATGGACACAGAGGAATTTCCTCTCTAATGTTTACCAGGTGAGAATTCGATTTTTCAACCGTATAACGAATTTCTGCGCCTGATTCTTCAATTGTTTGCTCATAACGTTTTTTCCCTCCAAGACGGCCAAGGCAATGATCACAACACCCGATTCTAACTAAGTGTTTCAAACCGGCAGGGTCTGGTGCTCTTGGAATTTCTTCCATGTGAGAATCTAATTGTATTGTTACCTCATAGTCATCTTCATTTTCTTCAACTAAGTCCTCTTCCTCAATTTCATCCCAAAGTGAATAATTGGTTTGACCAAAGCCGGAATTTGCATACTTCATCCAGTCATCTTCCTCATTTTCTTCAGTCAAAAAATCACCACTGCCTCGGGGCCAACCCCTAAGAAAGCGAACTGCCGTCTAACAACTAGTTCAATAATACATCGGCGAGTTCTGGAATATAATAACTAACTGGAATCAATACTATTCTTCATTTGAATGTCCTTTTCGCTCCACTATACTGGACAAAATTCCTAGTGCAGCAGTTGTTAATATTAGGCTTGCAACCAAGGATAAGGCAATCATCGCTGCAGAATAAATTCCAAAATTACTGAATAATCCCATTGGCGAAAGCGCGATGACAAGGAAGCCTGCTGAGTCTGAGGCCGCACTTCCGATAAGAGCGAAACTACATGCTCCGCCTACAGCGATTAAAGCTTCGTCGTGCGTTTCTCCCTTTTCTCTGCTTTCCCTATATCGTTCAGTAACGTGTATACAGTAATCTATCCCCACACCTAGCGATATAGTAGCAATTGTAACTGTGACAATATTTAGAGATGAGCCTGCTGCATTCATCAAACCATATAGCCAAACAACAACAAGAAGAATCGGAATAAGAGTGACAATTGCTTGTTTGATTGAACGGAAACCAATTGATAAGGTGATTAGTACGAATAATGAACCCAAGACAAGTGAGGACTGCATTTCATCTTGCATTGCAGTCGATGCTACATAACGAGTTATTGGCCTTCCAGTAGGCATGACCCAGGTTAGTGGTTTATCTTCGGTAACTGGTCCAGCCTCATCTATTGTTCCAGAAGACAAGTTTGTGAATACTTCAAGGTCTCTCCAAATCTCTTCTAGCCCCTCACCCATTCCTGGGAAATCTTCGGGGGATGTCATCCCAAATCGAATTAACATGCGGTCATATTGTGCAGGTTCGCCATTGATATCTAGCCAAGGACGTAACGGATCTAGTTCTACTTCAGGTTTAATGTATAACTCAACAATATTTGCCGGTATATCCGGGATTGGTCCGGCGCCTGGTACTCCGTACAAGGACAAGAAACCATAGAAAAAGGCTAGACAATCCCGATCACCAGTATCCATTAATAATCCACTATCAGCATCAGAGCAATTCATACCGTGCCCTTCTTGAGTAGTGTTCCAACCAGCGTTTTCGAAGGGAGTAGAATTCAAGGCAAGCGACCCTTGAGCAGCAAAAACCATCTCATCTAAAGCCATAATATCAATTTCGCCGTTGGGTAAATGAGTTATTTTATCCGCAACCCCTTCAGGTAAAATTCCCATTTCTATTCTAAAAATATCTATAGCAGCATAAACCTCAGGATCAAGAACATCTCCTTCGATAAGTAAGTATGCAGGCTCTCCCTCATCAGCAAAACTTTCAGTCACAATTTCTACACCTATAGCAAAATCAGAGCGTTCGTCGAGGAAATCTTCTACTGCAAAATCACCCTCTAACTGTGACATTCCAATAGCGGCAGGAACAGTAATTGAGGTTGCGATAATTGCAATGATCATTGCAGGTTTTAATTTCCCACAATTCAATGTCAACTTTTTTAGCCAGTGTTCTGGAATTAAATGAGGAGTATGTTCCTCAACTTTGTTCTTGTTTCTTTTTGCCATCCATTCATCCATACTCAATCGGATTAGAGGGACCCACATTCCAGTTAGTAAGAATGCCGCTAGTATACCTAAGGCCGCTTCGATTCCAAATGATCTGAGTGCAGCAATATCACTGAATAGATTTGCCGCAAATGCAGCCATGGTGGTTAGCGAGGTTAGCATTATTGCACGCCCCACGCGTGTCAATGTCACTTCTGTGGCTTCATGCGTACTTGCACCGTTTTTACGTTCCTCCTTGTATCTGTGTAGGGCGTGAAGGGAATCGTCAATACCCAAGGCGAGTACAAGAATCGGCAATAGATTTGAAAACTGAGATCTAGCAATGATAGCGAAACCGAGCCATGATGTTAGATTTGCTAAATGCCCAATCATTCCTTGCATCCATAGCAAGGCTGCACCTAGAGCGAAAAGTACGATTATTACATCAGACCACCTTCTAAGACTGACGTAAAGTAAACCAACAATAACTATGCCCATAAGAAGGATTAAACCAGCACTGGCTTGTAATTCACGATTTACTTCTACGTTAACTCCCTGTCCGACTAGTAGTGTGGTTGATGCGCGGTCATTTGAGCGCAATACTCCTTCCAAATCCATGTATGACCATTCACTTGAGCAGCCTGCTCCTTCACTTTTGAGATTTCTACAAAATTCTTCGTCATATCTTGGGGGGTGCACAACTAAGGCCCCCTCTGCCAAGCGATAGCCACCGATAACTATCCCATCATCAGAAAATGAAACGCTCTTTTCTTGATGAGCATCCTTCCATATAACCTCCCATCCCATATCTTCAAGAATACCTCGGTCATATTGAACAATCAACCAGGTGGAGGAAGCCGACCACCTACCCAATCCAGTAGTACCGTTTAACCAACTACCATCTAACTGCAGTTCTCCTCCGATTGGTCCGATTTGTTTTGAATTAATGTCTGGGAAGAAGCCTCTGTCGAGTGAAAGCCAGCGAAGGAAATTATTCTCTGGAGCATTAGCCATTCTCACCGCAGCCAAATCAATATGATCTTGAGTTACGTTAACATCATCAAATTCAAGACATTCTAGTTCACCACAGTCGGTCCAATTTGTAGGGGCAGGGGTTGTTATACCGAATGAATTAATTCCGGGCTGGCTAAGAATTGATGTTCCATTCATAAATCCGCGAAAAATATCTGAAATTGACATTACTCCAGCATACTGATGCCCAGTAACATCATTTACCAATGGCTTGAGCGCAGGAGATAGATGGTGCTCATGGACTAACTGCACCTTACTGTCAATCTCTCTGAGAATCGAAAGGTTCAGTATTCCACCTTTAGGGGCAGAGATACCTTCCCAAGGACTTGTAGAATCCACCTTTTCGGAGGCATGTACCAAATTAGCATAATCAGGAGTTCCATCCTCTAACAAGGCAACTGGCTCCCAATCTTCTATTGATGGGACCAAATCAGGCTGTCTTGCCGACAATACAAATCCAAGAATGATTTCAGAATTGGCAAATTCTTGATTAATGATTTCTTGAGCGGTAAGTTCGGGAGATTCCATTTCATATGATTCCATGTCAATTGGCTGAAGAGCGGTGAGTGCGCCAGGGATCATAAGTATTGATAGTATGAAAACTACAACATGAACTCTATTGCGGTGTGGGACATACCATTTGGTAAATCTCGAGAAAGAGTTCCCCATTAATACCTCGCTAAAGTTCCTACTTTTGAACCCATGTTTCAAGCACCTTCGATTAAACCACACTCTATGCCCACCCTAATTATACTCAATCACCAGCCTTATGATGGTACAGACGTAACTTGGAATGCTCTACGTTTAGCAAGACAATTGCATAGTGATGGAGTGGAAGTTAGAATATTTTTGATGAATGATAGTGTTGATTTGGCAAGAGATGGAATCACACCTCCACAAGGTGTTGAAGACATGGTTGCTATGACTAAAGATTTGATTGCTAAAGGAGTTCCAGTCAAGGTATGTGGAACTTGCCAGCAAAGATGTGGAGTCCTCAAAGGTCAAGGCTACTATGATGGAGCTCAGTACTCTACTATGGCAGAGTGCTCTGATTGGGTACAGAGTAGTGACAAAGTACTAACTTTTTGAAATTCAATCCTACCATCATTTACTTCCAAACAAGTCAGTAGTCTAGACGATCGTCTTTTTACCACATAAAATGGATTAGAAATGGTGCGGGGGGCAGGATTCGAACCTGCGAACCGATAAGGAATGGGACCTAAACCCACCGCCGTTGACCAAGCTGGGCGACCCCCGCGCAACTCGAGGGCGTTGTCTCTTAGATTTGAATTAAGCGCTTAATTTGAAGCATCGAATCCAGCAGAATTTATCACTTGTATAATTGTTTCAAGATCAATATTTTCATCAGTAATTATTACTCCTGAATTTTCTTGATGTGATATCTCAGCTTTAATTACGCCTCTAGTTGAAGCCAATACTGATTCTAGTCGAGTCGAACACCCACCACAACTCATGCCATTGATTTTCAGACTATGAGTGATACTTGACATAGATTTGCCAGTGGTCGGAATTATTTGATTATTCTTGAATAGGTTTCCACCATCGAAGGACAAGAGAATTTCCAACTACGCTAACTGATGAGAGAGCCATCGCTGCTGCTGCAAATGCTGGAGGGAGTAGCGTTCCAGTAAATGGTAATAACACTCCCATTGCCAAAGGGATTCCTATGAGATTGTAGATAAACGCCCATCCCAAATTTGTTCTAATTCTCTTCATTGTTGCTTTGCCTAAATCAATTGATGAAACAGCATCAATAAGATCATTTCTAACCAAGACAAAATCTGCAGCATCTAGTGCAATATCTGAACCCGCCCCCATCGCAAGACCAATATTTGCCTGAGATAATGCGGCAGCATCATTGATACCATCGCCAAGCATTGCGACGATTTTACCATCATTCTGTAAGGTTTTGATTTCGCTTGCTTTTTGGTCGGGTTTGACATTAGCAATCACCTTCTCAACTCCAACTTCGCTTGCAATTGAATCTGCAGAATACTGATTGTCGCCAGTTAGCATTACCACATCTAAGCCCATTTGTTTTGCTTTTTTAACCGCTAATTTCGAACTCTCCCTAATCCTGTCACTTATTTCGATCCAGCCAAGTAATCGAGAACCTTGGCTAACAAGTGCAATAGAAACACCTTTCATACTGGCTTTAACAATATTGGCATCGACTTCAGATGAAACCTCAACTCCAACATCTTCAATTAATTCTCTGTTTCCAACCGCGACAACTTTGTCGTCTAATTTACCGACTAAGCCCATTCCAGCAATTGTCTTAATGTCGACAACATTGGCTTTTTCAGAAGTTACATTAGACCATGATTTGTGAATTGCTGATGCTAGCGGGTGATTTGATTCTGACTCTAGCGCAGATGCAACAGAAAGAATCTCTTTAACCTCACAATCTATGATTTCTATGTGACTCACTCTCGGTTTTCCTGAGGTAATCGTTCCGGTTTTATCCAAAACTAAAGTATCACATTTGTGTGCCATTTCTAAAGCTTCTATACCTTTGATTAGAAGGCCATTTTTTGCACCCACGCCAGTACCGACAACCAGTGCAGTTGGAGTCGCCAGACCCAATGCGCAAGGACACGCGATAACTAGAGAAGAAACTAAAACCATAATTGCTAATTCAAGGTTTGAATTCATCGGATTATTAATAATTGAGCCTGCAAAAAATGCCCAGAAAACACTAGAAAAAATTGCTAAAACTACGACTAAAGGAACAAAAATAGAAGACACCTTATCGACCAATCTTTGGATTGGTGCTTTACCCATTTGGGCTTGTTCAACTAAATCGATTACATTATTGATTAGGCAATCATTCGAGGGCTTTGTGGTTTTTACTATAACAGTACCATCAAGAACAATCGTGCCAGCAAGAACCTCATCTCCATCGGATTTTCGTACAGGGTATGCTTCACCAGTCATTGTTGATTCATCGATACTCGCTTTACAATCAACTAAAACACCGTCAAGCGGAATAGTTTCACCGGCTAAAATCTTGATTAGAGAGCCAACTGAGATAGATTCAACGTCTCTCATTTCAGTATCCTTATTCTCATAATCCAATACCAATCTTGCATTGTTTGGTTGTAACTGCATCAAGGAATGAATAGCATCAGTGGCCCTAAGTTTTGCTGCAGCCTCCAAATAATTTCCAATTAATACAAATGCGATAATAAAGGCTACACCATCAAAAAATACATGTTCTGCATTGCTAATAACTGCAGGAAAACCATCAATTCCAGTTGACAATGTTACAAGTGCTGACCAGAGAAATGCAACAGAGGTCCCCAAGTGGATTAGAACGTCCATATTTGTAGAACCTCGTCTCAGAGAATTCCAGGCATTTGAGTGAAATTCCCAACCGGACCAGAAGTATATTGGTATAGTAGCAATCATGGCTAAAGATAGTCTAATATCAAAGGATGCGATTTGACCTAAATCCTGTGAAAACATAGTAAACCAAAGAGTTGGCATTGCCAGAATAATTGCCAGCAGCGCCTTTTTACCTCGGAGATCAACATTTTCTTTTGCAGATTCAGTAATAGTTAACGATTTTTCAGGGATTGTTGCTTCAAATCCACCTTTATTGATTGCATCAATTAATGACTGGATTTTATTTTTATCATTATTTTCGACCTCGATAAGTGCTCTGTTAAGGGGTAGATTCACAGAAACGTAAGACACATTTGGTTGATTAGAAATAATTTTTTCGACAGATGTAACACATGCACTGCAAGTCATACCGGTAATATCTAACCGTAATTCTTCAGGCATTTTTGTTAACCCCAGTTATTTCGGAGCTAGGTCCAGTGAACCGCTCCAGATATCGATGCCACGCAGGCGGCAGGGATAATATTGACCTAATCTTATTACAGGTTTCTCATCTTCCCAATTTTCAGAATCAGACAGAATTACATTCAATCCGTGAGCATCTACGGATAACTGCTTCTTTTTACCTAGTTGTCTAAGATGCATTCTACCTTGAATTGCACCATCATCATATAAGTCAAGGAATACCCATGGAGTTCTCAATCCAACAATCCTTGCAGGCCATGATTTTTCGCCAATCATTGGTGATTCAATGTCAGTCTCAGTACCAATTTCACCACCTCTGAGAAGATGAATGTGGTATGCATTAGCAACTAATTCCCATTCGATATATTTGGCAATAATTGACTGCTCAGTACAATGCGCTGATAGTTTGGCAACCTCGTCCTCATCATGTTGCCATTCTTCACCTCTAAGGTATGATTTTAATTGTCTATGGGTGATTAGGTCTGGATACCTTCGTATCGGGCTTGTAAAATGGACATAAGCGTCTAGATTCAGTCCAAAATGACCTGAGTTTTCACTCGAGTAGGTCGCTCTTTGCATTAAATGAAATAATCCTTGGTCAACAATTCTTCTTACAGTTGGGGCTAGTTCAGTAGCCTGTTCTTGTGCTTTCATTAAAGCATCAAGAATATTCTGTCTTGCTTCAGGGTCCAATACACTTTGAAGATAATTGGGTACGTCACTACTTGAATTGTTAGAATTATCCTCTAATTCAATATCGCTACCACCTCCTGAAGATTGCGCCCAAGCGCCCAGTAAATTGGATAATTCCTCTGAGTCACTTTGTCCATGAGTCTTCAGACTTGGCATCGGCAATTCAATGTCTACTCCAAGTGCGGATAATTTTGCGTTTAGTGAAGATACTTCTTCAGCATCTGGAGGTGAATGACACCTCCAAGGCAGGGGGGCTCCTTTGCTTCCAAGTAAGTGCCCTATCGCTGAATTGGTTGCAACCATAAATGATTCAATCATTCTAGTTGCAGCATTTGGCCATTTCACTTCAACATTGATTCTATTATCGCCATGAATTCTTGGTCGCATCTCAGCATTGTGGATATTCAATCTAATTTCTTTTTCTTGCCATGCAGAGGCTAGTTCAAACATTTCCTTAAATTCATGATTGTTTAATGCGTCCTCATAGGCTAAATTTTTGTCAACCCTAATGACCGCCTCATATGCTTTGGTTTCAACAATTTCTTGATTTTTAATTGACATCGAGACTACCATTGCCAGTCTATCGACTCCTGATCTGAGCGAGCACAAATCATCAGCCAATCGAGGCGGCAACATTGGAAGAACAGTATGAGGTAAATAGACAGAAGTGGCTCGAGATTTGGCAGTAGAATCGAGGCGAGAAGACTTGCGAACATAATTAGCGACATCTGCTATAGCTACCCAAAGAGTCAATTCCTCACCGTCTCTAATTAAACAAACAGCATCATCGAAATCTTTGGCATCATGTGGATCTATGGTTACGAGTGGCAAATATCGAAGGTCAGTTCTTCCTTCAGCGACTTCCTTATCTCCATCAACTTCAGGTAATTTTTCCGCCATTTGACATAATTTATCGTCATACAACTCGGGGAATGGGTTTCTGTTATCCTTTCTTCTCTTCCTAAGTCTTAATCTCAATAATTCATCTGTAGTTAGAACATTACTTTGCAGCAATAACAGTGCAATACTAGGTTCATCCTCGTGAAATCGGAAACCTGTTCGCTTTGACGCGAATTTTTTGATTTCTTTTTCCAAATCAAAATTTCCCCATACTTGCAAGAAATCATTGTTGAGCAAAGTCAACTCAATAGGCAGGTTTTCCCCCTTTAGAATTGCTAGCCAAGATTTCTCGATTAATTGGTATTTTTCCTCATCTTCACCAGCATCAAGAATGGGGGGTCCTGCAGTAATACCGCTCGTTCTCCCAGTATACTTGGAAAAGAAGGATTGCCATTTTTGAATATTATTTTTTATCTCTTCAATTACTGACTTATCTCTCAAAATAATTTTCCTGTTATCTAGGACAGAGAAGTATTGCTTATCTTTCCTTACTGCAGAAAGAGTTTGACTCAATTCTCCTCTGAAAACACGCTCCAATTTAGGGTCTCGAGCGAATCTAAGTGCCATTATTTCTCTGTCTATGATGAATTCAGCAAGTGATTGCAAGTCCCATTCTTTCGTCCACAATTTAACATCATCACCAAATAAAGAGTTAAGACGCTTCCACAATCTTTCACCTTCAGATAATTGAGGACCTTTGCGTTTATTATGGCCCTTAGGACGCTTTTTATTTCCCATGACGATTCCCACCTAAAGTCCCAAATCTCTTAGATTTCTGAGTGCTTCTTGTTGTTCATTTGACAAATCATCTACTTCCTTGAGTACAAATTCTAAATCTAAGTCTCCACCTAAATATCCAGATTTAGCCATACGTCTCCGGCCGCCAATTTGAGAGTTAGGTGCTATATTCAGTAAACCCTCTTTACCAGATGGTAGCTTTATTTTCACCTTGCCACCGAGAAGTAATGTGCTGTAGGGCACATATACTTCTTGAATTAAGACATCCCCGTCCCAACTTCGTCCTTCACCGGCGTCTATCCTAACTGTTAGCATGACATCTCCAGAATCGCCTTCTGGGTGGTCATGACCTTGACCTTTGAGCCGCTTGACAGAACCATGCTTGACTCCGGGTTCTAGTTTTGTTTTTAGAGTAACAGATTTGGCTTCCATTGTTCCAATTGAATTAGGTTTTAGTCTCTTGAATGTGAATGAGAAAGTCCCACCTGCTTCGGCTTCAGAGATATCGATGTCCAATCCAACGTTGATGTCACTTCCTTTAGGTCTGCTTTGTCTTCTAGGTCTCTGACCGCCTTGGAAAGAAGGGTTTCCTCGCATACCACCAAATTGAGAACCACCGCCCATGCCACCACTGAACATCTGGCCTAGAATATCTTCGAAACCTTGTCCGCCGCCCATTCCTCCGAAGTGAGAGCCTCCTCTCATACCTCCTCCAAACATATTTGCCATTTGCTGTTGTTGATCGAAATCCCTTCTGGATTCAGCAGTCCCAATTTTGTCATACGCCGACTGAACTTCCTTGAATTTCGCTTCAGCACCAGCGTCTTCTGGATTTCTGTCTGGGTGAAATTGTCGAGCCTTTTTACGAAATGCGCGTTTAATTTCCCCGTCGCTGGCGTCCTTACCAACGCCTAAAACTCTGTATGGGTCTTTTTCCGCCATCATACAGGCTTCTAGTGCACTCCCTCATCAACCCTCGCAGGGATAATAAAGTCAAATATGGCGCATTTTGTAAACCGATTTTAGCCGACGCGGTTATATTGGGTGGATATTTGGGGTGACAAGCCAGAGGTTATACCATGTCGAATGAAACATCCGAAAAGCGTTCTTTTGAAGAGAGAGTTCAGGACCGTCAAGATTGGATTGAATCCCAATTTAGGCGGATATCGAGAGGTTCATGGGCTAGGATTATCCGAATGGCGCGCAAACCATCTGCACAAGAATTCAAACAAACCAGTATAATCTGCGGAATTGGTCTGTTCGTTTTGGGAGCAATTGGATTTGGATTATTGGTTCTGATGGATAATTTCTTCCCATGGTTGATACACGATGTCATCGGTATTGGTAATTGAAACTTGGAGAGATAGTTATGGTAGAAGCATTTGTTGCATTTGTTCGCTTTGAAGAGAAGTTGTTATTGATGCGTAGAAATAAATCCGATGGGGATTTCCCAGCATTATGGGATGGAGTTTGGGGAGTCGCAGATACTCAGGAAGAAGTTCTTGAAAGAGTATCAGAATCTACAGGGTTGCCCGTTGAATCATTGTATTATCATAGTACTGGGCCTGAAAGAGGTATTGACATGGGCCGATCCTTGGTCGATGTAATGCCTATCTTAATTGTAGCCTCCAGCGATGAAGTAGAGGTTTCCGGAAGATATAGCGAATATCAATGGATAGATCCTGGTGAATTACAAAATTACAACTGTATTTTCTCCAATATTGACATGGAAAATGCGCAATCATTATTTCGTGAAATGTACGGCTCAGTGGGTTCATTCCTATACATCGTAAAGACTGCTATTGGCTCAGAACAAAGAGTTGCTGACGAAATGTATGCAAGATTGCACGGCAGTGGTTCTTTGACTGCTCTGCAGGGCGATATAATGTCAATCCTGCACCCAACAGGTATGCGAGGATACTTATTCGTAGAATCTAGTGCGCTTTACCACGTAGAGAAACTAATCGGCCGTTCAGGAGGGCGCGACCCAGCAGCCCGCAGAGGGCTTAATCAAACACCTTTGAAGAATGCCAAGACTGTTCTACCAGGTGAAGCACCATTGGCTGACATTTTGCCATATTTGGAGCCAAAGGCCGTTACAGCAGGAATAGAAGTAGGTTGTATCGTAGAGATAGTTACAGGAGCGTTCAAAGGCGAAAAAGCCAGAATTACTAGTGTTTCAGACACAAAGGAAGAAGTTAGTATGGAACTTTACGAACAATTGATTCCGATGACGGTTAACATGCGTGGAGACCACGTTAGAGTTATTGAGCGAGTTGAATAATGCATTCGACTTATAAAAACCCATCTTTTTGATAATTTACATATGCAAACATTATATGTAAAGTAGCAGTTAAGTTGTCTATGAGTGATAGAAACTTAACACCATATATGCTTGCTGGGGGACCAATATTACTGATGGTAGCTTTTTTTAGTTGGCCACAGACTTCCGAAGTCGGGAAAGATGCGACTGATATTCTATTTGCTGAGGATAGAATGCCACTAATGATGATGCTTGCTATAGCGACAATTGGTATTGTCGTTATGTTTGGCGGTCTTTACTTATTGGTTCAACAAATGAAGAAAGGCGCTGGAGAAATGCATAAGCAAATGCTTACCATTGCAGGAATGTGTATAATTGCTGCCTTGGCTTTATTCATGGCTGGGTTTGGCGGCAATGTAAATGCCATCAACGCAATAGACTTTGAAATTGATCCTGCTGATGATCAGGCTTGGGAAGATGAGGAAGATCAAGCGATTTCCGTTCGCGGCTCTTGGGATGCTTCTAACTCCGGATGGGCAATGATGCCTGTTATGTGGGGTATGGCTATGATTCTTGTCGGGATGACAGCATTCATGATGCAAAAACCATCAGGAATGGACTACATGTGGTCATTACTAATGCCAGTTGGACTTGGATTTAGCCTTGCACCAATTCTCAACAATCCAGCTTATTTCGATATGATTTTCCCAGTAACTATGCTAACTCATATCGTTATCGGAGGCCTAATGATAGCAGGTAAACTCACGGCACCTGGTTCATCTGGTAATCCGGAAGTGGCTGAATGATCGATACAATTCTGAACCCTCAAGTTTGGTTGATCTTAGTAGCACTTGGTCATACTATACCTGGAGTTATTCTACCGACAAATTGGGCGAGTGATACAGCAAAAATGGTAGCAGGTTGGATGCTTCTAACCACAGTTACTTTGGTTTATGCTGCTGTTTGCATGGACGGCGAGGAACAAGCCAGACTATCTCTTGTATTGGCTGGGCCAGTCTGGATTTGGTTTGTAGTATGTATATCTCAAGGGCTAGAGTATACCTTGGGTAAGGAAACTATGACAATGAATTGGAAGGATAATCTTCCGCCATTATTGTTGTGGGGCTTACTAGCACTGAGTGGTTTACTTGGTTCAGGTTGGATATAGAAAAACCAAATTTGTTCATTTTGACCCTTAAACCGATGACCATTGTTGGACGCGGCGCGGTTATATAGGGGAGTTTAGTCGGCAAGATGCCCACGTAGTGAGCATGGAGTTGAAATAATGCCTAAACCTTGGACCTCACATCTTATCAGAGATGCCCTTGGAGTCAAGAAGTGTAATGGTAGTATGGAAGCTGCGACTGAAGACCTACCTTTGGAAAAGGCAATTGAGGTTGCCAAGAAGAAGCATGGCGAAGGTCATTTGACTGGTGCGGACTTGAAAGCACAAACACGCGAAGTTATCGGAACTTGTGTGTCAATGCGAGTCAAGATCGACGGTCATTGGGCGAATGAGGCGCTCGCAATAATCAGTAAAGGAGATTGGGACGAGCGATTTAGTTGAATTGAATTCACGAACCGCGGAAGAGGATAAAACCTCGTGGACCGCAGAGGTGAGGAAAAATGGAAGAGAAAATAAACCAAGCAATAACAGACGCACTTGCTAATGCGCCAGAAAGAAAATTTGTCGAATCTGTCGACATTTCCTTCACAATCAAAGATGTTGATTTGAAGAACCCAAATAACCGTATCAAAGAAGAGATTAGACTTCCTTCTGGTCGCGGTAAGGAAATTAAAATCGCAATGTTTGCTGCTGGTGAGGCTGCAACCAAAGCAAAAGCTGCAGGTATTGACGTTATCACTCCACAAGAAATTGAAGAACTTGGCGGGAAGAAAGGTAAGGCTAAGAAAGTTGCAAATTCCTATGATTTCTTTTTGTCCGAGGTTCCTCACATGGGCCTGATTGGACGTTACCTTGGTGTTGTTCTTGGTCCACGTGGAAAAATGCCACGTCCAGTACCACCTACTCTTGACCCCTCAATTATAGCAAACGGGTTACAATCTACTGTTGTTGTGAAATCCGGAGATAAGATGACTTTCCATGCATCTATCGGAACAGCCAAGCAATCACAAGACGAGTTGGCTGCCAATGCAATGGAAGTTTACAACAGAGTTATTTCTAAACTAGAACGAGGAATTGGAAATATTAGATCACTTTTCATCAAGACCTCTATGGGGCCTGCTCAAAGAATTGAGGTGGTAAATTGATTCCAAAAGTAATGTCTTGGAAGAAAGACACTGTTTCTGATTTGAAAAATCTGTTAAACAGCGGAGACACATTTGCTGTTATCGATATACATGGAGTCCCTGCTGGCGCAATGATTGGAATGCGAGCAACACTTCGCGACTCAATGAATATTCAAGTTGCAAAGAAGAGATTGATGAGACTTGCCTGGGAGCAGACTGGAAACAACCTCGATGATTTGGAAACACTCTTCGAAGGCGTTGTCCAACCAGCACTTGTATCTTCATCCGCAATGAATTCTTTCGAATTATTCTCCGAATTGAAGAAAACAGAAGCCGGTAGAGCTGCCAAACCTGGAGATATCGCTCCGCATGAAATTGTCGTTGAGAAGATGGATACAGGAATGGCGCCAGGTCCTATAGTTGGTGAATTAAATTCCGTAGGAATTCCTGCTAAGATTATGGGCGGTTCAGTTCAAATTCAAAAGAGAACAGTCGTTCTTCAAGAAGGAGAGGTTTTCGAGGGCGACATGGGAATGATGCTTTCTAAGATTGGAATAAATCCAATTGTTACTGGGCTACGACTGTGTGGAACACTCGAAGATGGGGTAGTATTTTCTCCATCAACCTTGGACTTAGACCTAGAACAATTCGAATCAGATCTAATCAGTTATGGTGCAGGCGCATTCAACCTTGCTTGCAACATTACTTGGTTTACATCACAGACAATGCCTACGCTGATTGCTAAGGCAAGTGGAGAGGCATTAGCAGTTGCTCTTGAAGCCGCTGTAGTCACTGCCGACACACTACCACATCTAATTGGAAGAGCGAACCTAGCAGCATTGGGTGTTGCAGGTTCACTTTCCCCAGAAGCACTCGACGACGAACTA
>MDTE01176518.1_pt1 | contig 25924 bp, 24 predicted proteins | sample 811231 | NCBI WGS metagenome assembly MDTE01 (sample SAMN05326651, study PRJNA326480) | marine metagenome | isolation source: seawater | place: Indian Ocean: Red Sea | collected 2010
ACAAAGTACCATCGGCGCTGAAAGGCTTGACTTCCGAGTTCGGAATGGGATCGGGTATAACACTTTCGCAATAACCACCGGCGAGGAGTTTATAACTTAAAAAAATTAAATGTAAAGAATGATTCTAAAGAGTTTTTTTTTGATTTAGCTGGTTTTTTTTAGGAAATTATTAACATAACTCCTCAAGCTTATTTTGCCAAAAAATCTGTAAATTTTGTTTGATAAACTTAAAGTTGTTAATGCGGAGGCATACCTCTCTCCCTTTCTTCTAGGTAAAAATTTAATTTTTGATTTAAATAATTTTGCTACCTCTAAAATTGTGAAAGTTTGTTTATGTGTAATACTATAAAATCTACATTTATTTTTTTTCCAAGCCAAAAAACATACTTTAATTGTATCCTCAATATGAGTAAATCTTCTTGATTGAGTGCCAGGCTTAACCACAGGTAATGGTTTCTTCTTTAAATAATGGTCTTCAAAAATACCAATAACTGTAGCCATGTTTCCTTTTTTTATCTGGCTAGGTCCATAAACGTTGTAAAAAAAAATAACTTCATATCTAAAATTAAACCATTTCTTTAAGTTTTGTAAAAACTCTAAATTTTTTGATTTAGTAAAAGCATATGGAGATAAATCTCTATCTTTACCGTCATTTCCTAAAGATGCTGAAGTGGCAGAATAGATTAATCTAATTTTATATTTAAGACAAAAATTAAATACTGCATTACTTCCAATACTATTTGACTGAACACATTTATCCATTTCTAAAAAACTTTGATAAATTCTAGAAAATTCTCCAAAATGGAAAAGTGAGTGAATTTTTTTTCTATAAATATTTAAAATTTGACTAATATTTTTAGTATGTCCTTTAATGTATTTTACTTTTTTATCTTTAATATGATTTTTTTTAGAACCAGAAGAATAGTCATCAATGCTTATTATTTTAAGATTTGTATTATCTGCTAAAAATTTTATTAAATTTGATCCAACAAAACCAGCTCCGCCTGTGACAATTATAATTTTTTTTTTCATTAATTTCTTTTAAGAAAGTCTTCAAAAGTGTATTTAAATCCTTGGTCTAAATTATACTTTGACTTCCAACCGTAACTTTTAGCCAGTGAAGTATCCACTATTTTTCTAGGTGTTCCATTAGGTTTAGATTTATCAAATTTAATTTTAACTTTTGCATTAAATTTTTTAATTACATACTTAGCAAAGTTTTCTATTGTTCTCTCTTCCCCTGATCCTATATTTATTAATGAATGTCTAGTTTTTGTTTTTAAAAAAAACTCACATGCTGATGCTAAATCATCAACGTACATTATCTCTCTTTTTGCTTTCCCATTTCCCCATACATCAATTTTCTTTTTTCCCTTTTTTTTTGCTAAATAAACTTTTTTTATTAAAGCTGGAAAAAAATGAGAATATTTTAAATCATAATTGTCATTAGGCCCGTATAAATTAGTCGGCATTAAACAAATATACTGTAAATTATATTGTTTATTATAAGCTTCGCACATTTTAACTCCTGCTATTTTTGCAATAGCGTAAGCATCGTTAGTTTCTTCCAATTTTCCAGTTAAGAGATGTTCCTCTTTAATAGGTTGTTTACAAAGTTTTGGATAAATACAACTAGAACCTAAAAAAATTAATTTTTTTACTCCAGCGTTATAAGATGAATTTATTAAGTTGGTTTGTATTGTTAGATTTTCATAAATAAACTCTGCTTTAAAATTTGAATTAGCTAAAATTCCTCCAACTCTAGCTGCAGCATTTATGACAAAATCAGGTTTAATTTTTTTTATAAAATTATCAGTTTTTTTTTGGTCTAATAAATTTAACTTGTCTTTATTTATTGTTATAATATTTTTATAATTTTTAGCTTTCAAATATCTAAAAATTGATGATCCAACCATTCCTTTATGGCCGGATAAAAAAATTCTTTTTTTTTTTAGATTCATTAAAAACTTAGTAATTCTAGTTCATTATCAATCATTTCATCTATTAATGAATGAATATTTTCTTTTGGTTTCCAATTTAATTTTTTTCTAGATTTTCTTGCATCACCTAGAAGTGTGTTAACATCTAAAGGTCTATAATAATTTTTATCGCTTTGTATTATTACATTTCCATTCTTGTCATATCCTTTCTCCTTTAAACCTTTCCCTCTCCAAATAATTTTCATGCCTAATCTCTTGGATGTTAGGTTTACAAATTCTTTTATAGAATATTGTTTACCAGTAGCAATTACATAATCATCTGGTTTTTTTTGCTGCAATATTTTCCACATTGCTAAACAATAATCTCGAGCATGTCCCCAATCTCTTTTTGCATTTAAATTACCTAAAAAAAGTTTTTTTTGTTTTCCCATTTTAATTTTACATAAAGCAGAAACAATTTTTTTTGTTACAAATGTTTCACCTCTTCTAGGGCTTTCGTGATTAAATAAAATTCCATTACACGCGAAAATTTTATATGCTTCTCTATAATTAATTGTTATCCAATGAGCATATAATTTTGCAACTCCATATGGGCTTAAAGGATAAAAAGGAGTTTTTTCATTTTGAGGAATAGTCTGAACATTACCAAATAACTCAGATGTACCAGCTTGATAAAATTTTGTTTTTTTTGTCAATTTATGAAATTTAATTGCCTCTAATATTCTCAATGCACCGAGTGCATCTGCATTGGCTGTATATTCTGGTACCTCAAAAGATACTGCAACATGAGATTGAGCTGCAAGATTATAAATCTCATCTGGTTGCGTTTTTTTAATTAAGCTTGAAACTGATGTTGAGTCTGTAATGTCTCCATAATGAAGTCTAAATCTATAATCTTTTTCATGCGGATCCTGATAGATATGATCAACTCTTGATGTGTTAATACTCGAAGACCTTCTTTTAACACCATTAACGATGTAATTTTTTTTCAACAAAAGCTCAGCCAAGTAAGATCCATCTTGACCTGTTATACCAAAAATTAACGCAGTTTTTTTTTTCATTTTTTAAAAAACATACTAATCATTTTAATCAAAATTAGTAAACCATCTTTAAACGCATTGACTTTTTTTTTACCACCAATTCTACTTCTCTCGTAGGATGGTATGACTCCTAAAATATATCCTTTTCTTTTAGCTTTGATGGGAAATTCTACACATATTGTAAAATCATTTGATTGAAGTTTTAAATTGTTAAATGAAGAAGTTTTACCCATGACATAGGTATACAAAATATCTGTTATCTCTAAAGAAAAAAAAATATTTCCCAATTTGGTGAAAAAGTAATTTCCGACTAAAGTTATCAAATTATCATCATCACTGCCGGCATTAGAGTTTCCATATCTACTTGCAAATAAAAAGTCTAAATTATCTTTTATTGTTAGGCTCAACATATCATTAAGATAACTGGGATTCATTGATCCATCTGCATTTATAATACAAAAATAATCTGTAGAGCAATTGTTGATACCTTCAATTAAAGCTGCACCATAACCTTTATTAGTTTGATATAAAATTTGAATATCATGAATATTCTTTATTGCATCAATAGTATCTTTATCGCTTTCTTCTAATACTATAAGCTTTTTAAAATTAAATTTAGATAGTTCATTTAAAAAAATAGGTAATGACTCACCCTCATATTTTGCTGGAATAATTAATGTCAAGTCTTGCATTTAAAATTATATAATTTGTTAAGATGTTTCCTTAATAAACTAAATATTTAAATTGTATAATAAATATTTAAAAATTATAATATAGTCATTTTTTACAGGTGAGAATTCTCATAAATATACTCAAAAGATTTTCTAAAAATCATTTTTGATTTAAATACTTTCTTAAATCCAAATTTTTTTAAAATGTAATTTATATCTCTAAAGGTATAATTTTTTTTAATCATATCATCATAATGATGCTCAAAATAAATATATTTTATGATATTATGAGTTTTTTTTAATCCTTTAATAACATTTAATTCAAAACCCTCGGTATCAATTTTTAATATATCAATTTTTTTTTGGTTTTTGTTTGTAATATAATAATCCAAGGTAACTAATTTAATGGGAATTTTTTCATAAAAATTTTCTTTTTTTTTTACATTCAAAATTTTTAATTTTTTTTTGAAATATTTAGAATTTAAATTCAATTCATTAATTGTAGAGGAAGAGGACTCTTTCGTTTGATTTAAAAAATTATCCTCATTATTTGACCCGATACCAAAATTATTTAATTTATAAATAATCTTAAAATTATATTTATCTATATTTTGTGATAGAATTTTAAAATTTAAAGGACTAGCTTCAAAACAATGAAATTCTTTTAATTTAAAATTACTATTAAATAATTTCACTGTCTCACCAAAATGTGATCCTATATCAAAAAGAATTATCTCATTTTTGATGTTTTTTTTAAAAAATTTAATGATTTTTTTTTGTTGAAAATAATCAAAAAAATTTAAAATATTTACTATTATTTTTGAATAAATCATTTTTTTCAAAATCTAATAATTATTTGAAATAAAGTAATATCCATTTTTTTTCTCAACTTTAAATTTGCTGTTTAAATTAGCAACACATGGTGTTGGGGTATCCCAGCAATGACTGTTCGTTTTATAAATTACCAGACCAGAAGAATACTTTTCATATATAAATTTTTTTTCAAAAATTGTAAAATATGGAAAATTATTAAATTTATACAAATCTAACCTATTAAGTTCTTTATCAATTCTATCTATATTTTTAAAATTAAAAATTATTACTGTTATAACTACAATAAATTTAAATTTATTCTTAAAAAAATTCTTGTTATCAAACTTAAAAAAAATTAGAGCAGTTGGAATTGATAATAATAAGAAACATATTGAGTAGCCACCATACCTAAGTGATGGATGTTTAAAAAACCAAATTAAAAAAATCATAATTATTATAGAATAAAAAAATAAAATTTTATTATTCTCAACAAATTTTTTATTGCTATATTTCAGTTTTTTAAAAAATATAAAAATTATTAAAAAAACAGATATCAAAATGCCTAGTTGATCTAATCCCTTTCTGAAAAAATATTCACTATACCAATTAGAAACCCAATTTAAGTTTTCTACATATTCTGTTGGATTTTCTACTCTAAAATTTGGTGTTGCTCCACCTTTGGCCCACTGTTCTAAAAAAAAAGATAATTCTTTAAAATAATCATTCTTACCTGCCCAATTAAAATTATCACCAAAACAAGTAAAACTTAAAGGAGAAATTAAACATCCAGTCGATATAAAATGATGAGCAAAATATGTAACAAGAAATAAAAAAAAGAATGCAAAAGATTTTGAATAAATAATTAATTTGATATTTCTAGACTTTTTAGAATCTAAAATTAAAATTGTTAAACCAAATAAAATATATGGTAAAAAATATGTTTTAAAACTAATGCACAAACCTAAGAGGGGTATTAAAAAAATAATATTATTAACTCTAAATTTATCATTATCAAAACAAACATGCTGAAAAATTTTGATAATTAAAATTACAATTAAAATTTGACCTGCTTTATCAGTTCCAAACTCTGCAAGTCGATTAAAGGATAAATTAAAAAAAGCAAAAGCAAACAAATATAAAAATTTAGTAATTTCATGATTTTTTTCAAAAAGAATTTCTTTAAATAAAAAAAAATTAAAAAAAATTAAAAAAAATATTAATGTAAAATGAAAAGTAAAAAATTCTATTAAAGGCAAATAAAACGTTGAATTTAAAAAAAATAGAGAAGACACAAAATTATATCCATGTCCAAGATTTCCAAGTCCGAATATAACTTTATGTTCTGTCAAATATTTTGTGAAAGGTAAATGATAATAAGAAAAATCATCATGTGTTTTAGATATTAATAACGCTGAAATTACAAAAAATGAAATAATGAAAATTATCTTTAGAAAATTCTTTTTGTTTTTTACGTTCAAAAATATGAAAAATAAAATCCCAATAAAATGTAGTAAAATATTATGTATAAAGTTATGAGCAACCAAGAGACTTGTTATTAAAGAGATAAAAGTAATTATAAATATTCCATAAAAACCCGTAAAGATCACTTTTTGGTCATTCATGTCATTTATTTTTGCGAAACATAAATTTTGAAACATTAACCCATATCCAATTACAGATATTAGCAACAAATAAAATGTTAAAAAAAAGATTATTGTTTCAAACATTATTGATATTTCCTTTTTTCTTTAAATTTTTACTCTAATAAATTAGATATTATATACTAGCGATTTAAAAAATTTAGACAAAATTATGTTATCTATTAATTTAATTATTTTATATTTAATAACACTTATGTTTACAGTGTTTATTTCAAAAAAATTAGAATTTTACGATAAACCTAATAATAGAAAAATTCATAAATCTAAAATTTTTAATTCCGGTGGAATAATTATATATATATTCTACTTAGTAATAGTTAATTTCTTTGAGTTTAATCATAACATAGAATTAATAATTTCGATTGGTTCGTTTATTTGCTTGGTAGGTTTTATTGATGACAGGATCAATTTAAAACCTTCAAATAAAGTATTATTCATTATAATTCCTTCTGCATATTTAATACTGAATGGTATTAACATCGATAATTTGGGAAATTACGAGTACATTGGATTTATAAATTTAGGTAAATTTCAAATACCCTTTTTAATTCTTGCAACTGGATTATTAATTAATGCAACTAATTATATCGATGGTGTTGATGGATTATTACTAGTGTTTTTAATATGTTGTCTTGGTTATTACATTTATCTAATCGAGGATGCTAACACAATTTATTTACTTAAATTACTATTAGTTCCTGTAGTTTTAAACTTAATTTTAAATATGCTTCCATCGAAAACAAATTTAAAATTTTTTAGTGGTAACACTGGAAGTCTCTTCATAGGTTTTTTTATAAGTTTTTTAACAATTGAGCTTTATAATAATTTTGGTGTTCATCCGGTATACTTAATATGGCCTTTGTGGTATCCAGTGTATGATTTTTTATTTGTAAGTTCAAACAGAGCTATTCTTAAAAAATCAATTTTTTCGGCAGATAATTCACATCTTCATCATAAAATTTTAAATAAATTTAATAAAAATCATCTTAAAACAATTTCAATATTTTTTGTGTTAAATGTTTCAATTATTTATTTTGGTTATTTACTAAGTAACATTTCCAAAATTTTTTCTTTAATTACTTTTATTTTTGGTTTCGTATTTTATTTTGCTATAAGAATTAAATTGAAATAATGATATCTAAAATCAATAATAAAATTGATATATTTTTAAAAATTCTTTTTATATTCTTCCCAATATTTATAATTATAGGGCCTTTTGCCTTAAATTCATTTTCACTAATATTCTCAATATATGCCATCCTAAATTACAAACTTTTAATCTATTCAAAAATTTTTGATAAAAAAATTTTAATATTTTTTTTTAGTTTTGTTATTTTAATTTTTCCTTTTGAAAGTATAAATTTTGAAAATTCATTTTTAAAATACTTGTCGTTTTTTAGATTTTTGATTATGCTAATTGGCTTAATATTATTTTTAGAAAACACTAATAAAAAAGAAAATTTTTTAGATATTGTTTACAAAACATATATTGTTCTTTTTATCATAATAGCAATTGATGTTTATATAGAATATTTTTCAGGTTCCAATATTTTGGGTTTTAGTTCAAACTACATGGGTCGAATTGCAAGTTTTACAGATGATGAACTAATTATTGGTTATATATTTAGTTTTTTAGTTCTCTTTTCATTAATTTTTATTTATAGAAAAATAAAAAATTTATATTTTTTTTTAGTAATTTGTGTTTTAATTACTACTAGTTTTTTTATAGGTGAAAGATCAAATTTTATTAAACTATCTTTACTTATCTTTACCTTTTGTTTCATTCATTTTTTTTATTTAAACAAGTTTAAATTAAAGAATTTATTTATATTTATTTTTGTTACAATTGCTTTATTTATTTCATTTTTTGAAATAACTAAAAATACGTACGTAGGAAAAAAATTCTATTACTCATTTAATAACAATATAAAAGAGGAATTCTTTTCTACTAAACATGCCGCACATTATACGACTGCTTATAAAATATTTCTCAATAATCCTGTATTTGGAATTGGAATAAATAATTTTTCTTTAGAAAGTAGTAAAGAAAAATATCAAAATTCAAATTTCAATCCATCTTCTACACACCCGCATCAAATTTATTTAGAAATACTTTCTGAAGTAGGTTTATTAGGATCAATATATTTTATATTTATCTTTTTTTACCCAATTTTTATTGCTTTAAAATTTTTTAAAAAATACAGAGAAATTAATATTATTTCACATTTACTTTTGCATATTTTCTTTATTTTTCCTATTTTGCCATCTGGAAGTTTTTTTGGAACAAATTTTGGTTTACCATTTTGGTTTAATTTATCAATTTTAATTTACTTATCAAAAAAATCAAAAATTTAGAAATAACAAATAATAATAAAATTTAAACTTCAATCATTGAAAAATCTTTTTTTTAAAAAATTTAAAGATAATATAAATAATCTATAAACTGATTCTATTATTCCCATTTTCATATAACGTCTATAAACTAAATACCCATTTATTATACTTAAGGCATAGCTTGAAGATAAGGAATTTCTGCGCTTTCTATAAAATGTAAGATTTTTATTAAGCCCTTTAATAAAAGGAATTTTTTTTAACACTCTTAACCAAAGAATATAATCTTCTTTTGTCTTAATTTTTGGAAATTTTAAATTATTTTTTTTTAAAAATTTTAAATTTACAATAACTGTGGATAACCCAATATCACATGAATTAAGAATATCCTGAAATTTTAGATTTTTTTTTGATTTTCTTTTTGAGACTATTTTACCATATTCATCTGTAATTAAATACGAAGTATGTGAAATTGGAATCTTATTTTTACTCATAAAATTTAATTGTAATTTTAATTTATCTTTATGCCAAACATCATCACTGTCTAGAAAGGCAACATATTTTGATTTACTAAATTTAATTCCTTTGTTTCTTGACTCACCCGCTCCTAAATTTTTCTTATTTAATAATATTTTTATAGAAAATTTTTTTTTTAGTTTTGTTTTTTTTATAAATTCTTTAATTCTAGATAGGTCAGACTTATTCTCATCATCATAAATAATTAAAATCTTAAGATCTTTAAAGGTTTGATAAATAACTGACTTTAATGCTAAAAAAAGGTAATTTAAATTATTTTTATAGGGAATAATTATAGTTACAACAGGCACAAACAATTAATTTATATGAGACAATATAAACAAAATCAAATCTTTTTTTCTTTCTTTTTAACTCCAATAAAAAATTGAACATTTTTTTATTTAAGCTTTTTTTTTTATCGAGAGTTATACTATCACTTTATTGATACTAATTTTAAAGATGAATAATAACTAATACAAATTTACGTGATAAAAAAGAGTGACAAAAAATTAATTATATTTATGCCATCAATAGAAGGTGGAGGAGTTGAAAAAAACCTTTTTTTGGTGAGTAATTATTTAATTAAAAAAGTTAATAATATATCATTAATTACAATTTCAAAAGATTATAAAAAAAAATTTGATAAAAAAATTAATTTTATAACTTTATCCTCTAAAATTTGGGACAAGTTTGGAAGAAGATTTAAATATTTTTTAGCAATAATTTTGTTAATTAAAGAAATTTTTAAAAATAGAAATCTTATAGTTTTTTCATTTCAGGCTAATATTTATTGCATTATGATTTGTAAATTTTTTGGTATTAAAGTTATTTCAAGATCAAACTCTGCTCCTTATGGTTGGTCAAAAAATAGAATAAAACGCTTTATTTTTAAAATTTTTCTTAGAGCTGCCGATAAAATTGTAGTGAATAGTGAAGAATTTAAAAAAGACTTAAAAAAAGAATTTAATGTAGACTCAGTTTGTATTTATAACCCCTTAAATACTAATGAAATAAAAAAAAATGCAAAGAAAAGGGGTAAAAAAATCTTTAAATCAAACAATAAAATCAAAATTTTAAATATAGGACGATTTACAGAACAAAAAGATCAAATTACTTTATTAAGATCTTTAAATTTTTTAAAAAATAAAATTAATTATGAGGCCGTTATAATTGGTAAAGGAATATTAAGAACAAAATTAGAAAATTATATAAATAAAAATAAATTGAATAAAAATGTTAAACTTTTAAATTTTGTTGAAAATCCTTATAATTATATTAAACAAACTGATTTGTTCATACTTTCCTCTAAATACGAAGGTTTACCAAATGTGCTTTTAGAAACTCTGGTAATTAGAAAATTCATTATTTCTAGTGATTGTCCCACAGGGCCAAAAGAAATATTAAGTAATGGAAAAGGAGGATTATTGTTCAAAAACGGAGATTACAAAGATCTTTCAAAAAAAATTATATTCTATTCAAAAAATCAAAAAAAGTGTAATCAACTTTTAAAATTTGCAATTAAGAAATTATATAGATTTGACTTTAAAAAAAATCTCGAGAAATATTATAAATTAATTAATTCAATATAAATTTAAGAGTTAATTCCATTTAATATTTTGTAAGCTCTTTGAATTAATGAATATTTTTTGCTTAATTTATGATTATTTTTTGAAATAATTAATTGTTTATATGGTTGGTTTTTTAATTTTTGTATTTCACTTTTCCAAGAAAATACATTTTTGTAATTTTTAATAAATATAGCATTTTGTTTATCTTTGATAGCCTCTTTTAATACATGAAAATCTGAACATAAAATAATTTTTCCTGCAGTTAAATAATCAAAGAGTTTTAATGGTGAAGTGAATTTACTTATATCACCCACATCTCCTGCTACTTTAATTGATGATACATAAGGCATCAAAAGTATATCCATTTTTGACAAAATTTTTGATATTTCTTTATATGGAACCCAATCATATAAATTGAGATTTTTTATTAAATCATATTTTTTATAATTTTTTAACTTTTTTAAATCTCCATATAAATAGTATTGATTTTTTTTATCAATCTTAGCTAAATTATAAATAAGATTTGAACCTCTAGATTCATATAAAGTTCCTAAGTAACCAATTTTAAAAAATTTTTTATTATTTTTGAAAATAAAATTTTTTTTCATCGAAGATCCACTTGGTAGAACTAATATCTTTTCATTATTTACTCTATAATTATCGATATATGTATTTTTAACACTATGAGTGATTGCAACTATCTTTTTTATACATTTTGAATTTAAAAACTTAAAATATTTTACTAAAAATTTTACAGTTCTTGACTCAATACTAAGATCATGATGGAGTTCTAAAATTATTTTTTTTCTGAATAATACTAATAAGAAACAAGTAAAAAAATTTCTAGTAATATATATATTTGGTCTAAATTTTAAACTTTCAACAATAGAGATAATTGAAAATAAATAATATTTAATTCCTAACGGAAAAGTCTTAAAACTTTTTAGTATTTTAATCGTAAATTTAGATTTTACATCGTAATAACTAAATATATTTTGTTTTTTAATCTTTTTATTTTCAGCTTTTCTTGAGATTAAAACAACATCATTACCCAATTTTGTAAAAGCCTCACACATTTTAACAATTTGTATTGAGCTAGCATAATATGAACCAATCGCTGAATTTGATAAATAACAAATTTTCATTTTTTTTTATACATTGTTTATAATTTAGTAAGTTATATACATAAATAAAAATCTTATGAATGAATTAAAAAGAGTTATTGTTTATTTAATTAGAAATTTTAAGAATTATTTAAAAATTCTCATTAATAATAGAGTTAATAATTATTATATACCTAATCTATATATTAAAAACGTAATTATGATCGATCCATCAAAAGTAAAATATTTTAATTCAATCCCTATGAAGTTTTACAAAAGTTCAAAATTTATTATTGATTTTGATTGGGATAAAGAAAATAAAATTATTGCTGAACATGAGATCAATCACCAAGTTTATGGTTCATGTAGAGAAATATTTATTGATGGTGTATCAATAGAGAAATGTAAAATGTTTTCTTATTTACAAAAAAATATTAACGATCCAAAAAAATCTAAAGGTTGTAAAAATAAAGAAGACATTATCCAATTTCTGGACAATAAAAAAAAATTATATGAAAATATAAAAAAATTAGGATTACGAAAGAATATAAACAATAATATTGAATTCATGATTGATAGAAATCAAAACTTGGTAAAGATCAATTCTGGAAACCATCGGTTTGCAATTTCAAGAATTCTAAAACTTAAAAAAATTCCTGTTGAAGTCAAGCTTATGCATATTAATTGTTTAAATAATAATTTAAATGTCAAAATCAAAATTAATGAGTTAAATACTATAATAAAAAATATAGAACAAAAATATGCATAAATTTAATTTAAATTTTTACAATGCGTAATCAAGTAAATAAATTAGTAATTTGGGAAAATAAAAAACAATCTTAAAAATGAAAAAAATATTAGCAATTGATGCTGTGGGATGTTTAGTAGATATAAAGGGCAATATTAACAAAAGTATAAGTAAAATATTAAAAAAAATTGATAATAAAAAAATTGTATTAACAAATGCTGATGATAAGGAAAAAAAGATATTTTTAAAAAACATTTCATATGAATCTTTTTCGCTTAAACACAAACCAAATAAAACAAATCCAAAATATTATAAAAAATTTTTAACAAAATATAAATTACAACCAAATGAAATAATTTATATTGAACACGATATAAGAGCTGTAAAATCTGCGAGATTAAATGGAATTTTAACCCACCATTTTGATGGTAATATTAAAAATATTAAAAATTTCTTAAATTCATTTCTTAACAAAAAACAAAATTTCCCAAAAAAAAAAGAATTAAACTTTCATTATTATCCTCATCATCCTGTTGTAATTGGAGCAAGTAATGGCAAAAAAGTAAATTTTATGCCCTGTGTTTGGAACTCTGGTATGTCATATGAGCCCTTTTTGTACGGGGTTTCTGTAAGAAAAGAGAGGTATACAAATCAAATTTTAAAAAAATCAAGATTTTTTAGTATAAATTTTTTAGATTTTAAGGATGTTAATTTAATAAGATCTTTAGGAAGAAGTTCTGGAAAACTAATCAACAAAACTAAAGAATTTAAAATTGGATATTCTAATGGTTATTTTTCTAATGTTCCTATACTTTCTAAAGCATATTTATCTTTTGAATGTAAAAAAAAATTTACTAAAACATATGGCACCCACACTCTTTTTGTGGGTAAGGTTGAGTTAATTCATACGGATAATAAAATATCAAATAAATCAATTTTAGATATATCTAAAGTTTCACCAACTTTATATTTGGGTGCTGATCATTATGTAAGTTTAAACAAAAAAACTTTAAAAAATTTAAAAAAGATACCTTTTCATAAAAGCTATTCTGCTAGAAATATTAAATTAATTACATAAATTTAATTATCACCTAAATTTCTGGTCTTGAAGCCATAACTCAACATTCACCATCATCCAAATTTTTTTTCCATCTAAATCCTCTTTTGCATTATAGGTTTTCTTTTGAATAAATTTTTGTACTGTTGATATGTTGAATATGTCTTTTGATTTAGATGTAGAGCTCGTTAAAGTTTCATAAGCATACTCCCCTAACTTTTTACTTGCCCAATTATTTAGAGGAACTGGAAAACCCATTTTTTTTCTATAAATTATTGATTCTGGGAGTTTATTTTTTGCTAAACGCTTCAATATATATTTAGGTATATCAAATTTTTCACTAATACTCTCGCTGGTATAAAATTTTGAAACTAATTGAGAAATTTTATTTTTCCATTTAAGCTTGTAATCAGTCGGTAACTTAGATGCAAATTCAACTAAATTAACATCTAAAAAAGGAACTCTGGCTTCAATAGATGCCGCCATTGTCATGCGATCTAATCTATTTAATAAATTTGTAAGATGTAATTTTCCTAACAAGTAATACATTCCTTGGTAATAATTTAGATGAGAAATCTTTTTGAATAACGAACTGACATAATCTAATGAATATTCATCAAAATCATTTTTTAATAAATCTGGACTTAAAAAATCTTTTTTTTCTTCATTTGTAAACCATGAATATCTTGTCAAAAAATGATCCATAGGATTATTAAATTTTTTTTTGATACTATTTCCGTTAGCATAATCAAAAATTTTTCCCATTAATAATTTTTTAGACATATAATAATCATGGGGACTTCTAAATATTCTTCCATACCCTGCAAACATTTCATCTGCACCTTCACCTGACATAACAACAGAAATATCTTTTTTCATCTCGCGTGACATTTTTAAGAAAGCATTTTCATGAGGAACTGAAATTGGTTCTCCCCTAAATCTAATTGTTTCTCTTAAAGAATCTATATATTCACTTTGTTCTATTTTAAGTTTTTTTGGTTCAATAAGATTTAAATAATCTGCAACAGTTTCAGCATGTTCAAACTCATTGTATCCCTGCTCCTCGAATCCAGTGATATAGGTATTTATATTTGATTTATAATTTTTAATATAACTTAATAGTAAGCTTGAATCTAAACCTCCACTAATAAAGGCTCCAAGAGGAACGTCACTTACCATCTGTTTCTTAACAGACTCATTTATTAGCCTATCTAATTCACTCAAATAGAAATCTATTCCTTGGTCAGGTTCTATTACTGTCGGTATATCCCAATATTGATCTTCTTTAATTTTGTTACCTTCAAAAGTTATTTTTGTTCCTGGAAGAATATCAAAAATATGCTTATAAAAAGTTTGTTTACCAATTACATTTCTAAAAGATAAATAACTTATTAAAGCTGAATTATTTAATGAATGATTATAATCATGAATACAAAAAAAAGAATTATAATCTGAACCAAAATATATTTTTTCTCCGTTGATAAAATAATGTAAAGGCTTCACGCCTAAGTGATCTCTTATTAAAAATATTTTATTTATTCTTCTATCCAGTAAAACAATTGAAAATATTCCATTTAGCTTATTACATATACTTTCACCCCATTCAACATAACCATGTAATATGACTTCAACATCTGTTTTAGTTTTAAATTTATAGCCTTTGGATATTAAAATTTTTTTTAATTCTTGATAATTATATATCTCACCATTACACATCATGAACACTGATTTATCACTTGTATAATAAGGTTGATTTTCAGCATCTAAATCAATAATGCTTAATCTATTAAAACCAAAACAGAAATTATCGTTAGATATAATGTTTTGATCATCTGGACCTCTATATTCAATTGATTTTATACCTTTTTTGATATCAACTTTATCTTCAGCTTTTAACTGTCCTTTAAAATTTACTACGCCAAAAAACCCACACACTATACAAATTCCATATTTTTAATTATTCTATTTGCAGATTTAAGATCAACAAGATTGTCAACGTCTGCCCAAACATATTTTGATGTCTGGATATTTATATTAATTTGTTTTGAAATAATATTTAAGGCTTCTGAAACCCAGTTTTTAGTATGACCATCTCTAATAAGTTTTCCAATAGTTTTAAATAAAATACTACTTCCTTGATTATTAAATTTATACATTCCAATCGCAACACCATCCATTTCATTTAAAGAGATAGACTTGCTCATATATTTTAGCAAATAGTTACTTGAAATAATTTTCATGGCGTCGTCCCAATCTTTAGGCTCTCTTTCATCAACAAGAACTGAATTTTTATAAGGAAAATTGATGAATTTATAGAGCATTTTGAAACTAAAAATTAGATCACCATGTAAAAATATAAAATCTGATTTTAAGTAATTTCTAGCTAACCATAAAGAATACATTGTATTTGTAGTTTTGTATTTTTTACTCACAACAATTTTTAATTTCATTCCTAATTCATCACATTTTTTTTTTAATTTTGGTTTTAAAATATTTGATTTATAACCAACAACAAAAATTACTTCTCTAATTTTAGCTTTATTTAAATTTTCCAAGATGTATTCAAATATATATTTACCATTTATCTTAATCATCGATTTAGGAATCGACTTTGTAATCTCGTTTATTCTTGATCCTACTCCTGCGGTTAATATTACAGCTTTATATTTATGCTTATAAATCTTATGATTTTTTTTCATTAATATTTCATTTTAAAATAATGATTATTAGTACATTTTATATGAGGCTTTTTAAAGAAACAATTTTTCTTTTTACAATATTTAATAAATTCTTAGTAATCATAGTGCTTAATGATATTAAAAAAATGCTTTCATAATTTTAATAAAAAACTATAAACTAAATTTAAACTAATAAATAAATTTAAAATGAAGTCTTACGAAAACTTAAAGGCTAAATCTGTATCAATTGAAAAAGTTAGAGATTACTGGAAAGGTAAAAATATTCCCCAAATTTGGTACTCAGATATAGAGCCTGGCACTGTCCCATATTATAACAACGTAAGAAAACAACGTTTTGAGTTTTACTATCCTTATCTTAAAGACTCAGCAGAATTTCAGTACCACAAAGATGAAAAAGTTCTTGAAGTTGGTGTTGGTATGGGAACTGATATTATTGAATACGCAAGATTTGGAGCTAAGGTATATGGTATTGACTTAGGTGCTGATCAAATCGAAATTACAAAAGATATGTTTCAAAAGTTGAACTTGTCTTATGAAGATTTAAAAGTTGCCTCCGCAGAAAAACTACCCTACGAAAATAATTATTTTGATTTTGTATACTCATTTGGAGTAATACACCACACACCAGATATTAATTCTGCCGTTAATGAAATACATAGAGTATTGAAACCTGGTGGCAGAGCTGTCATTATGATATATGCGAGGGGTTGGAAGCATTATATTAAAAGATGTTTTATTCATGGAATTTTAAAAATGAAAATTTTTAAATACGGTTTTGATTGGCAAAAGGTGTATAATGAAGTTTCAGAAGTCAATGGGGGTTCCCCTTTAACACAGGTATTGACACGCAGACAAGTAAAAAAATTATTTAAAAACTTCTATATTGAAAGTATTGAAAAGAAGCGTCTAGGAGAATTTTTTGAATACAAACCGTATAATACGGTAAAAGCTCCAAATTTTATATTAAACTTATTCAGTCTTTTTGGATTAGAGGGTCTTTTTGGTGAAAATTTTTTAATTAAAGTTCAAAAATCAAATTCAAAAACTAAAGGAAAAATTATTGATGTCCTTTGGAAACATTATTAATTCTCTCAGGGAGAATTATAGATAGTGAACAAGATCTACAAATCAATTGATCATAAAGTAAGAATCAGAAGTCATAATGAATTGGAAGTAAGAAAATATGAATTTTTAGAAATATGTGAAATATTAAATAAGTTAGGAGTCAAATATTTTTTACTTGGTGGAATTTTACTGGGAGCAATAAGAAATAAAAATTTTATACCATGGGATTGGGATGTTGAAATTTGTGTAAATTCTAATGAAATAATTTCAAAGTTCGAGGATTTATTATCAGCGATATCAAATTCAAAATTTAAAATTATTAAATATAATAAAAAAATTTCAAATTTTAAACTAGACTTAGAGGGAAAGTTACCTGTGGACACAACGAAATATACTATAATGGGGTGGAATCATAACAAAGAAAAGAAAATTTTTTGGAGAAATACATTGAAAATCCCAGATCATTTCATAATTAATATGAAGAAAATAGAATTATTTGATAAATCTCACTTTGCACCTTATCCTCCTAACGATTATTTAACTCATCAATACGGTGATTGGAAAGAACCAATTCAAACAAGTAATAAATACCAGTACTTAACAAAAAAATATTATAATAGAAGTATTATTGGTGACTTTGTATTAAAAATAATTAATTCTTTAAAAAAAATTTTTAATAAAAGTAAATAATTTAAATAATTTGTTAACTTCGTTTAATCAGAATAGTTCTGTCAGATAAAATTTTACACTCTAATTTTTGATTAATTTTAAGAATTTTTAATAAGTTATTAAATCTTTTTTGAATGTCATTTTTATTTAATTTAGGAAATTTATGATTTATTTTAAAATTTCCAGACTTACCAAACTGAAGGCTTCTCAAAAATTTACCTATTAATCCTCTAAATTTCATAAGTTTTAAAAACAAATGAAATTTTTTCCAGTTTAGGGGAGTTTGTGGAAAGCTATCGTTTACAAGGCTTTCCCATACTTTTATTATTTTCAAAGCTGCTAACTCATTTTTATCAAAATATATTTTTTGTTTAATTACTTCTGGAAGAGGATCATCAATTTTATTTTGATTTCTAGACTCAATTGAGTCAAATATATTATTTACTTTTTTTGACAGCTCATCTGGTGATTTTACACAGTAGCCTAATTCATTTGGTAGCTCTGTAGTATATTTTTGTTCAAATGGCAGATATGTTATAACTGGTTTTTTGAATATTGTTGCTTCAATTGCAGATGTACAACTATTATGCATTAATGCAAAGGCATTTTTAATCCAGGGATTAATGGAACCTTCTCTAATTACATATACATTTGGAATATCTTCAAGAAGAACTCTCCAAGTTTCTATATTTTCAACAGGATGAGGACGTAAAACAATATCATAACCATTACTATTTTTAGCAAGATATTTTATAGCTTCTATAAATGCTCCCATCTTGCGATAATTTTCAGATACGGCACCTAACATATATTTCAATCTATCTGGATCTCGCTCAAAATATCCTCCTATCTTATTTGTTTTGATAATTTCGTGAAAAGGTTTCATGTTATTCGCATAACTTATTTTTGATGAAACTAAAAGAAAAGGTCTTTTAGATATACTCCTAGGAGTTTCCCAATAAGCAGAAAAAAAAGGTTTCCAAAGATCAGCTCTTGGGGAACCAGTCATGTGTATTTTGGATGATTGTTTTGGGTAAATTCGTTTAAGGGCCTCAGCATCCTCTGGCCCCCACCCAAAAACTGCAGATGACTGATCAATTGATTTTTCTGAGTACCTTATTCTAGCAAATTTGTCATATCCACGAGTATCTAAACAACTTTCTTCATCGATACTTGTAACCAAAGAACCATTATCAATTACCTCCTGATGTCTCGATATTTTAATCTTTCCAGGAGACAAAGATTTAGTATGAAATATTCCAGGGGAAAGTATACCTCTACAAATACCTTTTTCTATTGCTTCTACGTCCGAGATAATTACTTGATGCCCCCTAGCTGCGGCTAAGACTGCTAAAAGAATTTTACTATCTAACTCTCGTGCTGCTATTTCAGTATGAAGATAAATATTCATGATACTGGCTGTCCTTCATATTTTTTTAATTTTTGGAAACGTTCTCTCTAAACTTATCATTAATTTCAATTAATTTGTCAAAAGTTCCTTGGTCTTTTAAAATTCCATTTTCCAGTTGAAAGATAATATCACAGTTCTTAACTGTGCTTAATCGATGGGCAATCATAATTATAGTTATATTTTTACCAATATTATGTACTGCTTCCATAACTATTTTTTCAGTAAGGTTATCTAAAGCACTAGTGGCTTCATCTAAAATTAATACCTGAGGTTTATGATACAATGCTCTAGCTATTCCAATTCTTTGACGTTGACCACCAGAAAGTCTTATACCTCGTTCACCAACCGTAGTTTTATATTTAGATGGTAATTCATTAATTACAAATTCGTGTAAATTTGCAATTTTAGCAGCTTCTTCAACTGCTTCTTGATTGACATCCTTTGGATTTATACCAAAAGCTATGTTAGCGGAAACTGTGTCATCTGCCAAAAAAATATGCTGGGGCACATACCCGATTGAATGTTGCCATGCTCTTCGGTTATTTTTATCAATCACTTTACCATCTACCTCTAAACTACCTTTTTGAGCTTCCAAAAGTCCCAAAATTATATCTACAGTAGTAGTTTTTCCACTCCCTGTGGCTCCTACAAGACCTACAGTGCTATTAGCTGGTATTTCCAAATTAATATCTTTTAATGTCGTTCTTTTAACATTTGGATAATGATAGTTAATATTTTTGAGTACTATATTTTTTTTAAGCATTAAAGGATCTTGGTTTTTATTCGAAATAGACGGTTGTAATTTCATAACATCATCATACATCGAGTCTATTGATGGACTGATATATCTTAATTGGCTTACACTCACATAAATACCTTGTAGTGCAGGCATTAAACGATATCCTGCGAAAGCATAAAGTGCAATTATAGGTAATGCAGTGGTAAGATTGCCGCTCAACATCATTAAATATAGTACTACTAATAACATTCCACCAAAAGTAATTGCCTCAAGAGCGAAACGAGGTATTAATGTTAAAACAGCCATAGAAGCATTGCTTTGAGCTAAAACTTTAGCGGGATCAGAGAATCTTTTTATATATATTTTTTCTAAACCACCTACTTTAATTTCCTTAGCCGCACCAAAAGCTTCACTTACAGCAGTAAATCGTGTTTGATTAGCCTTAAACCTCTCCTGGCCAATTCGTGTAATATAAAACTGACTAAATTTGTAAATAATTAGATAAGCTAAGCCTAATGTTAATCCGACTATAAGTGTAAGTTTTAAATTAACTAAGATTAACAATGTAAGCAAAGCTAATATAATTGCCCCTTGCATAAACAAATTCATCATAGACCCTAAACCTTTTCCAACAACAGAATTTACCTCTGACAGAATTGTTTTGCCAAGATCTGCACTATGACGATTTAAAAACCAACTATACGGTTGATCCAAATAACCCTCTATCAAACGTTTACCAATGCTGTACTCACGCATTGAAGTGAATCGAGCTTTTGCATAATTTGTAAATGCTTTAAATGCTAGAGATATAATAAGAAAACAAAATACAAAAATTCCAAAAATAAAAAAGAACTGTTGTTTGGTTTCTACTCCTAATTTACTTGAGGCATTATAGGCTGTGTTAAGCATTTTGTTTGTATCCACAATTTCGGGATTAGATAATACAGTTATAAAAGGTAAGATTGAAGCGACACCAAGCATATCGAGTAAAGCCATGATAAGAATCATCACCATCAATAAAAAAGCTCGTTTTCGTTCATGGGATGATAAAAGATATAAAATTTTATTTAATGTTTTCATTAGATTTGCAAAATAATCTAGTCATTAAAAATGTTAATATTATGTTTGTAATTAAACTATACAATTAATTTATCAATTTTCATTTATTTATTGATAAATTAAAAAAACCAAACACTGTATATTTATTTGATGGTTCAACAATTCTCTCAACTCTTAGTGGGGATAATCCAACACATTTAGCAATATTAATCAAAGATTGGATTGAATAAATTTGAAGATGATCTAGACAAAATTCACCTGAAAATTTTCCTTTAAGTTTTGCATTTGAATCTGGTACCTCAATATACATTATTCCATTTTTGCTTAAAAATTTAATTGAGTTTTTTAAAAGTTGAATTGGATTTTCAACATGTTCTAAGACTTTGTTCAATGTAATTAAGTTAAATTTTTTTTTAATTTTAAGTTTACTTATCTCACTTACGTTTATCTTAATTCCTTTTTTTTTTAAAAAAAGTGCGTACCTTTTGTCTAGATCTAATCCTTGAACATTAAAGCCTTTTTTTTTCATTTCATATAAAAAGACACCAGTGCCTGATCCAATATCTAATAAGTTAGTTTTTCTTTTCTTTAGAAAATCATATATTCTTATTACTCTATTTTTATTATCAGATTTTTCTTTTGGTAATTTGGTTATTTGTTCAAACCTTTTTGATATTCCACTTATGTCTTTATAAGTCAGATCTAAGTAACTTTTTTTGTAGATATTTTTAATTTTAAAAAAATGTGTTGCATAAATATGATCGCAAATTTCACATTGATAAAATTGTCTATTATATTTACCTATAATTTCAAATTTTTTTTCATTTTTTGGTCTTTTGTTGTAATTAAATAAAAGCTTAAAATTTTTATTTCCACAATAATGCCAATTTATATTATTTTTTTTATTCATCTCTAAATAATAAAATTTTTTTTGTAGGAAAATATATATTATTTAACAATTTATAAATTTTCCTTACTCTTTTTAAATCACTTAAATTATCTATACTAAAATTTTTATTTCTATTTTTTTTGTATAAATTATTTTTGATACTAAAAATTTTGTATCCTTGTTTATTCTCATAAAAATAATCAAAAATATGTTCTTTTTCAACTTTACTTAAATTTTTTTCATCTAAATCAAAGAAAATTTTTGATTGTGCTAATTCACAAGTTAATCCCTTAGGACAATTTCTATTCAAATTATTTGTAATTATATCAAATTTCTTTTTTTTATATATTCTAATAATTTTTTGAATCTCATCAAAATCAACAAAAGGTCTATCAGCATTAATTCTTATAAACGATTTTAACTTATATTTTTTTAAACAATCTTTTGTTCTTTTAAAAACATTACTTAGTTCACCTCTAAAATATTTAATTTTATTTTTTTTACAAATTTTCACTATCTTATTATCTGCTTTAGATTTAGACGTACAAACAATAATTTTTATTCTTAAAAATTTCTTTAACCTCAAAATTATGATTTCAAGTAAATTTTTACCCAAATAGATTTCTTTCAAAACCTTTCCTGGTAATCTCTTTGAATTAGATCTTGCAAATATCAATATTGCTTGTTTAGACATTATTGAGCTAAACTTTAAAATAATTTTTTGTTCTATTTTTAATTACATTCCTGGTATCAAAAATATATTTTGCTTCTTTTGAAATCAATTTATAATCAAACATTTTATGATCAGTCACCAACACAGTTACTGGATATTTTTTAAATAATGCCTTATTTAAATTTTTACTATATCTAATCTCTCCATTAAAATTTACCCTTTTTACATGAGGATCCGAAAAATCAAAATCAATACCAGACTTTTTTAATTTATGAGCTATAATTAAACCAGGAGACTCTCTTGTATCGTCTATATTTTTTTTATAAGCAACACCAAGTATCAAAACTTTTTTATTAATTAATTTTATTTTTTTTACTTTAATATAGTTTAAAATCTTATTTGTAATCCAACTTGTTACTTTACGATTAATTTCACCTGCTGTTTTTATAAATTTTAAATCAAAATTTTTTTTTTTTGCTAACCAATACAAATAAAACGGATCAACAGGTATACAATGGCCCCCAAAACCTGGTCCTGGACTAAATGATGTATATCCAAACGGTTTTGTTCCTGCTAAATCTAAAACCTCATCAATATCTATATCAATTTTGTTCAGAAACATTTTGAGTTCATTAACTAGTGCTATATTTACTGACCTGAATATATTTTCTACCATTTTTGATGTTTCTGCAGCTTTCAAACTTTTAGACTTAATCACAGTAGATGTAATGTTTTTATATAACAAGTTTCCAAGTTCTAAACATTTACTAGAGTAGCCAGCACATATTTTAGGTGTATTAAACAAACTATATTTTATTTTCTTATAAGATTTAACTTTTAATTCAGGACTTATTCTCTCTGGGGAGTAAACTAAAAAAAAATCTTTTGATATTTTAAAATTTTTTTCTTCAAGTTTTTTTGCAATATATTTTTCTGTAGTCCCAGGATATGATGAACTCTCTAAGGAAATTAATTGACCTTTTTTTAAAAACTTCGTCATGTTTTTCATACATGTTTCAATATATGAGAGATCTGGTTTAAGGTTATTTTTTAAAGGTGTTGGTAAAGCTAATATGATTACATCTGCATGAAAAATATATTTGTATTTGTCAGTTAAAAATAATTTTTTATTCCTAAATTTTTTTTTTACTTTATTTAAATTTATGTCAATACCTATTGTTTTAAACCCTTCCTTGTTAAATTTTTTCAATAGTTCACTTCCGACATAACCTAAACCAATCACACAAACTACTGATTTTTTTTTTCTTATTTTATTTTTTAAATTTGTTTTATAATTCATTAAATAAAATTTAGTTCTTTTTTTGTTATTTTTTTTTGATAATTAAATTCTTTTATAAATTGTTTTTTTTTTAAAAAAAAATTGATTATTTTTAATCTGGTTAAAAGAATTTTCTTTTTTTGTTTACTTAAATTATCTTTATGCATTCTATAATAAAAAAGAAATTTATTTATATGAGATATAGTTTTTTTGCTAGATAAAATTGAATACCATAAATAATGGCCATCTTGCCTATCAAAAGTTTCATTATATCCTCCAATTTTTTTCAAAAAACTAATCTTGATTAAACAACAAGCTCCATGAGCTGGTTTATCATATAAATCATAATCTATTTTATTTTTATAACTATATTTAGAAATAATTTTAGATTTTTTATTAATTTTATAAAAATTTGGAAATGTCATCACAGCTTTTTTTTTATCTCTAATGCTCTCTATTAAATCTTTTATTGCATTTTTGTGGAGATAATCATCTGCGTCTAATCTTAATATATAATTTCCTTTGGAATGTTTTAATGCTAAATTTGCAGATCTAATAAGTCCTCTATTTTTTTTATTAAAAAAAATTTTAATATTTTTTTTTTTTTTATAATTTAATAATATTTCTTTTGAATTATCTTTAGAATTATCATCTATGATGATTAGAAATAAATTTTTATAACTCTGTTTTAAAACACTTTGAATAGATTTTTCTAAATATTTACCATAATTAAAATTAGTAATATATACAGTAACTAAATTATTCATTTTTCAATTCAATCTTGAAAAAGCTTTTATATTTTTTAAAATTTTTCTTCCAATTATTTTTTTGTAATCTCTTGCGTCAACCCCATGGTTTGGTCGAAGATATGTCAAATCTTTTTCCTTTATAACCGAACCCTTTTTCATATCCTTATTAAAATATACAGCTCTTCTAAATGTCTTAATATTATTACTTCTAATTTCTGATTTTGTAGGTGTTTTTTTTTCTTTACCAAGTAATAAATTAATTTTCTTAATTTTTTCTATTAGTAATTTTGTTTCTTGTGGTGTCAAAGAAATTTTGTGATCTCTAAATTTTTTTCCCTTTCTAGTATCTGTGAAGTGAAATTCTAAGATTTTAGCACCTAGTAAATATGATGAAATTAAAGCCAAATCTCCTTTATTATGGTGTGAATAACCAATTGTGAGGTTTGTTTTTTTTATTAAACTTTTAATAACATTCAAATTTACTTCTTGATCTGGTGTCGGGTATGCTGAGGTGCACTGTAAGAGAGATAAGTAATTTTTATTTTTATAAATTTTATTTTGGCTTCTTATGAATTTAATAGTTTTATTTATTTCAGATAGATTTGATAAACCGGTAGAAAGTATTATTGGTTTTCCTCTTCTACTCAATTCGGATAAGATTGGGTAAGCAGTTAGATCTCCTGAACCTATCTTATAAAACTTTAAATATTTATCTACCCAAAGAAGACTTTTTTTATCCCAAACGGATGCTAAATAAAAAACTTTTGCTTTTTGGCAAATTTTAGCAAGAATAATATGCTGTTCTTTTGTAAGCTCAAATTTCTTAAAATGATAAAATCTTTTCTTTGATTCCACATGGCTTACCAAATTTGCCCCCTGATAAATCTGAAGTTTTACTACATCTACTCCACTTGATATAGCTAATTTAACCAATTTTTTTGCATAATTAAAATTTCCCTCATGGTTGCCACCTATTTCAGCAATCAATAATGGTCCAAATTTTCCTTGCCAAATATTTTTAGTTTTCATCTAGGACTTTTACAATATTTCAAAAATAAAAAAGAGTTAATTTTTTTTTGAAATTAAATATATTAAAAAATTAATTTAAAAATTTATTAATTGACATACAAAAATTTTTTTCAGTGCATAAATCAAGCCGATTGAGCTATTAGTACTGGTTAGCTGCACGCATTACTGCGCTTCCACATCCAGCCTATCAACGTGGTGGTCTACCACGGCTCTAT
>MDTE01167381.1_pt1 | contig 25917 bp, 23 predicted proteins | sample 811231 | NCBI WGS metagenome assembly MDTE01 (sample SAMN05326651, study PRJNA326480) | marine metagenome | isolation source: seawater | place: Indian Ocean: Red Sea | collected 2010
AACATATTTTATTTTAATGTCAATAAAGTCATTTTTAGGAAAGCAACTTGCAAAGCTTATTGTCTTGCAAACACAAAAATGGAGTGGTGATCCGGTTGAAACTCAAAAAAAGGTTTTTAACTACCTTATTAGAGAGGCTAAGGACACAGCTTTCGGAAGAGATCATTACTTTTCCTCAATTAAAAGCTACGAAGATTTTAAAGCGAAAGTACCAATTAGAGATTATGAGGGGCTAAAAGATTATGTTGAAAGAATTCAGAATGGGGAAATTAATGTTTTATGGAAGGGTTTGCCATTGTTTTTTGCTAAAACATCTGGTACAACATCTGGAGCAAAATACATTCCATTAACTAAGGTTTCTTTGGCTTGTCAAATAAAAGCAGCAAGAAACGCCCTATTTCACTATGTTGCAACCTCTGGCAATTATCAATTTATAGATGGAAAAATGATTTTTTTACAGGGCTCACCTAAGCTTAACAAAGCGTCAAAAGTACCGAGTGGTCGCCTATCAGGAATTGTAGCAAATTATGTGCCTTCTTATCTTCAAAGTAATCGACTACCATCATTTAAAACAAACTGTATTGAGGATTGGGAACAAAAGGTGGAGGCAATTATTGACGAAACACTTTCAGAAGACATGCGACTTATTAGCGGCATTCCATCATGGGTACAAATGTATTTTGAGCGTCTGCAAAAAAGAACAGGCAAAAATATCGCAGAACTATTCCCGAATTTTTCACTTTTTGTTTTTGGGGGTGTGAACTTTGCGCCATATCGTAAAAAGTTTAAGAAATTGATTGGTAAGAACGTGGACAGTCTAGAGCTTTATCCTGCATCTGAAGGATTTATTGCTTTTCAGGATACTCAGTCTGAAAAGGGCTTGCTGCTTCTTTTAGACTACGGTATTTTTTATGAGTTTATTCCAGTGAATGAGTTTTATGATTCAAAACCGACGCGTATTTCTTTAAAAGATGTAAAGATGGATGTACATTATGTGCTCATCCTAAACACCAATGCCGGTCTGTGGGGCTATAATATTGGCGACACAATAGAGTTTACATCACTCAACCCTTATCGGATTATTGTCACTGGGCGTATAAAACATTTCACGTCTGCCTTTGGAGAACATGTTATCGCTAAAGAAGTAGAACAAGCTATGAAGATAGCAATAGAGGCGTTCCCGGAGGTAGAAATAACAGAGTTTACTGTGGCTCCACAAATAGAACCTGAAGTAGGATTGCCTCATCATGAATGGTTTGTGGAATTTGTAAATCCTCCAAATGATATAAATAAATTCTCGATGTTCATTGATAAAAAGCTGCAGTTACAGAATGTTTATTATAAAGATTTAATACAAGGAAAAGTATTGCGACCACTAGTTATCTCTGTCTTAGAGAAAAATGCTTTTAACACATATATGAAGTCACAAGGAAAGTTAGGGGGGCAAAACAAGCCACCAAGATTGGCAAACGACAGGAGCGTAGCAAATGTTTTACAGGGTTTTAAAAGAAGCTAGGCGTATAAATGAATTTTTAGAGCACTAAATACAATGAAATATTTCATTTACGTCTGATCTTTTTTTCCCATTTCCATGCAGATACTAATGCTTCTTTTAAACTTAATTCGGATTTCCATCCTAAAATCTTGTTTGCTTTTGACGTGTCAGCGAAAGCGGAAACAACATCCCCTTCGCGTCGCTCTTTAAAAACATAGTTTAGTTTCATTCCACTAACCTCCTCAAAAGTCTTAACTATCTCTAATACAGAGACACCTTTACCGGTACCGATATTAAAAATTTCACTATTTTTAAGATTCTTTTTTTCCAGTAGGCGATTAATTGCAACCACATGTGCCCTTGCTAAATCTAAAACGTGAATATAGTCACGTATACATGTTCCGTCAGGGGTTGGGTAGTCATTCCCAAAAATAGAAAGTTCCTCTCTAATCCCAACAGCTGTTTGTGTTATAAAGGGCACTAAATTTTGTGGCACCCCATTAGGCAGCTCTCCAATTTTGGCAGAATCGTGTGCCCCAATCGGATTAAAGTACCTAAGGATTATGCTCTGAAAGGAATTATTGGCTTTACAACAGTCTTTAACAATCTGTTCGCCAACAATTTTTGTATTACCATAAGGAGACACAGCCTCTTTGATAAGTGAATTTTCAGTAATCGGAAGCCTATCAGCCTGTCCGTATACCGTACATGAAGAACTGAGAATAAGTTTTGGAGAAGCCAGCTTATTAAGCTCTTCAAGAAGGTAGACCAAAGAATTGATGTTGTTCTTGTAATACTTTAGAGGATTATGTACACTTTCACCAACCGCTTTGGAGGCAGCAAAATGAATAACGCCTTCAAGATCAGCATTGCGATTAAAAAATTTAGTCACATTACGCTTTTCTTTTAAGTCAATTTTTTCAAATTCTGGTTTAATTCCAGAAACTCCCTCTATTTGGTCTAAAACTTTTAAAGATGAATTTGATAAGTCGTCTATTATGATGACCTCAAAACCTGTTTTTTGAAGTTCTACGACAACATGAGACCCAATATAACCCAGCCCCCCGGTTACTAATATTTTCCTCATGGGCTTATGTTTTGCTATAATTGATAATAGAATGTATGATTTGCTCAGAAGTATTCCCATCTCCAAATAAATTTGGGCCGGGTTTAAAATTTTCAGTTTTGTTAAATTCTGAAATAATTTTATTAGTATCATAACCAACCAATGTGCAGTTACCAGATTTCACCAAATTTACCCATTCGGTTTCTTCTCTGGTAATTAGGGAAACTTTTTTGAAAAAGAAAGCTTCTTTTTGTACCCCCCCACTGTCAGTTAAAACAACTTTTGAATTATCAATAAGCCATAGCATTTCAAGATAGCTTACTGGAGGTATGATATTAAAATTCGTTTCAATTTTATATTTTTTAATTGATTTTATAGTTCGAGGATGAAAAGGTGCAATAACTTTTGTGGACTCACTAATTATATTTAACGCTGATATAACTGAAGTTAATTTATCCCTACTTTTAACTATTTCAGCCCTATGAATAGTTGCCAGAAGGAAATTATTTTTTTCTAAATTAAATAAAACAGATGGTTTTTTTGATTGCTCTGAAAAATATAGAGCATTTTCATACATTATATCTCCAACATTTTTAATACTAACATTAGAAAAGTTATTGTAGCCCTCTGAAAAAAGATTTTTAACAGCCACCTCATCAGGACAAAATAATAGGCTTGAAACGCGGTCAGTTAAAATTCGATTTACCTCTTCGGGCATGCTTGTATTTAAACTTCTTAGACCCGCCTCAATGTGAGCAATTTTTATATTTAATTTTGAGGCAACAATTGCACCTGCTAATGTTGAGTTAGTGTCACCATACACTATAATCCAATCAGGATTTTCACTCATGCAAACTTGTTCTAGTTGCTCAATCATTCTTCCAGTCATTGCCCCATGGCTGAGTTTATTTATACCAAGGTTGTACTTTGGTTGAGAAATTCCTAGCTCCCTGAATAGGGACGCACTTAGATTATCATCATAATGCTGACCGGTATGAACAAGAACCTCAGAAATATTTGATGAGAATTTAGTTTTAATAGCCCTGCTCAACGACGCGGACTTAATAATTTGAGGGCGAGCCCCTACAATAGTCAGTACTTTTAGTTTTTTTATATCAGAGTTAGTCAATGTTAAATCAGTAAAATTTATCTCACTTTTTAAGAGATTTTATAATTAATGAAGGAATATAAGAGATAATAATTGTCAGTAAAACAGTTACAATAAAAGAAATTGTTTGATTTTCCCTCAAACAATATGCAATAGAAGTTAATAAAAGACTAAATAGAATAATAATTTTAGTTGCCTTTCCATGTGAGCATCCGATACTTAAAAGAAGATGGTGAATATGATTTTTGTCAGGAGTAAATGGAGAAACTCCATTCAAAATCCGTTTAGTAAACACCCTTAAAGTGTCAATTACAGGATAAACTAAGACAATCATTGCAAAAACAGGACTATAATTATCTTGAGCATCTATAGGGAGGTTTGAAGCTTTAATAGCAAAACACGCAATAATAAGCCCAATACTCAGGGTGCCTGAGTCCCCCATGAATATTCGCGCTGGAGGTTTATTGTATAACCAAAACCCAATTAAAGAGCCAATAATTGAGAATGCCAGGAGGACGTCTTGATACGAATTATTATAAATAAAAACTAAGGAAAAACACATAATAACATACATCCCAATAGACGCAGACAAACTATCAATTCCATCAATTAGGTTATAGCCATTTATAAAAAATGTAATTACAGCTATTGAAAACAAATAGGAAAACCAATCAGGTAAAGATTCGATTCCAAATAATCCATAAAAAGATATTATTCTGACGTCTGCTTGCCACACTAGAATTAGAGAAATAATGATTTGAATAACAAACTTCAAGCTAGCTTTAATATTAATTAAATCATCAAGCGTTCCTACCAAAAACATGATAAAAGAGCAAAAAATTATAAGTAAATACGCTTGAGAAATTAAGTTGGTGTTGTAATGAGATAGCAAAAAATAAATTTGCGAAAAAAATAATCCAGCAAAAATAGCAACCCCCCCAAGCCTCGGCACAAATCCTTTATGCACGTGCCGCCCCTCACCGTACTCACCAAGAAGTCTTTTTTTAATTGCCAATTTAATTACTAACGGAACACAGATGCTGGAAATCAAAAACGCAATGAAAAGTATCAATATAGAATTAACATAAACTCCAACCATGATTTTTAAATTTTAAGCAAGGTATTAATTTAGTATATATATCGTCTAAAATTTTTAAATTTAATTTTTAAGAATCAATCAGATATATGTTTTCTATTCTAAAAAAACCGCCAATATTAGCTAAACTAATACCTAGTGGATATACAGATATTCATTCTCATATTTTACCAGGTATTGATGATGGGGCAAATGATGCTTTTCAGAGCATTCAACTAATAGATGAGATGAAGAAAATGGGCTTTGATAAATTCATTGCAACACCACACATAATGTCGGGTGTTTGGGATAATAGTGTACAAGATATTAAGGACAGTTATGATAGTCTAAAAAACAAACTTGACACAATACATCTAGATTTATGCTTTGCATCTGAGTATTTAATTGACAGTTTATTTTTAGAGAAAATTCAAACCCAAAAGTTGTTGTGCTTAAAACAAAATTATGTTTTAGTGGAGCTGTCGTACCTTCAACCACCAGTCAACCTGTATGAAATAATTTTTGAATTACAAGTAAAGGGTTATACTCCGGTTTTAGCGCATCCTGAACGTTATGCTTATTTTTTCAACGAATTTAAAAATTTTAAAAAATTGAAAAATTCTGGCTGCCTATTTCAGTTAAATTTGATGAGTGCTGTAGGACACTATGGGGTACATTCCTCTCGAATGGCTGATAAATTACTTAGAGAGAATATGATTGACTATGTAGGCTCTGACATACACCACAATGGACATATAGATGTTTTTAAAAGACCTGTGAGAATTAAGAGCTTGAAAGCTTTAGAGCTTGCAATCGAGGCTAACAAGTTTTTTAAAGACTAGAATTAATAATTAGCCTTAAGGATCAGGTTCTAGAACTAGAATCATACCCATACCCATATCCATAATTGTATCCATACTTATAGCCATAAGTATAACCATAACCATAACCATAGGCCTTTCCGGAGCCTAATCCGTTTAATACAAATCCTACATTTTTAAGCTTTTGCTCCTCAATCAGTTTTTTAGGAAACTCGAGAAGCTCTTTCTCTGAAAAATTAGCTCTTGTTAAATATACGGTTGCGTCAGCAAATTGGGAAATTAATAGGGTATCAGTTACAAGTAGGGTAGGCGCACAATCTAGAATGATATAATCATATAACTTTTTTGCTTCATTTAGGAAGGTTTCGAGATTACCATTTGTCAATAATTGAACAGGGTTTGGTGCTATAGCACCACCAATGAGTACTTCATGTGTAGGTAAATCTTCAAAGTAGTTTTTGACTGCTGATTTCCAGACAAATTTTTTATCATAAAGATAATTGGTTAAACCTTCTGAAGATTTTTTAATATTAATGTAATTATGTATTTGAGGATTTCTTAAATCAGCACCAACTAGAAGCACTTTTTTGTTTAGACTAGCAAGAGCAAGAGAAAGGTTTACCGCAACAAATGTTTTCCCCTCTCCTTTTATAGTTGAAGTAGTAATAATAACTTTTCCTCTTTGACTGTTATCCTCTTTTCCAAGAAGATAATTTGTGTTTGAGGCTAATATTCTTGATGCTTCAGCAATAGTAGATCGATTATTAGGGCTGTTAAAAAGTTTATTATTTTCATCTTTAATATCTGGTATTTCTGAAAGAATAGGATGGTTAGGGAAAACGAGCTCAAGATCTTTTTTGAGATGTAATTTTGTGTCAAATAAAAAGATGAGATAAATGATAGAAAAAGGGATTAATAGGCCAACTATGATTCCACCAATAATAATTACTTGTTTATTCGGGCTAATTGGCAACTTCCCAGAAATAGCATATTCAACAACTTTTGTAGATGATTCGGTGATCGCATAATTTACCTCCGCTTCTTCACGTTTTTGTAGTAAGAATAGGTACAAACTCTCTTGAATTTCTTGACTTCTTTCGATAGATCTAAGCTCCTTTTCTTTTTCTGGAAGACTAGATACTTGCATTGAATATTTTGAGTTTTGAGAAATCAATTGTTGTCGTTTTTTTTCGAGCTGTTTAATATATGATAGTATAGATTGCGAAATATTTTCTTTAGAATCACGAATCGAACTGCTTAAAAATTTTACTACTGGATTATTTTCTCCCCCATTAAATGTTAAGTTTTTACGCTTTAAAACAGTTTTATTATAGTCATTTATAATTTCGTTAATACTTTGATTTTCAAGCCCAAGATTAGAGGGGAATAAATTTCCAGTTTGATCTTCTGCACTCTCTAAGATAAGTTTTGCGATTGAAATTTGTGTTTCTAACTGAAATAGTGTTTGGTCAGATTTAGATCTTAGGTTTTGACTTAAACTCGCATCCGTCTCGATGTCAACTAAATTATTATCAAACTTAAAAAACTGTTTTTTGAGCTCGATAGAATCTAATTCAGATTGAAGCGATATAAATCTATCATTAATAAAATCTATAGTTTTTTTATGGACAAGCCTTCTATCATCAACGCCATCTTGATTGTATGTGCTAACTATTGAGTTAAGGATTTTTTCAGCATATCTAGTATTATCTGACTCCATGCTGATTTCTATAATCTCAGATCTTTTTCCAACACTAGAAATGGTTAATGAATTTTTTAATTCGTTAACTTTTGAATATAATGTAGATAAGACTAGCTTATATTTTTGAGTTGCATTATTTTTTATTTGAGAAGAACTATTAAGTATATCAAACGGAAGATCATGAGATACATTATTAGTAAAGTGATTTTTAAACAGATAAGTGCTATCAGTTATATTCGAGTAAATTGATAATCCAGAAGAACTAAATTCAATATCGTAAGTTTGATTTTCTGAAATCGAATCTACACCGACATTTACTTCATAAGAAAACGGAACATCCAAAGCTCTTGACGACATAATATTTCCAACAAAATAAAATTCGTAGTGAAGGTTTAATTTTTTTACAACTCGCTCAATTATTGGGAAAGAACCTATGGTTTCAATTTCATTTTCCAGGTTTATTTTTTCACCAAAAAGATCGTCAGTAGGAAGTTCAAGAGTCTGTTTTTTGTCAAGAATCATTATTTTGGTTGACGTCTTAAATGTATTTGGAGTATATCTTAGGTAGATTAGAGAAATGCAACCACAGATAAGGATAGATAAAACAAACCAAGGCCAAAACGAAAAGTACTTTGCGATAACCTCAACGATATTAATTTCTTCAGTATTATCTAGATTGAACTTATCTTTGTTATATTCCATTATTCTTTAATTATTGGTAAGCAATAGTGTGATACTTAAAAGTAATGACGCAATAGAAGAGATTGACTGAGGGTTACCTATGAAGCCAGCACTTTTTACCTTATTGAAATTTGGTTTTACAATAATTACATCATTAGAATGAATAAAGTAATAAGGAGAATCTAATGTGTTGATTTCACTTAAATTTATTTCATGGATAACCCTTTGTCCATTTCGCTCTCTAATTAGTTGTAATTGTGTTCGTTTCCCATCAATAGTTAGATCTCCGGCAATCCCGAGTGCTTGAAAAACCGACAGTCTTTCTCCAACAAAAGAGTAAGTTCCAGGACTCTTCACTTCGCCTAACACACTAAAACGTGCATTAAGGAGTCTTACAGAGACTATTGGATTTGTAAGATGCTCACCATCAACGAGGCGTTTATAAATCTCATTCTCTAAGTCGGAGATTGTCTTCCCTTTAACATCAATAATTCCCAACATCGGAAATTTAAAGGAATATTTATCAGATACAAGATAACCTTCTAGTTGCAACACGTTCATGTTTGGGTTAACATTCCCAATATTTACTTTGTTATATGGTAATGCTGCTTCAGGAGTTATAGAGTGAACATCGATTTTCAGAATATCTTGGGGTTGTATAGTGTAATTGGGGTACTCTATTGCGGATTCGGGATATGTTTTGTCATTAAGATATAAAAGCTGTTTACTTGAGCTACAAGAGGCTAAAAAACATATAATTAACAAATAAAATAGAAATTTTATTTTCATTTTTTTTTTCAAATATAAGCTAAACATTTTTGTTTTGAATAAGTAGTTTGTGAATTTAATATAATTCAGGGTTTATATTCTATAATAGTACACGCATATTACGACCAGTGGTTTTAGATAATTTTTTTGTGTCTACTAGAGTGATACATTAACAGTTTAAACTTCTTTTGAAGTACTTAACACTTAAATAGCTCAAGGTTTTTCTTTATATTCTCTATTCGCGAACTACCAAAAACAACATAGTCTAAGTTAAGTTTTTTTATATAATTTATTGAAGTAGGAACCTTAGCAGCACCACTTGCAAAAACACTCATCCCCATCAACTGATATTTAGGTTTAGATTTAATAAAACGCTCAACAGTCTCTAAAGAAGGAAAAACATTAAACCCCTCCTTATTGATATTAAAACAAACAATCAAATCTTTCAACCAGCTTGCATGCTGTTCATTTTTTAAAAGTTCATCTAACATAATTGGATTTAGTGTAATGATTCCTGGTTTATAACCCATTTTACATACCGACTGGATGAACTTAATTAAAATATCACCACGACCCATTCCGATTAATAAGTCTGTAATTATATTCTGCATATAAATATAACTTCCTTTTTTTAAGCTTTTAGGCACCTCTAAGTTTAAAGCAAGGGGGGTTATACTCTTTAGGTTTTGAGTTGCTACTAATTTAATCCCTCCAATGAGGTTTTCAATAAAAGAAGTATTCTTGATAATGTGACCAAACAAACTCATCATTCCGTTTTCATTTACCATACTGGCATACTTGTGGGGGTAGGGGATACTATAATGTATCTCATGAGCACCTTCAAATCCCCATGTGTTTACAATTTTATAGCCTTTCTCGTTAGAGTTAATCATAAAACCATCAAGACCTAATTCTAAAGAATCATTGATGAACGCCTCAATTTTAGGTATTGTATCAAATTTCAACTTCGTTTCCTCTCCTTTTTTAAGGTCAAAATGATTGACACCAAAAAACTGATTATCACCGAGTATTATTTTCATTGTTTAAAATTTTTTCCATTAATATGTTCACCGCTAAACCATCATTCACACTAGCCATTATTTTCTGTTCTGCTAGTAAATCTATCATTTGATCTGTAAAGTCTACTCCCCTTAGGTAAAAAGGAACAGTTTTCGCTAAATCTGTCACTGATACTCTACCCACAAAATCGTCATTAGGGTTATATTTATTTACTTGCTGTTGGTCCACAGAGTATCTATAACCATTTTTCATCTTTATATCTATACCAAAAACGGGCTTCCTAATATCTTTTTTTACCCAGTTAAAATACATTGAAACAGAAATGCCACTCTTTGTTATTAATTTTGCCTCAACAACGTCGTCAACATCAGATATTATAGATTCTTTTTTTGAACTCAAAACGTCCATTTTATCATTCCCAATTATGTATTGGATCAAATCAACAACATGTGATCCCATTTCGTTTAAAACGCCTGAAAAAGACCCATTACGCCAACCGGACGGTTTTTTTTCAATAGTATTACTAAGGTACTGGCCATGAATAGATTTAATGTCTTTAGGGTCGATGTGAGTTTTAACCCATTGGATACATGGATTAAAACGAAGTACATAACCAATTTGAATAGTATTTGGTGCTGAAACAAAATTTAGCTTAGTATTTGTATGGCCTCCAAAAGGTTTTTCTATAAATATTTTTTTATCACCTCTTCTAACACTATTTTCTAGAAGCTCAACATGTATAGAAGGAGGTGTGGTAATTAAAGTAAAATCAAAGGAATCGTTTAGAGTTGAATCGTTGGAATAAAACTTTGCATTGATGTTTTTCTGTAGAATTTTCCGTAGAATTTTGTTTGGTTCAATTACTGAGAAATCAATATTAGGTTTTAAGCTGTTAAGTATTGAAAAGTGAGTTAGCCCCATTCTTCCAAAACCGTAAATTAAAATTTTCATATTTAAATATTTAAAAACTCAAGCGCCGCTCTTTTGAACTAATTAATAAGTGATAAACTCTTTTGATAAATTTTTGAGATTCTCGCCCAAACATATCTTCTTTTTGCAATTTCAAACATATTTTTTTGAATCTTTAAAAGTGTCTTACTATCTAAGTCTTTTAATATTTGAATTAGCGACGACACATCTTTAAAATAAAGCGTTTTATTTTCAGTAGTAAATCTATTTGTTGGAACATCAACAGAGATTACCGGAATATTTAATGACATAGCTTCTACTAAAGATGGCGCAGTTCCGCAAAGAGAATGTGTATGAATATATAGTGTTGCGTTACTTCTAACGGCATCTAATTCCGAAGGGTCATAAATCGCGTTTAACAAAATGATGTTATTATATTTATTTGCATTTTCATCATATAAATTTTTTCCATAGTCAGAAATATTCCAGTTTGATATAATTACAATACATTTTTCAGAAACTTTTTTATATGCTTCTATTAGTATATGAATATTCATATCTTCTTGAGCCCTTGAAACAGATAAAGCATAATCTTTATCCAAAAAGGGATATTTATGAATGATTTGATTTGTTAAAGCTATTTTTTTTGTATGATCTCCTCCATATTCGGCTAAAATGGGTTCTTTATTATAAGTGTTATTAATATAGTTTTTAAAATGTTCATTATCAATTATTATAGCATTAGAGTTTTTCACACATATTTTTTCCATGTATTTTTTAACTATCACTTCGATCTTTGATGTTAGTTTACTACCTCTAACTTTTTGCCATTCAATGCCGCCGATATTGAAAATGATATTTTTTTTAAAAAACTTGTTGAGCGGAAATGCAAAAGCCCCAGAAAAACCTAAAATAATTAAATCACTTGCTGTAAAAAAAGCATGAACAATAGTTATGAAGTCGTAAATAATAGACTGCCAACCATTAGCCTTTAAGGGGAGATAAATTAATTTAGCGCCTTTATATGTTTCAAGTCTTTCTTTTTTGGATGTTTTAGAGCAATAAACAATTAATTTATTACTATCTTGATCTAAATTTTCTACTAAGAAGTTTGCTAATGTTTCGAACCCACCATACATAGCAGGAAGCCCATTAGTTCCAATTATTGCAACTTTTCGCATTATTTTAGATAATTGCTGTAGTAATTTTCAAGGTATACTTTTAACGCTATTTTCCAGTCTTGCATTTTGTTGACGCCTCTCGCATCAAGTTTTTTAGTAACGAGTCTTTCAGAAGGAGGTCGTTTTGCATAATAGACATCCTTGAAATGATCTGAATTTACAGATGTAATTTTAATTTCATCTTCTTTCCCCAACAACCTAACCAATTCCATCGCAACTTCTAACCGACTTGTTTCACCCCCACAAACACAGTTGTACAAACCCCAGTATTCTTTTTGAATTAATTCTTTAACCGTAAGAGCAAAATCATGAGTGTATGTTGGGGTACCGTCTTTGTCATTTACAATAAAAAGCTCTTTTTTACCATCTTTGATTTGCTTCATTATCTTTTGAATAAACTTTTTATCTTTTTTAGGCCCAGAACCCATCATCCAACCAGCTCGACAGATGATGTATCGATTTGCGTTTTCACACACATATCTTTCACCCATATATTTTGATCTTGCATAAACACCAAGTGGGTTTGGCATATCCCAATCGTCATATAGATCCTGTTTACCATCAAAAATACCCGCAGTACTAATATATAGAAGCGGGATATTTAATTTATTAGCAATAAACACTGCGTTTTCAACAGACAGAGTGTTAGTTACATAAGTATCTTCTTTATTTTCTTCACAAAACTCTAAATCAGTATATGCTCCAATATGAAAAAGAAAATCGGGGTTAAAAATTTCAACATCCTTGATGTACTCTTCTCTATGTCTGAAATCTAAAAATGACAACCAACTTTCATTAACATCCTTATCTGTACATTTGAGTTCATACTCATTCTTAAATTGCTCATAGAAGGCTTCCCCCAGCATTCCGCCACACCCGGCGATGTATATTTTTTTTTTCATTTTTTAAAATAATTAATTAATCCAACCATCGTCTTTCGTCCAATTTTCCAATGCTGCAAAGCTATTCATTTTTATGTTTTGACGAATAATTTTTGCGGGATTTCCTGCAACAATTGTGTTAGAAGGGACATCTTTTGTTACAACAGCCCCAGCGCCAACAATTACCTCATCACCAATTTTCACCCCGGGCAAAATAATTGCGCCAACTGCGATAAAACAATTACTACCGATATAAGTATCTATCAAAAAGGGTTCATTATTATTTACTCGCTTGCAATGATCATGACTTAAAATAGTAACCCCACCAGCAACCAATGTGTTTTCACCTATATGTATTCCTTTAGGATATAATTTATCTAATAGAACAGAGCCTTCGATAATTGCAGAGTAGTGTATATCACACCCTTTTAATCGATATTTAAAAACTCTAAGTTTTCTTAGAATCGAAGCGAAAAAAAGTCTAACAATAAATTTACGATTCATTTCTATATTTTATAAGTTTAGCAGGCACCCCTCCATATATACAGGAGCGTTCAATTTTACCTATAACAACTGCTCCTGCGGCTATAATTGCGCCTTCCCCGACTTCAGTGCCAGTTCTAAAGGACTTTTTATTTTTCATAATTATTTATTGTTTCTGAATATAAAGATACTAATGTCTCAAAATAAACATCCTCTGAGAAATTATTTTTAGCAAATTCAAAACAGTTAATTTTAAAATTCTCATATTCATCTTTTGTTAGTGAAAGCATTAAATTTAGCTTATCACATAAATCATTAACATTAGACATTTCAAATGTATATCCGGTAGATCCATTTTGAATGATTTCTGGAATCCCGCCTATACTTGAACCTATTACAGGAACAGAAAGTGCGTATGACTCAATTATTGTCATTGGATTATTTTCATACCACTCAGATGGAACTATTACAACATATGCATTTTTTATGTGACTTATTAATGCCTGGCCGCCGATATGGCCCAAAAACTCTATATTTTTTAAATTATTTTCTTTGACGTACTCTTTCAATTCAGATTCCATTGAACCAGTTCCTAATATCTTTAGAGTGTACGAAGTTTGGAGATTTTCATAAGCTTTAATAAGCGTTAAAACTCCTTTTTCTTTAGAAAGCCTTCCAAAAAAAAGAATATATCGTTCATTATTATTTTTTTTGTTTGAAATCTTATGCTTTACCATTGGAGAAAAATTATATAAGTGTCTCAAATTAAAATTAAATCGACTAGATGAAGAGTGAAGGCTTTTTGAAAATGAGCTGACACATAAAACAGTGTCAAAATACTTATCAAATGGAAGAAAAAAACTATGAAAAGAGTATTCTAAATAACTTATAAAACTGTACAGGTAACTATTTCTGTTATGCTTATCTAAAAAAGCATTAAATGGGCTTCCATTAATAGTTTTCTCAGTTATATTTAAATTACCATCTAATAAAAGATTATGGGGGTCTAATAAACCATAGTCATGTACTGAGATTATTATAGGAATTTTATTTTTTTTTAAAACTTTTAAAATTGAACTAGTCAACCCACCTTTATATAAATGAATATGTGCAATGTCAGGATTATATTTTTTAAGCAACGCATTTAAATTTGCAATTGTAGAAAACGAAAAAATAAATCTTGGAATATTTAAGAATTTTTTTAAAAAATTAGTATTGTTGAAATCAGGTGCAGGAGTAAAATACTTTTCAAATTTATTTTTTTTATTTTTTTCATTTTTTGTTGAAAAACAAATTACATTATAACCATTTTGCTCTAACAATTCTATTGTATTTAAATAAACAATATCAGCTCCACCTCGATCATAGTGGCAGTTGTTTATTTGTAAAACATTCATTTTCTTAAAAATTTCAAATTATTTTTTTCTACAAAAAGAAAGGGTAAAACTAAGCTAATTAAATAAAAAATTTCTGCAACAGAACTAAAAATCATAAATGGTAACACTAATAAAATTAGTTGAATGCGAAAGTATCTATTTTTAGTTATTTTATTTTTCGATTTAAATTTAATCAACTTCAAAATTCCAATGAAATAAATTGTAGCCCCTATCATTCCATGAAAAATTAATTGCATTATTAATCTACTATCCAATGCATAAAAGTCGTCAGTCATATTAATAAAATCTAGTAATCTTGATCTGCCTGAACCAAAAATTATATTAGTGTTATTATATAAATAAGCTGCCTGTTTCTCTCTCTGAAATAGACTAGAATCTTTATCGGCATCATGAAATGCAATTTCTGATCCAGAACGCGTAAAATTAGAAACCGTATCTAGTATGGCTTCTAAATAATCAATTGAAAAAAAGATAATAAAAGCAGAAATCACTATTAAACTACTCAACTTCAACTTGTATATTCTAAAGTAATAAACTAAAATACTAACAATGAACATTGCTAGGCCAAGTCTTGTTGCTGACAAAAAAACAATTGAAAAAAACAAAAAAATTGCTTTAACTCTCAAAAATCTATTCAAGTAATTTAATGCTAATAACAACCCAAACAATGAATATAATGAAGTGACTGAAACTTCAGAAAATAAAGAGCTGGCTCGTATAAAATCATTTCTTTTAATACTACCAATGTAATTATTAAATCCATCACTCAAATTAATCAACTGATAAAAATCCTGCTGAAAATAAATTTCTACTAATTGAATAACAAGAACTATAATACCTACTTTATAAAAACCCAAAGCTATTCTAGTTGGAGAATAATCAGTGTTTTTAAGATAGTTTAATAAAAATATTGGTAAAATTAGGATCTGTAAAAAATCGAATAATATCAATATAATATTCTCACTTTTTTCATTTAAAAAAGTAATAACAATGCTGTAAACAAAAAAAATACCCCAGGTTAAAATTATTTTTTTAAGTTCATATAAATTTGGCCGGTATTTAAAAATTAATAGAAATAGAAGAATGAGGCACATGACTTTTTCAAAGGAAAAAGAAAAACCAAATAAATATAATCCTGAGGATGAATGAGCAAATACATAAGACAATATAAATACCTCAACTTTAAATTTTTTAGAACCATACAAAGCATAGAGTGCCATTGACACAGGTAATAAAAAGAAAAAGAAAAATTGATCTAGATTCATTTTTAAAAAATTTTGAAAAAAATCTTAACTTTTATATTCATTAAAATTATTGTTTTGCGAAACTGTAAACTGCGAATGCATAATTTTAAATGTCTATAAAGCCATATATTTACAACTTCCAAGGCCAAATAATTATATGGAACTGTTTTTTTTATTAGATCGAGACCTTTGATTATCCTAAGAATTTCGTTTTTAGAGCGACGAATATGTTTTTTGCGCTCATTTATCAAATCACCTCTATTATAGTTAAAGGTTAAAGTATCTAAATAAAAAATTTCTGGATTTAACAACCCAAATTTTAACCATAAATACGTATCTTCTCCAGAAATCATTGATTCATCGAATCCACCACATTTTAATAATGAATTACGCCTAAAATATAATGAACATGTAGTTAGAAGCTCATTAGTTTTCTTTTTGCTAAAAGAATTATATAGTTCAAAAACTGATTTATATTTACCACAATGAAGATTTGGGTGCCTTACTGTTATATTTTGAGTGCTACTAGAAATATTATAATATCCAAAAGCCCAATTTATTTCTGTGTTCTCAAAAAAACATTTTTTAACTTTGTTAACGATGCCATCTATAAGTAAATCGTCACTATCTAAAAACGCAACAATATCACCAGTGGCATTTTGAACTCCAATGTTTCGAGAAAAAGAAACTCCATGATTCTTTTGATTTATAATTAAAATATTTTGTTTTTTGTATGTGGATAAAATTTTTCTTGTTCCATCAGAGGAGCCATCATTAATTATAATTAGTTCATCTGTAGAATTCAATTGGGGATAAACAGATGCAATAGTATTTTTAATTGACTTTTCAGAATTAAAAACCGGAATAATAAAAGAAATTGTTGGGCTATATTTCATTTGATTTAAAAAAAAACTAATATTTTTCTAAAAGAAATTTACTAATCCATTCATGCTTATTTCTTGTGAATACTAAAAGGAAGAAAATGAAGTTGCGAGTAAATTTATTTTTATCAGAATAATTAAAACGATGATTATTGAAAAAATGAATTTTTAAAAAATTTATAGCATTTTTTTTACTGATATTACTTGAATTCATCTTCCAAAATGCAAATGACACATCAAAACCATTGGGATAAAAACCAAAGTTATCCCAATCAAGTATGCAGCCAGATCTTATATTTCCATAATGTATATCTCCATGAGACAAAATAAGATTATCAGAATCAATCTTAGCTTCTAATTTATTAATTAAAGTTTGCACACCTAAATCGCTTTGTCCAAATATTATTGATTTAGACCTCTCATATTCGAAGTGGTTTTTATAATTTGGCAAAAAGTCAGGCGTTGATATTTTATTTTTTATAAGTGTTTTTGAATCATAGTCACTGTACATTGTATTTAAAAAATAGATTATAGTGTTGAAAGATTCTTTTTCATTTTGAAAATCATCTTCAATAAAATCAAAAACAACCTCAGTCATTATCTCAGATTCATTAATCGATTCAATTTTTACCGTGTTAATTTTATTTGATATTAATTTGTTTAGAACATTATTAAAAAATAAAATTCTTTGATACTCAACAGAATCTGTAAAATAGTATTTAATAAAGTATTTTGAATCTTTTTTTTTAACTACTCTGTATAGATCTAAACTTCCGCGGCCAGAACTTTCGTTATTTATCCAATACAAGTGTGAATATTCTCTCTTGATTGGAATTAATTCATTTAAAAGATGATTAATCGAATCATATCTTTTTTTAATTAAATAAAATGAAACAAGTTGTTTTATATAATAATGTGTTGCAAGATGCTCAGTTGTTTTTTCTATTATCGTTGTAACATTTATTTTGGAAGGAATTTTAATTAAAAAAATATTAAACTTTGATAAAGTATATTTTATAAGACTAATCAGTAAATTCATTTTTTTCTTATTTTACTTAAAAACTTCCTTCTTAAGGAAAGCAAAAAATTAGGAGTTAAATGTCTCACTTTACTTTTTAATATCTTCATAAAATTTACGCTAGAATTAATTGAAGGTAAACCTATAATTATTTTATTATTTTCATAAACTCCACTGTCAATAGGTTTTTCATAAACATAACCATTTGCTCTATAATAACCACCTAAAACATTTTTTGCTATGCTATCATCTGTGAGAGTTTTGTGACTAAACCAATCTAATTCTAATTCTATAGCGAGTTTAGTTAAAATGTCAAAATAAATTGATTTAACATTTTTTTTATGAACCTTACAGTGGTATAAAAGACTGAAAAAATAATCATCGTTTTTAGGAATATATACCCCATTATTAAGAGTTCTATTTTCAAGAACTTTTAGTTGAAACTTTGTATCAAAGTAATGATCACCTATAAATCTAACATCAACTGATATAAGCTTACCTGCGACATACATTGAGCCTTTATATGGATGTAGTTTAGACTGTAATAGGCCAAGAATAGAAGCAACTCGTTGATAATCATCTGTTAAAAGATCTAAATCTTTTTCAGTATTTTTATAAGGCAAGTTTTCGAAACCCCTAAGAACCACATAATTACATGTTAGGTTTAGTATTTCAAATACTTCTTCCCAACTATCCCAGCCTGAAGATCCAATTAAATCATGATTAAAAATACCTTTACAGTTAAGCGAGCTGTTTTCTAATAAAAGCTTAGTATTCTCAATTCCAAAGAGTATTGGAAATTGAAAACAGAATTCATTATAATTATTTGTAGAGTGCAATGAATATTTTTGACCAGTTTTTTCATAGACAAAATTTCGAATTTTCTCTTTAAATTTTACAATATTGACATTACATAATTCAATTGAACCCGAAACAGAAGGTAAATATAGATATTTTGGTTTTCTGTCAATTACTATGAAAATAATAAACTCAGTTGAGCCGATTTTTTTTGTATGACCAAAATCGTCAGAAAAAATATCACTTGATCCACACCAATGACCTTCATAAAATCTAAGCGCATTTAGTGCAAAGTTTTTTTTACTCCAGTTTACTTTTATTTTATGCTTAATTTCAAATAATTTGCCAATTTGATTTTCAATTTTTTTGATATAAGGATTTGCATCTTTCCATACGGCAATGAGTGAAAAATCCAGATTATTTGAAATTTTATTTAAGGTTAACATACAGTTTATCTAATTTTTGGAAGTCACTTTTTTCAATATTCTAAAAATCTCCTTTTCAAAAGTGAAAAAATAAATTAAAATTAAAGTCATATAAAACATAAACGAAACTAACCAACTAATATGAAGTTTTACAAATGATATCAATAAAAAAATTAAAGTAAAAATTAATATTTTTTTACCAATGATTTTAATCAATAAAATAAATTTAAAATTGAAAATATTTTTCATTACCACAAATGAAATAATTATACTCAATATTGTTGCTATTAAATAACCCACCGCAGAGCCAACAAGACCAAAATTATACGTTCCAAAATATATTAGGGGGACAAAAAAGATTAATGATTTGGTTAATTGTAAAAATAACTCAATTTTAACATCTCCTTTGGCTCTTATTAATGTTGTATGCGAGTTGTTTAACATTTGAATTAGAACAGTGAAGGAAAATATTTTAATCAGTATAATTGAATCATTCCATTTATTCTCAAAAAATAAATACAAGAAGTCTTCAGAAAATAAAATTATACCGAACATTAATGGATAAATAAATGTAATATTTATAGAGGTTGTCTTAATAAAAGTACTTAACATTTTATTTTTATCTTCCTGTAGAGTAGTGTAAACCGGATATAATACTTTATTCAATACTGCAACTAAACGATCACGAAATAAATTAGTAATTAGAATTGCAAAACTATAATAGCCAAGTAGGCTAGATCCAAGTATTTTACCTATTATAAAAAAATCAAATTTACCAGTTAACACATTTACAAATGAAGTTGCAGATGTTGTGATTCCAAAACTAAAGATATCAGTAAAACATTTTTTCTCCCAAATTATCTTGGGTCTCCATTTACTGAAATGATAATAAAAAGGGATAGAAAACAACGATTTACAAACAATGTAACAAACTAAAGACCACAACCCAAAATCATTGATTGCTAACAAAACAGCAATTATTCCTGACAACAGATTAGATAAATTACTTATAACGGCAATTTCTCTAAACTTCATATTTTTGATTAAAATGGATTTAGGAATTAATATAATTGCGTTAAATATTAAACTCAAACATAATACAGGAATTACTTTACTAAGAATTTCGGCTTTCATATATGCTGATGCAAAAGGAGCAACAATAAGAGTCATAATAGAAAATAAAAATATTGACCACAGAAAACCAGTTATATTTGCAGTATGATAATGAGTTGGCTTTAAAAAATCTTTTTTCTTTTGAATGAGCACTGCACTCATCCCAGCATCGCTTATCACCTCTATAAAAGCTGTAAACACAACAGCCATTGCTAAAACTCCAAAATCATTTGGGGTTAAAATCTTCGCCAATATAAATTGAATTGAAAGACTAAATAATGTGTTAATAATCATTTCAAATGATGACCAGAACACCCCATTAAAAATTTTTTTATTAATATCTATCAAGTACTAGTTTTTTATTATAATCGTCTATATTTTTTATACTATGAAATGTTTGTATTAATTAGTCTTCTATACTTTATTTCTAGTTATAATTTTGAATCTGCTTTATCGCCTAAAACCCCTTTTACATCGTAGACTGGGGCATTACCATTTTTAAATTGCATCAGATTTAAACTTAAAAATTCTTGGTGCGCAACAGCCAGTATAATTGCATCAAAAGTTCCTGTTGGAACCTCCTGAGTAGTATTTATATTGTATTCATTTTTCATTTCTTTTGGAATAGCCCAAGGATCATAAGTGGTAACTTGAGTGCCAAAATCTTCCAACTGCCTAATGACATCCACAACTTTAGTATTTCTTACATCTGGGCAGTTTTCTTTAAAAGTAACACCTAATACTAAAACATTAGAGTTGTCTATTTTCTTTTCAGCTTTAAGCATTAATTTAATAACTTCGTTGGCAACATAAACCCCCATACTGTCGTTTAAGCGCCTTCCTGCTAATATGATTTCAGGATTGTAACCACACTTTTGCGCTTTTTGTGCTAGATAATAAGGATCTACTCCAACGCAATGCCCTCCAGCTAATCCGGGCTTAAAGTGTAAAAAATTCCATTTTGTCCCCGCAGCTTCTAATACAGCGTGGGTGTCAATATCCATCAAATTGAAAATCTTCGCTAGTTCATTGACAAATGCAATATTAATATCACGCTGCGAATTTTCAATAACCTTTGCTGCCTCAGCTACTTTGATTGATGGTGAAAGATGTGTGCCAGCAGTAATAATGCTATTGTAAAGACGGTCAACTATTTTACCAATTTCAGGGGTAGAACCGGATGTTACTTTTAGTATTTTATCTACGGTATGTTTTTTGTCTCCTGGATTGATTCGTTCAGGAGAATAGCCTGCGAAAAAATCTACATTGAATTTTAATCCTGAGAATTTTTCTAAAACAGGTATACATTCTTCTTCAGTAGCACCTGGGTACACGGTAGATTCGTATATAACAATATCTCCTTTTTTCAAAACTTTTGCTACTGATTCACTTGACTTGTATAAAGGTGTTAGGTCTGGCTGGTTATTTTTATCCACAGGTGTAGGAACCGTTATAATATAGTAATTACAATCGTTAAGTTTATCTAACTGATCTGTACAAAACAACCCAGAAGACTCGGGGATTTGATCAACCAATACAGATTGTAACATTTTGTTATTAACTTCTAAGGTTTTGTCAACACCAGCCATTAACTCAGATATTCTGTCATTATTGATGTCAAAACCCACTACTGGATATTTGGTTGCAAAAAGTCTTGCCAATGGTAAACCAACATACCCTAAACCAATGACAGCAATTTTAGTTTTTTTATTCATTACAACTGTGTGTCGTTTAAATTAGAAACGTTACCAATTTGATGGTACTCCCAGCCCTTATTTTCTAACTCAATGTTATTGTAGATATTCCTACCATCAAAGATTATCTTGTTTTTTAATTTTGAACTCAATTTTTGGAAGTCAGGAGATCTAAATTCTTTCCATTCAGTGAGTATTATTAACGCATCTGAATTATCAAGGGCAGCATACTTAGTGTCAAAATATTTAACAGGTAAGTTTTTTAAATAGTGTGATTTTGCTTCGTAAATAGATTTAGGATCAAAAGCATTGATTTTGGCTCCTCTTTTTAAAAGCTCATTTATAACATATATTGATGGGGCCTCTCTCATATCATCTGTTTCAGGCTTAAATGCTAAGCCCCAAATTGTGAAAGTAAATTTTCTCAAATCAGTTCCAAATCGTTTTATGATTTTATTAGAAACAACTAATTTTTGTCTGTTATTGATGTTTTCAACCGCTTCAATTAATTCCGCCTTGTAATTAACATCAGAGGACAACTTATTTAATGCGCTTATATCTTTTGGGAAGCAAGAGCCTCCGTAACCACAACCAGGGTATATAAATGAATATCCAATTCTATTATCAGAACCAATTCCAATTCGGACATTATTAACATCAGCCCCAACTTTTTCACAAATATTTGCCATTTCATTCATAAATGAAATTTTAGTTGCTAGCATAGCATTTGCAGCATATTTTGTCATTTCTGCAGAACGAATATCCATTGAAATAAATCGATTGTTCATTCTGAAAAAGGGTGAATATAATTCTTGCATTTTATTTATAGAGCTGTCATTATTTGCTCCAATTACAACCCTATCTGGCATCATAAAGTCGTTAATTGCAGCACCTTCTTTCAAGAATTCAGGATTAGAAACTACGTCGAATGACAAATAAGAGTTTCTAGTTTCTAATTCTATCTTGATAATCTCATGAACTTTATCAGCAGTTCCAACCGGAACTGTAGACTTGTTAACTACGATTATATCATTTTGCATTTTTTCACCAATTTCCTTTGCAACTGACATAACGTGTTTTAAATCAGCAGAACCATCTTCTCCCATTGGAGTTCCAACCGCAATAAAAACAATTTCAGCATCTTTTATTCCCGATTCGAGATCTTGAGTAAAGTAAATGTTTTCTTTTTTAATATTTTCTTGAATAAGTTTTGACAGCCCAGGCTCATATATTGGGACTATACTTTTTTTAAGATTGTTAATTTTTGAACTGTCTTTGTCAATACAAGTAACATGATTTCCCATTTCTGCGAAGCAAGCTCCAGCAACTAAACCGACGTATCCTGAGCCAACTATTGCTATGTTCATAATATATTATTTATTTTCTAAATTATTTTAGTAACCAACTTGATGATTGAATTTTATCCCCTAGCCCATCTATTAGTTTAATACCAAGTTTATCACAAATATTTTTTTCAGGGATAGTATTATTGTTTTGATCTCCTCCGTTTGCAAAATATAGTTCAAACTCAGAACCATAGTCTTTAAATATTTTTTCAATTGTATTACAAACAGTTCTGTTTTTGTCTATGGAGAGAAATACTTTGTCAACTGTTTTTATATTACTTACAATTATTAATCTTTCAGCCTCATCTTGAAAAGGTTTACTTTTTTTCAACTTCCTTTGAAAATCTGAATTTACAATAACAAATAATACATCGGCCATATTTTTGGCTTTTTGAAAGTATTCAATATGTCCCTTATGTATAGGGTTAAAATATCCGCTAACTATAATTGCAGTTTTAATTTTTGACGACACTATATTTCTTGATTAAATGGATGAATAGATATTTTATTTTTCGCAAACGGATGATAATCTCCCTTTAATCCGATGGGTTTCTGATTTCTTATCTTATGAGTTATTTCTACACCTAATTTGCTGTCTTCTATTGTGTGTCCTTTATTATCAAGGATATTTTTATATTCTAGACCATGCAAATCGCTAAATCCATCCGTGAAATTTATTACCTGATTATTTATTTGCATTACTCTGTATGTACGTTGTTTTTTCTTTTTTATTTCATCGGGTAAGTGAGCTTCATTAATTGATAAAAACCACCTAACTCTAGCCTTTTCGAATACCAATAAACCAGAAGCACGGTCATGATTATTTAAATGAACAATATTTTCTTTAGGCTCTCCAAACACCCAACATAACATATCAAAAAGATGTATTCCAATATTCGTTGAAATGCCTCCTGATTTTTCATCACAACCCTTCCAAGATGCATAATACCAATTGCCTCTTGCGCTAATATAATTCAAATCTATATCATATGTAGTGTCAGAATTATCGCTATCAACTTTTTCTTTGAGAGAAACTATTTTTGGGTGAAGCCTAAGCTGTAAAATAGTCCATATCGACTTCCCAGTTTCTCTCTCAATTTTTTCTAACATATTTATATTCCAAGGATTTAATACAACAGGTTTTTCACATATCGCATCTACGCCCCACCTTAAAATTGATTTTATATGAGTATCATGAAGATAATTTGGAGAACACACGGAGATATAATCTAAAGCTTTATGATTAGATCTTAATTTATCTATATATCGGTCAAATCTTTCAAATTTTGTAAAAAATGCAGCTTTCGGGAAAAATGAATCTAAATAGCCAACATTATCATGAGGGTCAACTGCAGCCAGAAGTGTATTTCCAGTTTTTTTTATTGCGCTTACATGTTTTTGAGCTATGTATCCTGCAACTCCAATTATACCAAATCTTTTCATATGATCATCTTAAGCTCTTTTGCTATATAATTTATTTCATCATCACTTATATATGGGTTCATTGGTAGTGAGATGATATTATTAGACACCCTTTCTGAAATAGAAAAGTCTCCTTTTTTGTACCCTAAATATTCAAAACATTTTTGAAGATGAAGTGGTTTTGGATAATGAATGGCTGTGGGTATATTTTTAGCACTTAACTTCTGTTGAACTAGATTTCTATTTTTCACTTGAATAGAATACTGAGCCCAGACAGATTCTTTATTGGGATTAATAATAGGTGTTTGTATATAGTTTTTTAGTAGTTCAGTGTATTTATTTGCTACTCGTTGTCTGTTTTTAATGTCATCGTTGTAATAATCTATTTTCACATTGAGGATAGCAGCTTGTAATGTATCCATTCTTGCGCCCAAACCAATGAAACTATGCTCATATCGTTTAATTTGTCCGTGAAGTCTTATACTAGCCATTTTTTTATGAAGCTCTTCATCATTAGTGAAAACAGCACCGCCATCCCCAAAACAGCCTAGAGGTTTTGATGGGAAAAAAGAAGTGCAAGCAAGTTTAGAGATGCTGCAACTCTTTTTGTCAAAGTAAGTAGCACCAAAACTTTGAGCAGCATCTTCAATTATTGAAATGTTATATTTTTCTCCAATTAAGTTAAGTTCATTCATATCAGCGACTTGACCAAACAGAGAAACTCCTATTATAGCTTTAGTGTTTTTAGTTATTTTCTCTTCAATTTTTTTTGTATCTATATTATAAGTGTCTTCTTTAATGTCAACGAAAACGGGTTTTGCGCCTAGTAAAGCTATTGTTTCAGCAGTAGATATAAATGTAAAAGGCGACGTAATAACTTCATCACCATTTTTTATGTCAAGAGACATTAATGCAAGTAATAAGGCATCAGTTCCAGAGGAGCATGTTAGCGCATGACTTGAACCAGTATAACTGGCCAACTTATCCTCAAAAACCTGAATTTCAGGACCCATGATATAACTAGCGCTTGAAATAACATCATGAATGGCCTTATCAAATTCTTCTTTATGCCTATCATAGGCAACTCTTAAGTTAGCAAAGTCAATTTTCAAGGATTTTTATTTTATTAATTTAACAGAATTCTCTTCTAAGAAATATTTTTGTTTAGTGACATTACAAATAGCAATGTTTTTTGAATCAAATTTTAATTTATTTCCATATTTACTCACCCACCCAACTTGTCTTGATGGATTACCCATAACAAGCGCATATGGTAATACATCTTTTGTTACAACTGAACCAGCAGCAATAAAAGAATATTCGCCAAGAGAAATTCCACAAATTATAGTTGCATTTGCTCCAATAGTGCTACCCTCCTTAACTTGAGTT
>MDTE01082515.1_pt1 | contig 25916 bp, 30 predicted proteins | sample 811231 | NCBI WGS metagenome assembly MDTE01 (sample SAMN05326651, study PRJNA326480) | marine metagenome | isolation source: seawater | place: Indian Ocean: Red Sea | collected 2010
CGGATAAGTTCTTTAAATCCTGATGGGGCGTAGCCAAGCGGTAAGGCACCGGTTTTTGGTATCGGCATGCGTAGGTTCGAATCCTACCGCCCCAGCCATTTCTTGTATGTCATATGAATAGTCAATTATTATTTTCTCTTAAAGAAGCAGTAGTTAGCTATCATAAAAACCAACTTTTTACTGACCTAGATTTAAATATTCACAGAAAAGACTTTATAGCCCTTGTTGGAAAAAATGGAGCCGGGAAATCTACATTGATGAATGTCATATCTGGCAATCATGAAATAGACAATGGAGAGCTTTGGAATATAGATAATTTATCCATTAAATATTTTAATCAAAATTTTCGATTTAATGATGAAAACCAATCTGTTAATAATGAAATAACATCATCAATTAAAAATAAAAATGAAGATTTCCAGATTGATATTTTTTGTAACTATTTAAACTTAGATAAGAACCTATTAATTAAAAATTTATCTGGAGGTCAAAAAAGAAGAGTGGGTTTAATTAAAACATTAATAAATAAATCAGACATTTTATTATTAGATGAACCAACAAATCATTTGGACCTTGATACAATAATTTGGCTCGAAAATTATCTTAGAAGATTAGATTCTGCTATAATTTGTGTTAGTCACGATAAACAGTTTCTGAAAAATTTTACTAACAAGATTTTTTGGATAGACAGATCAAAAATTAAAATTAACAATAATGGCTATAATGATTTTGATAATTGGTCTCAAATTCTTTTAGCCCAAGAAGAAAGGGAACTGCAAAATAGAAAACAGTTTGTCAATATAGAAGTTAATTGGGCTAATAAAGGTGTAAAAGCAAGAGTTAAGAGAAATACTAGAAGGTTAGATCAAGCTCGGGAACTTAAAGCAAATTTAGAAAAAGATTTAAGTGCTTTTAAACAAGCTACCAAAAAAATCTCAATTACCTCAATAAAAGATGAAAATAAAAATTTTCGACATGTAGCTGAATTTCATAATGCTAATTTTTATTACAGTAATAACAATAAAAACTACATTTTAAAAAACTTTAATTTGAAAATTAATAAAAAAGATCGTATTGGACTATTGGGCCCTAACGGTTCTGGAAAATCTACTTTTTTAAAAATTTTATTACAAGAAATCTTATTAGTTGAGGGATCTTTAAAAGTAAGGAAAGAGCTGGAGTTTTCATATTTTGATCAATTAAGAAATGATTTAAAAGATAATTTACCTATTAAAAAAATTCTCGTTCCATCAGGAGGTGATTATTTAAGAACAAATGGTCGCGAAAGACACGTTTGTAGTTATTTAAAAGATTTTCATTTTGACCCATCCAAAGCAAATGATCCAGTTGGAAGCCTGTCGGGGGGTATGAGAAATCGTCTCTTATTATCAAAAGTTTTATCGAACCCTAAAAGTGGTCTTATATTGGACGAACCTACAAATGATTTAGACAATGACACCTTGGAATTAGTAGAGTCTGTCTTATCGCAATATAATGGAACATTAGTTGTAGTATCTCATAACAGGGATTTTTTGGATAAATTGGTAAATAAAATTTTATATTTCAAAGGCAACGGTGAAGTAGTTATATTTAATGGCGGATATCATGACTTTTTAGCTAAAAAAGACGAATTAATTTTTGAAGAAAAGACTAATAAGTCTTTGATTGAAAAAAATAAATCTATCAAAAATAAAATTCAAATTAAAAAAAAACTTACTTATAAACTTAAATTTGAATTAGAAAACTTACCTAAACAAATAGATAATTTAAAAGAAGAGTTATATGATCTTGAAAAAATTATTTCGGACAAATCTCTTTATGAAGAAGATAATAATCTTTTTATTCAAACTTCAAAAAAAATTGGATCTTTGCAGATAGACTTGCAAGAAAAAGAGGATAGGTGGCTTGAATTAATGGAAATGGAGGATTCAAGTGAATTATTTTAATAGAGTTAAAAATATCAAAGACTATTCAAATTTAGATAAGATTCTAAAAAAATTATCAATTAATGAAAAAGAGATTTATTTTATCGGAGGAGCTTCAAGATCAATAATTTTAGATGATTATAAAAACAAAGACATAGATCTTGTAGTACCAAACTTAGAAGATATTGTTATAGAAAAGTTGATAAATGAATTTAATGCTAAATTTTTTCCAGGTTATCGGAGTATTTCTTTTCAAATTGATGATTATGAATATCAAATTAACTCGTTTAGAAAAGATATTAAATATACTGGCAGACATGCCAAAGTATCTCCAGCTTTTACACTTCAAGAAGACTCTGAAAGAAGAGACTTTACCTTTAATAGTATCTATATAAACCTTCTAGGAGAGTCTTTTGATTTTTATCAAGGTATTGAAGATCTTCAAGAGTCATACTTAAGATTTATTTTTAATCCCATTGATCAAATTCAAAAAGATTACCTCAGGGCAATAAGATACATTCGTTTTTTATCTTTATTTCAAAATACTAAGACAAATGCAAAGGACATTGAAGCAATTATCTTGTTATCAAAAAATATTTTAGAATTTGTTAAGGAAAAAAAAATTTATCAAGAACTTCAAAAAATTAACAAAATGCCCTTTCCTGAAAATACAATTAAATTTCTTAAAAAATACAAAGAATTAAATTTATTATCAGATTTTCTATAACTGTTTATAATTTTGAAATAATTCTAGACACTATCATTGCAACAGAAGTGGCTAAATTAAGAGAACGAGTTTTTTTGCTAATAGGTATAGTTATTTTTTCATTTACCCCATGATGGATAAACTCAGGCACTCCTGCTGTTTCTTTACCAAATACGACTATATCGTTTGTTTGAAATTGATATTCGTAAAAGCTATTATCAGTCTTGGTGGTTGCAAGAATAATTCTCTTTTTATGATCTTTACAATAATTATAAAAATCATCCCAACATTCGTGGTTTACAATAGTGCAATGTTCTTTGTAATCCATGACAGCTCCTTTAAATCTTTTATCTGTCATAGAGAATGAAAGTGGTTTTATTACATGAAGTGGAAATTCAAGACAAGCAGCTATTCTAATAATAACCCCAAGGTTCTGCGGCATATCGGGCATATACAGGCATATAGCAAATTTATGCGTCATGATGACTACTACTTATGCTACATCTTACAAATAAAATCTATAAACAATTAATTAAAATATGTCTGATAAGAAAACACCGAGAAGAGATTTTATTAAGCTTTCTGCAATGACCTTAGGTGGCGTTGGTGCCGCAAGTCTTGCCATTCCATTTATCTCTAGCATGAATCCAGGAAAAGATACACTTGCCTTGGCTTCTACAGAAATAGACCTTTCACCTCTTTCTGAAGGGCAAAGTTTAACTGTTATATGGAGAGGAAAACCAGTCTTTATCAAACATAGAACAAAAAAAGATATTGAAGATGCAAAAAATACTTTGCTGTCAGAGCTACCCGATTCAGAGGATGACTCTGCTCGTGTTCAAAATGATAAATGGCTAGTTGTTTTAGGTGTTTGCACTCACCTTGGTTGTGTACCTTTAGGTCAAAAAACCTCTGATACTAAGGGAGATTACGGCGGATGGTTTTGTCCATGTCATGGATCTCATTACGATACCTCTGGTAGAATACGAAAAGGACCTGCGCCAACTAATCTTGAAGTTCCACCTTATGTATTTTTGTCTGACAACAGGATTAAGATAGGATAATTATTATGAGTTCAAACGATCCTCAAGGCTTTAGAAAAACATTAAATTCTCCTTACACAGGTTTTAAAGGATGGATTGATTCTAGACTGCCTTTGGTGAGAATGATGGAAGCGGAATATTTAAAATTTCCTGTTCCAAAGTCACTAAATTATTTTTGGTCATTTGGTGGCATAGCAATGTTTTGTCTGATTGGTTTAATTCTTACAGGTATATTTCTAGGTTTCCACTATAAGCCATCTGCAGAAGATGCTTTTGACTCCGTTGAGAGAATTATGAGAGATGTAAGTTTTGGATGGTTGATAAGGTATCTCCACGCAAATTTAGTATCCTTTTTTTTTATAGCTACATTTATACATATTTTTAGAGCGTTATACTTTGGATCTTATAAAGCTCCACGTGAGTTAGTTTATATTTTTGGATTAACAATGTTTGTTTTAATGATGGCAACTGCTTTTCTAGGATACACACTTCCATGGGGTCAAATGTCTTATTGGGGCGCTACTGTTATAACTAATTTATTTACTGCAATTCCTTTTGTGGGTGATGCAATTTTAAAGGTTCTTCTAGGTGATTTTACTGTTGGAGACTCTGCTTTAAATCGCTTTTATGTGCTTCATTGGCTTTTGGCTTTTGCTATTGTTGGTTTGGTTGTTTTCCACGTTATAACCCTTCACATGACAGGATCCAATAATCCATCAGGTTCAGAGCCACAAAGTTGGGATGAGACAGTCAGTTTTCATCCTTACGTCACTATTAAGGATTTAAATGCCACTATCTTTTTCTTTATAATTCTTGCGTTTGTCCTCTTTTACTATCCAAATATTTTAGGACACTCAGATAATTACATTAGGGCAAATCCAATGGTCACTCCAGCACATATTGTTCCCGAGTGGTACTTTTTACCTTTTTATGCCATCCTCAGAGCTATACCAGATAAACTTGGTGGTGTGTTGGCAATGTTTGGCTCAATTTTCGCACTTGGATTACTACCTTGGCTTGATACTTCAAAAGTAAGATCTTGTCTCTTCAGACCAGTTTGGAGATATTGTGTTTTGCTTTTTGCGATAAACTTTTTGGTTTTAATGTACTGTGGAGGTAAACCAGCTGAGGGCATTTATGTAATCATCTCTAGAATTGGAACAGCTTATTGGTTTTTATTTATTTTAGTTCTAGCGCCTTTAGTAGGTTTTTTAGAAACGCCTCGTCAACCTTTGAGTATCACAAACTATCTTAAGGCCAAAAAGGCTTAATATGAAAAAAATATTGTTGCTAGTTTTAGTTTTATTTAGTTTTAACGCTTATTCAGCTGGTTCCAAAATAGATATTCCAAAATATGATTGGTCATGGAAAGGTTTTTTTGGAACTTATGATAGAGCATCGGCCCAAAGGGGTTTAAAAGTCTATCGAGAGGTTTGTGCAGGATGCCATTCTATGGATTTAATAGCTTATAGAAATTTAGAGGCTTTAGGTTTTAGTAATGAACATATTAAAGTTATTGCCTCTGAATATCTTGTTTTAGATGGTCCTAACGACGAGGGAGATATGTTTGAAAGAGAAGCCATTCCTGCTGATAAATTTGCAAATCCATATTCTAATCCTCAAGCCGCAAGGGCAGCAAATAATGGTGCATACCCACCTGATTTATCATTAATTGTAAAAGCTCGTCCAAAAGGAGCTGATTATTTAAAGGCTTTGCTATTAGGTTATGTTGAGGCACCAAGTGACAAAGAAGTTCCTGATGGGCAATATTATAACAAATATATTTCTGGAAATTTAATCGCGATGCCATCCCCACTTTCGGATGGTTTAGTAGATTATGATGATGGCACAGAAGCAACTATGGATCAAATGGCTATAGATGTAACTACTTTCTTAGCTTGGGCTGCTGAACCTAGCCTAGAGGATCGAAAAAGAATGGGGTTGAAAGTTATTTTATTTTTGATTGTTTTATTTATTTTGGCATATATTTCTAAACAACAAATTTGGAGAAATGTTAAGTACTAAATTAAACGTTGAATAAAAAGTGCATTACGTCTCCATCTTTAACCTCATATTCTTTACCTTCAGAGCGTAGTTTTCCTTTCTCTTTAGCACCAGTTTCTCCGTTACAATTAATATAATCTTCAAAAGAAATAGTTTCCGCTCTAATAAATCCTTTTTCCATATCTGTATGAATACTCCCAGCTGCACTTGGGGCTAGAGTACCTTTAGTTATTGTCCAAGCTCTTAATTCTTTTTCACCTGCTGTGAAATAGTTAATATAATTTAGAATCTCATATCCCTTTCGTATTACTCTTTTTAGCCCTGTTTCAGATAACCCCATGCTTTCTAAAAATTCTTTTTTATCTTTTTCGTTAGCTATTTGAGAAATTTCTGATTCAATTTTTGCACTTATCAGAAGTATTTCTGAATTATTTTCTTTTGCGTATTTTTCAATTTTATTAGTAAATTCATTACCTGAAAGTGATGAATTCTCATCAACATTACAAACATATACTACCGGCTTTGTAGATATTAATTGATAAGTGTTTAAATATTCTATTTCTTCCCTCTCCATATTGCCTATAAGCTTTTTTTCACTAGAGATAAGTTTAATTGCCTTATCAATCATTTGTACTTTCTTTTTATCTTCATCAGTTTTTTGCATTTTTTTTAGTTTTTGAATATTTTTTTCTAATATATCTAAATCTGATAAGGCCAACTCAGAATTGATGATTTGAATATCAGATAAAGGGTCAATTCTATTTTCGACATGTTGGATGTCAGAATCTTCAAAACACCTAACAATATGAAATAAAGCATTTACTGATCTTATATGTGATAAAAACGCGTTACCTAAACCCTCACCTTTAGAAGCACCTTTTACTAATCCAGCAATATCTACTATTTCAAAAGCAGCAGGAATAATCTTCTGAGGGTTACAAATTTTTGCAAGATGATAAAGCCTCTCATCAGGCACTTTCACTAAAGAACTATTTGGTTCAATGGTTGCAAAAGGGTAGTTAGCTGCTAGAGCTTGTTCATTTTCACAAAGTGCATTGAATAAAGTAGATTTTCCAACATTAGGTAGGCCTATAATTCCACATTTCATATTTTATATGCCTAAATTTGATAAATGTTTTGAAACAAAAATTTGTGAAAGATTTAAAAAAATTACCTCAAAAAGTGTTGTTAATTTTTTAGCTTCTTCGCTACTAAAGTTACCCAAGACATGTTTTGTAACTAGATCTTTATCGCCAGGATGACCAATACCAATTCTTAATTTCCAATAATTATCACCTATTTTACTGGAAATACTTCTTAATCCGTTATGTCCTGAATTGCCTCCAGAGTGTTTAATTTTAACTTCCCCTAATTCTAAATCTAATTCATCGTATAATACAAAAAGTTCATCATCTTTATTTAGATTTGTAGTTTTTAAACTTAAAATACCATTCCCAGACTCATTCATGTAATTCTCTGATAATGCTATTTGACATTTAGTTCCATCAATTTGGAAAGAGTTTGAAAGTTTATAATTTTTGAAATTTTTAGTACTAAGGCGTAATTTCTCTATAAGAAAATTACCTAATAAAAGGCCAGCGTTATGTCTATTATTTTTATGTTTTAAGGTAGGGTTGCCTAAACAGTATAAAATAAGCATAAAGACAGATTATATTATTCTTCTGACTTTGCTTCTTCTTTCTTATCTTCTGTGCCTTCTTTTAAGCCTTCTTTTGATTCTTCAGAGGACTCTTCAGTTGTTTCTTCTGGCTCAGGCTCTTTTTCTACTTTAGGAGCTTGAATTGTAGCTAACATAAAATCTCTTCCAAGAATTGTTGGTTTCATTCCCTCACCTAGAGTAACAGAGCTAAGTCTAATATCATCACCAATTTCTTTTCCTTCAAGGGAGATAATAAAATTTTCAGGGATATTATTTGCAAGACAACTTAACTCAATATCTCTTCGAACTACATTTAAGATACCACCTTGTTTTAAACCTGGAGATTGCTCTTGGTTAGTAAACTCAACAGGAACTGAAATAACAATTCTTGTTTTCTCATCTACTCTTTGAAAATCGACATGAATGGGGTTGTTTTTAACTTTATGGCGTTGAATGCTTTTAACAACAACTGCCTCTTTCTTATCTCCAATTTCTACTTCAAAAATTTTAGAGTAAAAACCACCTTCTTCGAATCTTTTTTTAAGTTGAATAGTATCTACAGCTACCATTATAGGGTCTGTATTTCCGCCATAAATAATTGAGGGTATTAGACCCTCTTTAAAATAAGGGCTTGTGTTCCCTTTCTTTCTTTCTTTTGCAGGTATATTTCCACTTATTTTCATAGGCTGAGTTTATACAATAAATTAATTAATTAATCAAATAGAGAAGAGATAGATGACTCGCTATTTATTCGCATAATTGCCTCACCAAATAAAGGCGCAACAGATATATATCTCATAGATTTTGGAACATCAAAATTAGGTTTAATTGAGTTAGTGCATACCATTTCTTCAATTACTGAGTCATTTATAATATCGAGTGCCTTTCCTGAATAAACTCCATGAGAGCAATATCCAAACACATTTGTAGCTCCTTTGTCCAAAAGTGCTTTTGCGGCATTACAAATAGTTCCACCTGAGTCGACTAAATCATCAACGATAATGCACTTTTTATTTTCAACAGATCCTATTACATTCATCGCATTAGATACACCAGGAGAGTCTCTTCTTTTATCTATTATGGCTAAATCAGCATTAAGTTTTTTTGCAAAAGCTCTTGCTCTAAGTACGCCTCCTACATCAGGAGATACTAAAACTAAGTTTTCATCTCTTTTTTTTTCTTTTATGTCATTTATAAATAGCGGTGCTGCATAAAGATTATCAAGAGGAATATCGAAGAAACCTTGAATTTGACCAGCATGTAAATCCATTGTTAGAACTCTATTTGCACCTGCTGTGGTAATTAAATTTGCCACTAACTTGGCAGATATTGGAGTCCTAGGTCCTGTTTTTCTATCTTGTCTTGCATAACCAAAGTATGGAATAACAGCAGTAATCCTTGCAGCAGACCCTCTCTTGAGAGCATCAATTGCTACTAGTAATTCCATAAGGTTATCATTTGCAGGAAAAGAGGTTGATTGAATTAAAAAAACATCCTCTCCTCTAACATTTTCACCAATTTCTACAAAAATTTCTTTGTCTGAAAATCTTGTCATAGTAGCAGAAGAAAGTTGAGTTTTTGTATATGATGTAATCTCGGCTGATAATTCTTGATTACTATTGCCAGAAATAATTTTCATGGATTATCATGGTTATATATTAATTTAATTTTCAATCAAAACTTAATTTATTGATATCATATTTATGTTTCTGCCATAATCATTGAATTTATTTTTTTTACTCTCACGGTAGCTAAAATAATCTTTACTTAGATAGGTGTTTTTCTTTGTATCGTGAATTTTGAGGATATTATTATTTATTAAGATATATTTGGCCAGTTGAGGTAAATCGTAATAATATTTATCATTCATAATTGAAGAAAAAACACGATATTTTGGAGAAAGCTCATCTATAAATTTCTCTGAAACCTCATAGCTTTTTTTCCTTATGCAAGGACCAATTATTGTATTTATATTTTTGTTAATTGATCCCATTTCTATCATTTTTTGGACCGTATTCTGGATTATACCACTTAATAAACCTCTCCAACCAGCATGACATAGGCCAAAAATTAATTCTTTTGGGTCATAAAACATTATTGGAAGACAATCTGCAGTAGTGACACCAAGAATAAAATCCTGTCTATTTGTTACTAAGGCATCACAATCATAATCACTAATTTTACTTGATACTATTAAACATTTATTAGAATGGGATTGATTTGGAATTATGATACGTTTGTTTATTTTAGTTAAAAAATTTGCAGCAATTTTAATATTAGATAAAACTTTTTTTGGATCATCTTTAGAATTTAAGCCGCAGTTAAGTGACTCATAAATACCCTTGGACAAACCTTTATTTTTTGTGAAAAATTTATATTTTATCTTTTCTTTCATTTTTGAAAAAAAGTAATATTTAAAAAATTTTTTCCCATATCATGAAATTTATCACCACAAATAATTTCCACAATCTTATTAATATTTTCATCATTCATTTTCTTATATTTTAAGGGAATAAAATTATTTATTAGGTCACGTTGACTAATTATAAGAGGACTAAATTTTTTGAAATAATTTGATAAGAGTTCAAAATTAACACCAAAAGAATAATCGACATTATCAAATTTTTCAAAAAGATTTATTTTTTGATGATTAGAAACTAATCTTAGTGTGTTTTTTTTTGGTATTTTTAAATATCCATAATCAGTAGCACTAAAAAAAAAATTCTTTTTCAAAACTAAATTTAATTCTTCATATATACTTATTATTAAATTTGAGTGTTCTAAAATATCTCCATTATGGAATTTTTTATTAAGATAATACCTTCCTAAAAAATCACTCATTAAAGATAACTCATGTACAAGTTTATATTCGTTTTTTTCCTTTACTATTTTAATTTCATAAAAAGATCCTTTTTTATATATAAATTGCTTTGATCCAATCGCATCAAAAAATTCATTCGAATAAATAAATAAAGTTTCATTATTAGTTAATTTTATATCTGAAATATTTTTTAAAAAATTAATTTTTCCTGTATATTTATTTTTTATTTTATTTTGAAAAAATACGCTTTTTTCTAATAAGGATATTTGACTTATTTTTATATTTTGTTGCTCTAAATAATTTTTTACATCGCCCAATAAAGTTCCATTTCCAGGACCTAATTCCAATAAATGAACATACTTTACATCAGTGAATTCCATTAAAAATTGATTAGATATTGCATAACCAAATAATGATGTTATTTCTGGTGAGGTTATAAAATGTCCATTTTTTGATATTTTTTTATTGTCAAATAAGTTGTAAAATCCAAATTCATCAAAATTAGATATCTCTACAAAATCTTGAATACTTATAGACCCTAATGATTTAATAAGTTGATCTATTTTCTTTTGAATTGACATTGATAAAAGATTATTAACCCTGCAACTAGTATAGGAATAGTTAATAATTGGCCTTGTGTAAATATTCCATATACTAATCCTATTTGTTCATCTGGTTGCCTAACAAATTCAATAAAAAACCTACTTAGAGCATAGTTAATTAAAAATACACTTGTTATTATACCTACTTTGATTTTTTTAATTTTGAAAAGAATTAATAATAATATAGCTGGTATTAAGCCTTCTAACAGAGCTTCATATATTTGAGATAAATGTCTATAGATTTCTTCATTAGGGTATCTAATACTTATAAAAAAATTAGTTTCCCTACCAACTAATTCTTGATTAAGAAAATTTGCTATTCTGCCTAAAAATATTCCTATTGGAGAACAAATACTTATTAGGTCTGCAATCAAAAAAACAGATATCGATTTTAATTTACAAAATCCAATGATAGTAAAGATTACTCCAATCAATGCACCATGAAATGACATACCACCCTCCCAAACTTTGAAAATATCTAATGGATTACTAAGATAATATTCAAAATTATAAAATGATATATATCCAATCCTCCCTCCAATAATTACTGATAAAAACAGGTAAAAAAACAAATCATCTAATTTTTTTTTGTCTAAATTAAAATATTGTAAATTTTGTCTAGCAAAAAAATAAAAGTAAATAAAACCAAAAATATAAGATAAGCTGTACCACCTTATGCCAAATCCAAAGAAACTAAAAGCTACTGGTGATAAAATTTCTGGATATTCAAACACTTTGAAAAGTAATAATACAACTTATGTATCTAACAAAGATAAACTTTATCGAGCACTTTCTGAAACAATTGATTTTTCGTTGGAGATTTACGAATTATATGGTTTTTTAAAAAAAGATTTCATCAAATTAAAAAGATATATAACTAAAATTCAAAAATAATGGCTTTTTTACTAACAACTTTATACTATATCTAGTATATATTAGTTATTAGAATGTGATATATATGGTATATGAGTAAAAAAACCATTGATTCTAGCCCTATTTCTCATTTAGAGAATATATTTAATGTCAAAAACGAGGGTTTAAACAAAAAAAAATACGAAATATCTCTTTTAACAGAAATAAATGATCAAAAAGTAATAATGGATTTCCAATGGATTAGAGATTTGAATGTTTTAATCACATCTTTGAGTATTGATAACTATGAATATAGTTTTTTAACAAATCATATAAATAAAATTAACAATAATCTAGTAATAGGAACTTTGAAACAAAATACTAAAAATAAGTTAATTTACAAACACAGTTTACCCATAGCTGGTAAGTCAACCTCAGATGATATTAGAATTTATCTTGAAAATATTTTATCAGAATTTAACCATTTAATATCTGTATTACTAAAAAGTGAAAAAACAATACAGCAATCTCAAAGTCTAATTAATCAAAAAATCGTTGGCCACACGTAAACCATATATACTTTTTATTGGTTATGGTCATTTAGCCAAATCATTACTCTCCAAATCTCTTTTAAAAAATTATTCTATTCATTTTATAAACTCAAAACAGCAAATTTTTTCATTAAAAAATAAAAATAAAATTAAAATTAAAACTAATTATAACTATGTTTTTTTACTTGTAAGACCGGACATTTTTAAAAAAATTGGAGATCAGTTTATTTCATATTTGGATAAAAAGACAATAATTATTTCATGTATCGCAGGTATAAGTATTAATTCTTTATCCAAAACATTAAAATCAAGAAATATTGTTCGTATCATGCCAAATATAATGGCTAAAAATTCCCTTTCTCAAACTTTAATTTTTTCAAAAAATAAAAAAATTCTAAATAGAAATTTCGATAATTTAATAAAGTCTTTTGGAACATCTATATACTCACATAATGAAGATCATATAAATATAGCCACTGCAATTTATGGGAGCGGACCTGCTTTTATTGCATTTATAATTAATTCTTTTTTAATTGCAGCAAAAAATATCTCCAAAAATGCAAAAATCAAAGATGCCGATTTAATTGATTTAATTAAAAATGTTATCACTATAAATAACAACTCGAAAGATTTGGAAAAATTTTTAAACTCTATTGCAAGTAAAAAAGGGACAACTCAGTCTGGTATTAAATTTTTAAAATCACAAAATTTAAAAAAAATTATGTACACAACTTTAGATAGGGCTTATAAACGTGCTAAGGAAATAAGCGTTGAAAGAAAAAATTTTAAATAAAACTTTTTTAGATCAAATAAATAAAGTCTCTCATACTAAAAAAATATTTCAACATCTGAAAAAGTTTAACTCAAAATATGATGATTTTGATTTATTCATTAATGACTTTGAAGTTTTCATATCTAACAAAATAGAAACTCCCCCAAATAATTTATCAACCCAAGATAAGATTTTTGAGGGAATAATTAATCGGCTTGATTACTTATCTAATTATAAAAATTTAGTAATTAAAATTTATTTAGAGTCTCAAAAAAACCCTAAATATTTTCTTAGTATCAATAAATTTATTAATAATTATTTTAAAATTTTCTTAAAATCTCCTTTAAATCTTCTCAAGGCATATTCAATTTATGTATATGCATTTAATATATGGATTGAAGATAATAAAAATATGGATAAAACAATGGCTGCCATAGGTAATTCTTTTGAGTACTTAAATAAATTTCAATCGTTTTTAAAAAAATAATGATAACGTTTGATGATTTTGAAAAAATAGATATCAGAGTTGGAACAGTACTTGAGGCAAATTATAATCATAAATCTCATAAGCCAAGTATAATTTTGATTATTGATTTTGGTGAGTCTATTGGATTTAAGAAAACATCAGCTCAATTAACAGGAAATTACGAACCTAAAAAATTAATTGGTATGCAAGTTGCAGCCGTAATAAATTTTCCTCCAAAGCAAATTGGTAAAATGGTATCAGAAGTTCTAGTTCTAGGTTTTCCAGATCAAAAAAATAATCCAGTACTAATTACTCCAACTAAGTATATTTCAAATGGAGTTAAGTTATTTTAATTGTCAAATATCTAAGGATATAATTACTCTTAGGCCACCATATTGGGATTTACCAAATTTTAACTCACCATTATTAAGTTTAACTAATTTTTGAACAATAGATAGCCCTAGACCAGTGCCTTGATTAAGTTGTTCAGAGCCTTTTATAAAAGGTTTCACCATCTCTTCTTGAGATAATGTTGTCCCTGGTCCGTCATCATCAACTTTTATAATCCACTTGCGTTCTAAAATTTCCGAAGTTAGAAAAATATTTTTTGCAAATTTATTCGCATTATCCAATATATTTATCAGTGCTCTAGAAATTTGACTTTTTCTTACTAAAACCATGTGGTTATCATTTTTGATTATCTCTAAGTTTTCATAATTTTTAGAAACCTCATTTATTATTAACTCTGTATTAACGTCATCTAAATTTTCATTTTTTTCATTTTTAATAAAATCTAGATAGTGATTTAGCATTAAATTCATTTCAGAAATATTATTTGATATTGAATTTCTTAGATCGTAATCATTTAACTCTTCAATCATCAAATTTATTCTTGTTAATGGTGTTTTTAAGTCATGACTTATTCCTGCGAGCATATTTCTTTGATTGTCGATAGTGCTATTAATATTATTTTGCATATTATTAAAATCACTTATTAATCCTCTTACCTCAGAAGATCCAGTTGGTTTTAAATTAGGTGTCTCTATTCCTCTACCAAAACTTCTTGTAATTATCCCTAATCTTTTTAAAGGTTGAATTTGTTTTTTAATAAAAAAGTATGATATGAGAGACAGAATAAGACTAATTGCTATAGTCCATAAAAAAAAAACCTCCTACTGTTTTAGTTTCTATTCTTTTTTTTGGAACTAAGTAATAGATATCATCGTTTAAGGTATTAAAAAAAATAAAAAAATCATTATTTTGTAAAGCGATAAATTCACCTGGTATTTGATCAAGAGATTGAGAAATTCTCTTTTTAAATATCCAATTAGATATTTCATATGTTTTATCTAAATTTATTTTTTCAGATCTAATTATTTCTAGTGTATTTGCATATTCGTCTATTGATTTGGATGATTTATTTAATTCTAAAATTTTAATTTCATTAGATATTGACTGAGCACTTCTTTTTAATACCAAGTCCCAATGAAGTTCAAAAAAAATTATTATTCCAACTATTTGAACCAAGACAATAGGAATTGTAATTAAGTAAACTGATCTAACTAGTAAACTCCCTGAAAAACTCCTCTTTTTAAACATTACAAAAATATTTTATAACCTTTCCCATGTACTGATCTAATTAAGTCATCTAGTTGGCATTCTTTTTTTAATTTAAGTCTTAATCGAGATATTTGCATATCTCCACTTCTTGACAAATAATCCAGACCTAACTCGTTATTTAATAAATCTCTTGTTAAATATTGGTGAGAATTATTAATTAACAATTTCAATATTTTTACTTCATTGCTAGAAAGATTTATTTTTAATTCATTATGATATAACTGCTCTTTTTTTAAGTTAAATTGAGTTTTTTCACCAAGAGTAATAACGTCCAAAGATTGTTTTTTTAAAATATTTTTTTGAATTTTCAATAATAATTCACGCGAGTCAAAGGGTTTTCCAATATAATCATCAGCACCTAATTTTAAACCTTTTACACGATCATCTACATTACTTAAAGCTGATAAAAAAATAACGGGTGTATTAACTCTATCTTTAATAGATTTTTCATAAAAATCTAAACCTGTACTATCGGGTAGCATTACATCAAGAATTATTAAATCAAATATAAATAATTTAATTAGTTTACGTGCTTCATTTATATTTATAGCTTTTGAAACAATGTAGTTATTATTTCTTAGGAGTTTTTCAATTAATTTTTGTAAACTTTCATCATCTTCAACTAATAATATATGCTGATCCTTAATCAAAGCGACTCTATAATATTTATAAATCCAGCCATATTTTTTGGGTCTGTTTTTTGAAAAATTTTAATGATCTTTTCATTAATTCTATTTATTGTTTTTTCAATTCGATCATCACCATCCTGGGTAATAAAAATCTTTTTATTATCTTGATCTATTATTTTTTTTTTTATTAAATCATTTATAATTAAATTTAAGTTTTGTTTTTTTAAGTAAACCTTATTTGCCATATCAATTTTCTTATTAAATCCTTTTCTAATTTCTAGGAGAACCAATAATTCATTAAAAGTTAGTTGATTTATTTCACAACAAGTTTGTATCTCTCTTTGAAGGTATTTATATGATCTATGAAGACCTAGAATAATTTCAAGAATATTTTCCTTTTTGAAATATAATGTATCTGCAAAACTTAAATTCATAAACTATAAATATAATTATATTGAGAATTGAAATAAATAATAATACATTATTTTAAATCATGGAAATTATCCCTTTCGATAAAAGAATAGGCTTTATTTGGTATAATGGTGAAATTGTTGAATGGCAAAATGCTACCACTCATGTTCTTAATCATGGCCTGCATTATGGAAGTTGTGTTTTTGAAGGATTAAGAGTTTATGGTGAAAAAATATATAAATTAGAACAACATACGGATCGATTATTTCATTCTGCTGATAGAATGGGGATTACTATTCCCTATACAAAAGATGAGTTGAATCAAGCACAAGAAAAGACAATAAAAAAAATGAATATAAAATATGGTTATATTCGACCAGTAATTTGGAGGGGAAGTGAAATGATGGCTGTTTCTGCTCAAAAAAATAAGATTAATGTTGCTGTAGCAACATGGGAGTGGCCAAGTTATTTTTCTAAAGAAGATAGGTTAAAAGGAATAGCTCTTCAAACCGCTAATTGGAGAAGACCTGCTCCAAATACAATTCCGACTGATGCAAAAGCAGCTGGCTTGTATATGATTTGCACTTTAAGTAAACATGAAGCTGAAAAAAATGGTTATGCTGATGCATTAATGCTTGATTATAAAGGAAGAGTAGCCGAATCTACAGGCTCAAATATTTTCTTTGTTATTAAAGGTGAAATACATACACCAATTCCAGATTGTTTTTTAAATGGTATTACACGTCAAACTGTTATTGATATAGCAACCTCTCAAAATATTAAGGTTATAGAGCGAGATATATTTCCTGATGAAATTAAAGAGGCTGATGAAATTTTTCTAACTGGTTCAGCGGTTGAAGTAACTCCTGTTGGTAAAATTGATAACCAATCATATAAAGTTGGAGATATAACTACTAAAATCTCAGAACTTTACATGAAAGAAGTTGATCCAAATTATTCGTGATTAAGTTTTTACCACGTCTGACCATTTCAAAAATTTATCCATATCTTTTTTTTTAAAATCAACAGGAACTTGTTGGTCACCATTTATATTAAATTTCCATAAAGCTACATTTACCTTTAAATTATCAATTATGAATTCACAAGCTTTAATAGACTCGGATCTATGTGAGGATGTCGTAATAACTAAAACAATTTTTTCTCCTAAAGAAAGTTTTCCTATTCGATGGATTATTAAACATTCATTGAGATTCCAATTTTTAATAGCTTGATCTCTAATGGTAGATAATTGTTGATTTGCTAAATCCTCGTAGCATTCTAAAAATATACTATCTATTTCTTCATCAACTTGTTTTATTTCTTTTCTAACAGTTCCGAGAAAAAAACTGTAAGCACCATTGTTTTTAGAGCAAATTTTTTTATATTCTTCCTCTAAATCAAAATTTTTATGAGTGATTTTTATCATTATCCACCAGTCACTGGAGGTAAAAAAGCTACTTCATCACCATCTCTTAAACTAACACTTTTATCTTTAATTTCTTTAAGATTTAAAAAAATTTTAATACTTGGATCTTTGTTAATTTCTTTAAAAATTAAATTATCATTTTCCAATTCATAAAATAATTCAGATAATGAAGAATTTTCGGGCATATTTATTTGATCAATCCCTTTTTTTAATTTAACTCTTATCCAAGAAAAATATTTTAATTTTATTTTCAAATATGTTTTAAACCCTTGGCCATGTAGTTATAACCTGACAATAACGTAATAATTGCAGCTATCCATAATGTGACTAAACCTATATTCCATAAAAGATCATTTAATTCAAAACCTAAACTAATAATTAAAATGGAAAGACTTATCATTTGAAAAGTTGTTTTGTATTTAGCTAACTTACTTACAGGCATTTCTGTGTTTAACTTAGCCAAAAATTCTCTTAATCCAGAAATTGCTATTTCTCTAAGTAGTATTATGATAGCTGGTATTACATGAATATTTGTTATTACATCTGTATCCACTAAAACAACTATAACAGAAGCTATTAATAATTTATCAGCTATGGGATCTAATAAAGTCCCAAGCTTTGAAGATTGATTTAATGTTCTTGCTAGATATCCATCAAAATAATCTGAAATTGAAGATATAATGAACAACGCACCTGCCAATAAAACGATATTAGGGTTTTCTGAAAAAAGTAAATATAAAATTATCGGAATTAAAATAATACGTACGAATGTAATCATATTTGGAATTGTGTAAATTTTAGCCATTAATCTTGTCTAATATATCCTGAATATTTTTTTTACTTAAACCCTTTATTTGTTTTAGTTCCTCAATTTTTGCTTGTTTTAAATTTTGGATATTTCCAAAAAAATTTAATATTCTCATTTTTTTAATTTTACCAATTCCATTAACGCCATCAAGATAACTAGTTTTTAAAGAGTCAGACATTCTTTTCAAACTATTTTTTTTAGATAAATTATGCGCTTTGTCTCGCATTTTTTGAATAAATCCTTCAATTTGGGGACTTTCTTTTAAAGAAATATTTTTATCATTATATGTATGATAACGGTCAAAACGAAAGTCTCTTTTAAAGCCTTTTGTAACACCTAATAAAAAAATATTTTCTTTAATTCCACTTTTAATTATTATTTCTCTACAAATTTTTAAATAGGGATGACCTCCATCAATTATAATCATTTCTGGTAAGATCTTATCATCTTTGGAGAATCTAGCTTCAAATACTTTTCTTATCAGATCCGCATCTCCAAATTTTTTTAAATCAAAGTCCTTAAATTTATATGTCCTTGAATCTTTGATGCTAAAACCATCCTCATTAAAAACTACAAAGGATGAAACTGCATAATTATTACCAAAAAAGCTATTGTCATATGCTTCTATTCTTTCAATTGGATGTGAAATATTAAATCGATATTTTAATAATTTTAATATCTCACTATTCGAGTTATACCTTTGTTTTTGTAATAGAACTTCCTTTTCATTTTTTTTCAGAGTAAGTTTTGAAATCTGCCTCATACCTGATATTGAATTGTTCTTTAAAACCGTATCAATTTCATAGTTATCCCTCATAATTGATTTTAACTCAGAATATCCATCAATTTTTTTTGAAAAAATAATTTTATTTGGACGAAAACCTTTTAAGTAAAACTGTATAATTAAGGAAGTAGGATCAATATCATCTTCAATTTTTTCAGAATAATAAATTAGATTTCCTCCTAAATATCTTCCATATCTAATAAAACTGATATAAATAGAAAAATATTTATCATCATTTATATGAATATAATCATAATTGGCATCTTGATTGCTAACTTTGACTTCTTCTCTGATAATATAATTCAATGATTGAAGACTATCTCTAAATTCAGCTGCTTTTTCATAATTTTGACTTTTACTAAAGAAAATCATTTGCTTTTCAAGTTTATCTAAAATATTTTTTTGATTACCTTGAAAAAACTTTATGGTATTTGCAACTTGTTTTGCATATTGTTTTTGATCAACGAATTTTACACAAGGTGCAGAACATTGTTTGAGGTCATAAAGCAGGCAAGGCCTACTTCTATTTTTGAATTCTAAATCTGTACAGCTTCTTAATTTAAATGATTTTTGAAGTATTTTTATGACTTTATCTGTTTTTAAAGCAGAAGTGAAAGGGCCAAATACTCTATCATCTTTTTTAAAATCATTTCTAAAACGAGTGAGTCTTGGGAATTCACCTTTAGTTATTTTAATTAATGGAAAAGATTTATCGTCTTTTAATCGAATATTATACCGCGGTGAAAATTTTTTTATTAATAATGCCTCTAATAATAAGGCATTTCTTTCAGACTCAGTTAATTCAAAATCAATGTTTACAGTTTGTGAAACCATTTTTTGAAGTCTTCTTGGCAACTTAGGTAGATTGCCATAATTAGATAATCTCCTTTTAATATTAATCGCTTTACCTATATAAATTGGGATATCTTTTTTATTTTTAAATAAATAGACGCCTGAACTTTTAGGTGCGTCTTTTATTCTATTTTTAAGAATTTCAAGCCCAATCATAAGGTTATTTTACAGACATTTTATAAATCACAAAAAAAATATTGATGAATTTATTATTAAAAAAAATATATTAAAATATTAATAGCAGATAGTTATTCTCTGTAACGAATACACAGGTAACGGTATTCCCTGTGATGAATACCTCTTTTATAGGAGGTTTCTATGACCCAAAAACATAAACATTTAATTGTGAGAGCTGATATTGGTTGGTGCCCTCAAGAAGAAGATCTTAATAAAATTTCTGATTGGATAAGAGTCCTTATAAAAAAAATTGATATGAAATTATTAGCGGGGCCATACACGACATATGTTTGTGAAAAAGGAAATAAAGGTATGACTTCAGTAGCAATAATAGAAACTAGTCACATAGCTTTGCATATTTGGGATGAATGTAATCCAGGACTTATGCAACTTGATGTATATTCTTGCGCAGATTTTATCCCTAAAGATGTTTTTGATGAAATTAATAAGATTTTTAAAACAATAAAGATGGAATATAAATTTCTTGATAGAGAAAAAGAATTAATGGAGGTAAAACAGTAATTATGTTTATTGGAGTACCAAAAGAAATTAAAAATAATGAATTTAGAGTTGGTCTTACTCCAGAAAGTGTAAAAATCTTAATAAAAGAAGGACATGACTTATTAATAGAAATAAACGCAGGTCTTGGTTCAGGATTTACTAATAAAGATTATTTAGATTCTGGCGCAAAGATAATTCAAAATTCTGAGGAAATATATAAAAAGTCAGATCTTATAATTAAGGTTAAGGAACCTCAAACAATTGAAACTAAGCAACTTAGGCCTAATCAAATTTTATTTACCTATCTTCATTTAGCTTCCTCTAAAAATCTTACAATGCAATTATTGAATAGTAAATGTATCTCTATAGCTTACGAGACTATTACTAGTGATAACAAGGGTCTTCCTTTATTAACACCTATGAGTGAAATAGCAGGAAGATTGTCTATTCAAGCAGGCGCTAAATGTTTAGAAAAACTTTCAGGTGGGCAAGGAATATTACTGGGTGGTTCAACTTACAGTGAACCTGCAAGAACGCTTGTAATTGGTGGTGGGGTAGTAGGATATAATGCTTCTTTAATTGCAGATGGCATGAAATCAAAAATTACCATATTAGAAAAATCCCCTAGCCGTATTGAATATTTAAAAGAGCAGTTTCCAAAAGCTCAGGTATTAAATATTGACGATGTTAAAATTGAAGAATTACTTCCAAATTTCAACTTAGTAATTGGAGCTGTTTTAATTCCTGGCTCTCAAGCGCCTAAAGTAATTCAAAAAAAACATCTAAAGTATATGAAATCTGCTTCAGTTTTAGTTGATGTTGCTATTGATCAAGGTGGTTGTTTTGAAACTAGCAAGCCCACAACTCATGAAAATCCTACATATATAGTTGATGATATATTACATTACTGTGTAGCTAATATGCCCGGTGCGGTGCCTAGAACATCTACGTTATCACTTAATACTGCCACTATTCCCTATATTGTGAGACTAGCTAATTTAGGAGTTAATGATTTTTGTAATGAGTCTATACATAATTTGAATGGGCTAAATACATACAAAGGTAAACTTACTTATAAACCAGTATCAGAAGCATTTAATTTTTCATACTCTAAACCGCAAGATATCTTTTGAATTTAGGCGAAACTTTTAAATTAATTTCTCCTTATGAATTCTTAAATGATAATTTTTATGATCAAGCATATCCGGATAAATTCCCTAAAACAATCATAAGATATAGAAATCGTAATTTTGAAGAGTTTGATCATTTAAGTGATAATGAATGGATAAAAATTTTTGGAGTCTTTGATAGTAAGCTACTTCCAAAAAAAAAAAATTTAGCTATGCGATATCATGGTCATCAATTTAGAGTTTATAATCCTGAAATTGGTGATGGTAGGGGGTTTACTATTGCCCAATTTTTTAAAAATAATAAATTATATGATCTTGGAACCAAAGGCAGTGGTATTACTCGGTACTCAAGAAATGGCGATGGTAAGTTAACACTTAAAGGAGGCATTAGAGAAGTTTTATGCAGTAGTTACTTAGACGCCATTGGTGTAAATACATCTCAATCAATATCTTTAATAGAGACAGGAGAGAGCCTTTATAGAAATGATGAACCTTCACCAACAAGATCATGTGTATTGGTTAGAGTCTCACATTCTCATCTAAGGATTGGAACTTTTCAATATCATGCATTTCATCAAGATAATGAAAGTTTAGAACTTCTTATAAAATCTATTGGAAGATATTATTTTAATTTTAAAGATGAAAAGAATAGTCCCATCAATTGTTTCTCAGAGGTTGTCAAAAGATGTGCAGAATTAGCTGCTTCTTACCATATTTATGGATTTGTTCATGGGGTTTTAAATACTGATAACATAAACATAACTGGAGAAAGTTTTGATTACGGTCCTTTTCGATTAATGGAGCTATACGATCCAGATAAAATAGCTGCATATTTTGACCATTCAGGACTTTATAAATTTTCCAATCAGGCAGACTCAATCTTTTGGAATGTTCAGCAATTAGCTTCAATTTTTACACTATTTGTTGAACAAGATTTATTAATTAGAGAATTAAAAAAATATATTAATTATTACAATGAAGAAATACTAAGACTTTTTTTTAAAAGACTTTGTCTTAAGCCAAGTAAAAGTGATAATCATAATCAAAATTTACTTAATGAATTTTATAATCTGTTGATTAATAATAAATTTTTATACGAAGAGATTTTTTATGATTTAAAAGGAGGTAAAGAAATAATTACATTTAATAATGGGTTAAAACAAAAATACAAGAATTATGATCTTGATAAGATATTTAATAATCATGAAATAATAGATAATTTTAATGTAAAGTTTATTAATTCTTTACCCTTAGAGACCCTACTTTATGATGAAATTGAAAAAATTTGGGATCAAATAGATAAAAATGATGACTGGTCATTGTTTAATCAAAAAATAGATAGTATAAATAAATTTAAAATAGCAAATTTAAATCATGGACTGGGACAAACTTAAAATTTTTCATAATGTTGCTTTAGACTTAAATATATCTGAAGCTGCACATAAAATGAATATTAGCCACTCTTCAATAAGTAGGCAAATAAGTGCACTTGAAAGGGAACTTAAAGTCTCTTTATTTAAAAGACATGCAAGAGGACTGACTTTAACTGAACAAGGAAAAATCTTATTTAAGACTGCACACGATATATTTGGTAAAATAGCACTTACCGAAGCTAAATTAACTGATTCTAAAGAAAAACCTACTGGATCTCTTACAATAGCTGCAACAGTCGCTTTTGGTACTACATGGCTAGCGCCGAGAATAAACAAATTTACTGACTCTTACCCGGATATAGATGTGTCAATTAGGATTGAAAATAAATATACCGATCTTTCTCAAGGGGAGGCAGATATAGCATTAAGAATATATGAGCCAAAACAAATGGATCTTATTAGATTTCCTTTATATGCTTTTCAATTCAAGATTTACTCCTCACCTGAATATATTGAAAAGCATGGAATACCAAAGGATGCCAATGATCTAGCCAAGCATAAAATTGTTGCTTTTGGTCATAGTGTTGAACCATCTATACCAGATGTGAATTGCATCCTTAATTTAATTCCTAAAAATAAAAAATATAAAAAATTATTTATATCAAATATGTATGGCATTATGAGAGCAATTGCTGGAGGCGCAGGAATCGGGGCTTTGCCAGAATATATGAAAACTTCTAAAAATAATTTAGTTCCCATATTGCCAAATTTAAAAACACCCAAGGCAGTAATTTATTTCACATACCCACCAGAACTAAAGGGATCAAAAAAAATTGAAGCTTTAAGAGACTTTCTAGTTAGAGAGGTTAATAAGGAAAAAAAGAATTAATCTTTTTTAATAAATTTTTTATTACAATAATTACAAACTACTTCTTGGTTTTTATCAATTTTAAAATAAACAGCTGGATGACCTAATTCTTCATTACCACCATCACACATTATTTTATCAGTTGAAGCTGAAACGTATTCAATTTCATATTCTTTTTCTTTTTTTTCAATCATAATGAAACTAGTTCTGCAATTAAATTTGTATATTTTTTTGGATCATCTAAATTTTCACCCTCCATTAACTTAGCATGATCATAAAGAATTTCACTGAATTTATCTTTTTTGTCTTTGTCTAGCGATTTAACTTTAGTTACTAAGCTATGTTCTATATTGATTTCTAAAATTCTTTTTTCATCAGAGATATTTTGATTATTGGCAGCCATTAATTTTTTTAAATGCATATCCATATCATTTTCATCTGCGACTAAACATGAAGCACTTTTTGTAAGTCTTTTTGAAACTTTCACGTCTTTGACTTTGTCTTTTAAATGATTTTTAAGGTAAGAAATAAAATCCAAGTTTTCTTTAGGTTCTTCTTTTTCTTTTGATTTATTTTTTTTCTCTCCAATATCAACTTCACCTTTTGTAATAGAGGTAAATTCGTAATCCTTGAACTTCATTTTCATAGGCATCCAAAACTCATCTACTGGATCGGTAATAAGAAGAACATTTATTTTTTTATTTTTAAATAATTCCATTTGAGGACTATTTTGAAGATTTTCTTTGTTTTCCCCAGATATATAGTAGATCTTCTTTTGGTCGTTAGGGAAGTTTGAAATATAATCATCAAGAGAGATCATTTCTTTTTTTTCAGAACAATGAAATAGTGTGAAATCAAATATTTGATCATGAAAATCATTAAATTCATATAAACCCTCTTTGATAACTGGCCCAAAATTTTTCCAAAAAGGTAAAAAATCCTCATTATTTTTTTTCTTTAATTCATTAATTTCCTTCAAGATTCTCTTTGTAATTGCATTTGAAATTTTATTAATTATTGCATTATTTTGTAAAACTTCTCTTGAGATATTTAAACTTAAATCTTCCGTATCAACTACACCAGGAATAAATCTTAACCAAGCAGGAATTAATGAGTCAAGTTTATCTGAGATGAAAACTTTATTTACATAAAGCTTTAGTTTGTTTTTTCTATCTGGATGATAAAGATCCTGTGGTTGGGATTTTGGAAAGTACATTAGGGATGTATAATTCACAACACCCTCTGCTTTAAAGTGAATAGTCTTCAAAGGTTCATCATAAAAGTTTGAAATTTGATTAAAAAAACTTTTATAATCTTCATCTTTAATTTTTGATTTATCTTTAAGCCATATAGCTTCAGCAGAGTTAACTTGACTTTCTATTTCATCTACATCTTTTTTTTCTTTTTTATCCTCTTCTGAAGAGACAAAAATTGGAAAAGGGACGAAATCAGAATATTTTTTTATAATTTCCTCAATTTTAAATTTATTTAGAAATTCACTCTCATTTTTTTTTATTAATAATGTAATTTCTGTTCCATCATTTTTGAAATCAGTATTTTCAATTGAGAAAGTTCCTTTTCCATCAGAAGTCCATAAAAAACTTTGTTTAGAATTATATTTTTTTGATCTTACTACAACTTGATCAGATACCATAAACGAAGAGTAAAAACCAACTCCAAACTTACCGATTTGGTTTATATCTCCTTTTTTATCACCTATCTTTTTTATAAATTCTTCAGTGCCTGACTTCGCTATTGTTCCTAGATTTGACTGCATGTCTGAGTCATCCATTCCTATCCCATTATCTTTGATTGTAATGGTCTTATTTTTTTCATTTAGGTGAATTCTAATTTCAAGTTGATCAGTTTTTTTAATATTTGAATCTGTTTGACTTACATAGCGAAGCTTTTCACAAGCATCAGAAGCATTAGAAA
>MDTE01191170.1_pt1 | contig 25909 bp, 29 predicted proteins | sample 811231 | NCBI WGS metagenome assembly MDTE01 (sample SAMN05326651, study PRJNA326480) | marine metagenome | isolation source: seawater | place: Indian Ocean: Red Sea | collected 2010
CACAACACAATGCCCTATATAAACAAAGGGCAAAGTGTATTAATCAATAGGGCATTAAGTAACCTACTACAAGAAGACTGTATAGAAGCGGAGCAATTAGTATACATATCCATGTATATTAAATCCTAGTTCCCCCACCAGCATGATAGACAAACAACAGAACAGTAGATGTACGTGGAACTAGGATCCTACCTCTAGCATCTTAGGTTTCTTACTGCCGAACGGCACTATAACTCGTAACCTCTGTAGCAGCTTAGGGTTACAGTCTAACGGTTACCCCCTAGGGATCCCCAATCTGTTATTCACTTATGTTACGTCCCCCGCAGAGATTTTTTCGCCTTTCTAAGCCAAAAGGCGGCTGAAACACAGCGTTTGCCCTGTCCAGTAGGCCGAAATTGTCCATATGGCTATAGGTTTGTTACTTTTGGAAAATTTTTCCAAAAGTGTATGGAATACCCTATTTTTCTAGGGGTCTTCTGTGTCCGAGTGGGTGTACTTTTCTATTGGCCAGCTCTATATCGTGGTCGGACTTTATGACGTTATATGTTCTAACTTTTATACGTCGTATAAAATTTCCGCGCGGGTCTACGAAGATTACCATGATATGGTGTTTTCTGTGGATTTTCATGGGTTCTTGTTTCATAACCCTGAAATCTTCGTATCTGAGTCCGTTGCGCGTGTTTGTGAAGAAGAGTAGTTGGGAGAATCCGTTTGCTCTTTTGTCTACTATATTCCAGACAGCTCCATCGTAGACATCATCTACGTGGTATTCATGCCTTGGTAATGATAGAATGATTAGCAACCACATAACCCGATTATAGGTAAATGATATGGCTGCTGATAATGTGTATCCATCCTATGAGGAGATGGATATTCTCGATTCTATTCTTGAAATGGAGCTGAGGCTTGCGAAAATGCGTCAGCGCGGGCAGAAGGTTCCGGGGCCAGTGGAAGTCCTTCCAGATGAGCTTAATAAGGAAGCGATTGCGGATGAGATAGAGATGGGTGGTGGAATCAATATCCACTTCGGAGAGCCAGCAGAAGCTCCTAGGGCTTGGCGACCTCCTATGGAAATGCCATTACTTCCGGTTAATCCTATGCGGGAGGAGCCTCAGGGGTTCAATTGGGGAGATATCCAGAGAGGATTGCAGGAAAATAACTCAAGGAGCATACCTCCAGTTATTCCGCCAAACTAATATCTTCTTCTAGTTTCTCTTTTACTTTTTTAATCTCTACTACTGAATGGCGGATATTCTCTCTAGCCGACGTATAGTTGATTAAATACCTGCCATCGAGCTGTGTTAGCCCATCTATTACGCCTTCTATGGTTTCCAGAAGCGTGGTAGCGCTATCAACCATGTTCTTAGCTATCTTAAGCTCCCATTGTAGATCGTCTAATTTTTGCTTTCTGGATATTTTTCGGCCATTTTTTCTGTTACGCCCTGTATTGTCGCTAGCCATCTTCCGTATTTCCCTGTTTTTTTGGTTTCTATGTACAGATATCCATCATCGTCAGCTGCTTGGAATAGCAGCTCGTGTATCATGCTCTTGGCTTCACTGTAGCCTTCCTTGCCTCTTTCTGGTGCATTTACACCTAAAAGGCGTGCTTTTATTATATGTATCGTATGAAAGCCCAGATCGACGTGTAGAACTACTGTATCTCCGTCGATGACTCGTTTGAGTGTGGCTCTGTATTGGTAGAAATTCTTTTGTTCCATTGTTCTATACTGCTAATTGTTGTCCCATATCCTTCCGGCCCCCTAGCATTACAGTCTTCGCACCAAACATATTGTCCGAAGTTAAGGGTGGACGGCCTTACGTTTCCGCAAAATGGACAGGGTTTAGGTTTCATACTCTTTTTCCAGCTCGTTAAGTCTGTATATGACCTCATTTAACTTGAAGCATAGCTTCTTTGAGGGTAAATAAAGCATGTGATCTTTTCTTTCTGAGTAGTTTTCTAGTATGTTGTATGCGGTTTTGCAGGCCGATTTTGTATACCTAATGTCTGCTAGATCTGTTCTTGCGTCCATGTTGCTTCACTTTCAGTCTGTCTTATCTTCTCTTGGATGTAGTTTAGGGCTTTTCTGTAGTCTTCTAGTGCTGTAGCCCCATCCTTTTTACCCGCCCTGCATATGTACTTTATGGCATTTCCCTCAAAGAAATCTAATTTCCAATCAATAATCACATCCCAAGGCTGTATTTTCCCAGCCCCATAATGCTTTGGAGGGTCTATGTTGTACATGATTTACAATATCCGACTCTTATAAAAGCGTTAGCCACCCTTGGATTCCCCACCCCAAGGCATCATTCTCGCAATAACCGGGAACAACGGCCTACGAGTGTTAAGTCTGCATTTGTCCTACAGCCTTAACCTTCCCTTGTAACTCTCACTATAGGAGCTACCTATATCAACCGAATGCGTCAAGCGGCCCCGAAAGCAGGCTGACATCATTCATGACTAACAATATCGAAGGTACTAGGATCTTCGATTAACTAATCATACCGATAGCGAAAGTAATATCAAGGACTATTGACGAGAATCGTACTGAACACAGCCAAAATCTTTTCTTGTGTGGAGAATTGCTGTTAAGTCATCATTGATATCTATCGGGATCCAGCTATCATCGTTTCCATCTATTGCATAAACCACTTGATATGTGAGGGTTTCATGCGCATCTGGGGTAGTTAGTAGGCATTCAGAGTAGTCTCCGCTTGCCGGAGGCTGTTTCCAGTGGAGACACGTTTCACACTTAGCTATTGTTTTCTTAGACATTGTGAGGCGTATTCCATATTTTCCTAAATCCCGGTGGAGAGCGATGCGTATCGTTAGGATCTTCAAGTTCTCCTTCAGATACTAGCTCTATAAGGTCTTCCCTATTAGTGAGAAAGTAAAATCCATCGTAGTCAAATATGTATCTAGTGATATAGACTTCACCCTCAGAGGGAGTGGAATTCCATATTTCACCTTCCCATACGAGAACATCACCTTTCTCTGGGCCGGGATCTAAGTTTTTATTTAATATGTAGTATCTCTTAACCATAGTTACACACCGTGGGCTCAGAAATATGCCCTTATGCTTTTGGAAAAATTTTCCAAAACATCATAGCTCAGGCTTCTGCTACTATTTTACATCGAGCAGAACCAAGGTTCACTCCCATCGTCGGTAGCGATAGGCTCACCCTTGGCAGTTCTTTAGCCACTTATTGCGCTGGCGGAGCTAAAACCCCAGCGACGAGAAGAAACTACGGGACTCATCTTGATTAGATTCATAGCTTCGCAAAGACTTCTACCCTCGTCGCCGGGGAGGGGTATGTGGATTCAAATACTACATTGATGTTTTATGTGCTTCAAGTAGTCTTATAATAAAAACTGGAACTTTTTGGAGGGAACTTTATGGCTAATAAGTTTTGGACGGATGAAGATATTCGCGTTCTCAAGGAAATGATGAACGCTGGATACAGCAATAACGATATAGCTGCTCGTTTAAGGAGGACTCCAAGCTCAATAAGGAACAAGAAGTCTGACGTGTTGCATGAAGGTCGGCTACCCGTAAATGAATCTCCTGAGGTATCTGGAGAATTTTCGGAAGCTGTGTATGATTTCGAGAATGCTGCTCTAAAGAATGAGATTAAGGAGCTTGCAGAAAAGGTACAAGAGTATGAGAAACATATTGTCGCGCCTCAATGGGATGACGAGTGGGATGGGGATTTTGAGTGGACTCGCGCGGAAAAGAAGAGTGCGAAGAGAATTGAAAAGGAAACACTTAGAGGAAAATTTGACGTACACTTTCCTAGTGGCCCCATCGCAATCTCTGTCATATCCGACCAGCACATCGCACCCGGAACCGCATGTGACTTCAAGCGAATGCGAGAAGACGCAGAGCTTATTAGGGACACTCCGGGGTTTTACGCAGTATTTGGAGGAGACGGGGTTGATAACCACATTAAGCACCGTTCCGCACTCATTGGAGCCAACTCTACACCTGATGAGCAATGGAAGCTGTTCGATTACTACCTCCAATTGTTTGGAGATAAAATCCTCGCCATTATCAGTGGTAATCACGATGCTTGAACATCCCAGATCGGCGGAGTGGATTATCTGTCAAAGATAGCCGAGCAGAGAAAGATATGTTACGCACCAGCTGAAGCTAGACTTGAGATTACTGTTGGTGAGCAGCCATACAAAATGGTAGTGCGACACCAGACTGGTAGGTTCAATTCAAGCCTGAATCAGACTCATGCAGTAAAAAGGTTTTACGAATATGGTGAGGAAACATTCGATATAGGAGTTATTGGGCATCACCACGAGGCGGCGATTGAAATGTTCATTCGTCATGGGCTTAAGCGGTATGCAGCAAGGCCGGGATCTTATCAGATTACCAGTCCTTATTCCCATCAGTATGGCTTCTCGCGGGCTATACCAACTTGCCCAACATTTATACTCTTCCCTGATGAGAGAAGAATGATAGGTTTTGCAGACGTTAGAGATGCGGTATGGGCATGGAACCAAAAAGCATTGCAGTAATTTGTCCTTCTTGCATGAAGGTCATGACGCTTATAATAAATCGCAAGGAAGGCGATGTTAATAAGTGTGCGCACTGCGGAGCAGTGAAGATCAAATGGAAAAGCATGGAGAGCAAAAGTGTCAAAGACAAGAACAGCGTTTAACTTTTTCGGTACAATATTTTTCATAATGGCCACAGCGTATTTTGGAATGCTTCTATGGAAGTCCTATGTTTGGTACAAGTGGCTCAGTGAAATGGAAAAAGCACTAATACGACAGACTCCGCCAACTAGCGATCCACTTGTTAATCCCAGAGGTAGATGGGATGTTACTCATTGGTACGGCCCATTAACTAAGGAAGAAAGAAATGCCGTTTAACGATCACAGGATTCCAGAGATTGGAGACAATATATCTTCGGGTCAGCATCTATACAATCTCATAGATAATAATAGGAGGCAGCAATTAAGGGAAAGTTATTCACCCAGAAAGGCTCTTGAGGATTGGCGTAAAGCTCGTGCCCCTTTAGTAGCCGACCGTGTGATGGAAGATTTGGGTGAGCAAATTAAAATGCCTGCCGGAATTAAAATGCCTGCCGGAGAGAATCTACGGAGGGGATATGAGAGAACCACTAACTTCGGCAGGACAGGGGCAAACCCTATTCCGCCCGGCCCGTCTTCACAAGGCCCCTCTCCAACTCCCGGCCCACCTAACCCGTTTTACACAAATCCACTGGCGAATCCACCGTCTATGGGAGGACAAGTCAGGGAATGGAATGCTCAGGATATGGAACTTAGGAGAAGGCTTTTAGATTCACCCGGACGAGATTTGCGGCCACGCAATCAGTTTAGAGATTCATTTGGGGGATAGATATAATGCCGGATCCATTTAGAAGTGCATTCGGGAAAAACCCTGTCAAGTACGATTGGGATCCTGATACTCCGTGGGTTAAGGATCTTGGACACGATCCTGTAGACAGCAGTAGTATGTGGTATAAGTTTCATCAGCCACCATTTGACCCTTACAGCATGTCTTGGCCCCAGATAAGCGATCTCAATAAGTCTATGGAGTCTATGGAGGAACAGGAGGGCAAGTTCCATAAGGATATGAAAAAGCATAAAGATCTTCTTCCATTCCGATTCCCAGAGTTTGGGAAGGGAGCAACACCGGCACCCAATAAGCAGATTATTGATGAAGCTAAGAACAGGATGTCTAGAGAAAGATTTAGGGAAGGTCTTAATAATCCAATATTCAGGAGGAAGTAATGAAGAGAAGATTTATAGTTCCACACGAAAAGCGAAGAATCATGGTTCGCTCTCGATGCTGTGAAGATTTATGTACCCTAGCTAAGGGTGTAAAAGCCTTGGGCTATGAAGAGGTAGGGCTTGTTAAGTTCTTACTACATATAGCTTTATGGTGGAAGAAACCCAAAGATGCTATTGCAGAATAATAGTAAAAATATTTATTGTAGTAGTAACCAAGACTAAGTACCCAATGACCCCAACGGAGATATATTATGTCGGAAGAAATCCAAGAATCTGCTGATCCTGTAGCAACAGGGGATTCCTTGCAGGAATCATCCGATGCTGTAGCGGTGGAGGATCAACCTGTTTCGCCTGATGAGTCTGGATCTGCGATAGAGCAAACTGACTGGTCAGAAGCATTATCAGAGGATACTGGTGAACAGGTGTATACTGGTGAACAGCCGTACACCGAGCCTCAACAGCCGGTCAATCCTAGCTTTTACGAGCAGGTTAATAGCTATGGCTTCCGAACTAATGACGACTCAGAAGCTCAAAACACACTGTTGCAATCGTATCATGCTGCCCAGCAGCAGAACTACGCAATGCAGCAGCAGCAAATGCAGCAGCAGCAATACATGCAGCAGATGCAGCAACTTGCTGAAGCGGGACAGCAATACCAAGAGCTGTCCCAACAACCCGAATTCCAAGAGTGGGCTCAGACCACATATGGTCAAGATGAAGCCCAACAGGAAGATACTTGGTGGAGTCCTCCCGAACTAACAGAGGACGATATCAAGAAATGGCGTGAACCTCGCCAAGATGCAAGAACGGGCCAGTGGTACTGGGACTGGAAACCGAATGCACCGGCAGACATACGTGAAAGAGCAGAGGAATATATTGATTACCACAAGCAGTGGGCTCAAGATCTTGCTCAGCGACCTCACGAAGTACTTCCCGAAATTATTGAACGAGAGTTCGATAAGCTGTTTGTAGATCGTTATGGAAGATTGCTCGATGAATATGATGATCGAAGATCTTATCAGCAACGTGAAGAAACAATCGAGAATATTAATTCTCGAAATGCAGATTGGCTTTATGAGCGTGATGCTAGTGGAAACACAGCTTACGATTATCAAGGCAATCCTGTAATGACACCTCATGGTCAGGAAGTGGTTGGATACGTGAACCAGCTTCGCGAATCCGGCATGACTGACCCTGAGCAAATGTGGGATGTGGCTACCCGGATGATGGCCGGGAAAATCGCAACCCAACAGCTACAGCAACAGCAATATGCACCTGTTCAGGACAGGAACATGCAGCATCTCCAGCGGGGTGCTGGGCATATTGCTAACCGTGAGGGAAGTGTTGCTGCTGGTGGTTACCCAAGCCCGAACTCACAGAATCAGAACCTGTCTGCTGGTGAGAAGTTGCGACAACAAGCGTTGTCGGACGGTTTGTTTTAGTTTTTTTTGAGAGGTTAAGAAAATGGCTTATAAAGGATTTAATCCTGTCGCCTTTCACGTACCGCTGCAACGACGCTAGCCAAGCATATTCGTGACGTTGAAGAAGCTATGCTTCGCAACTATCAGCTTGGTGCTTTGTTGGAAGCAGCTGGACGCGTGAATTACAACAATAGTGGTGAAGGCTTTGACTGGCCAGTTCAGTATCGTCTTCATACTGTTGAAGGTAACACTGGGGAAACTCAGCGTAACTTTGCACGCCGTAACTTGTGGAAAACGGCTAACCTTGAATATCGTGGCTATCAAGCTACGGATTCAATGTACTACCGTGAATTCCGAAGTAACCGTGGTGAAGAAGGTATCGTCAAAGTATTTGAAAACTTTGTTGAGCGCCTTGAAACTTCTATTACACAGTCTCTTGGTGGCGAATACTACGTCAATGGAGAAGCCACTGGTAATGAACAATCATGGCATGGGCTAGAGTCCTTGTTCGGTGATCCTAGCCAGACGTTTAACATTGATGGTAGCGGCGCTCGTGCTAAGAATGCTGCTGACAAAGTTGGTGTTCCAGCTAATACATACGCTGGTATTTCTTGTGCTCCCGGTAACTACGGTGGTGAACAAGAATCTGGTGCTGCATGGCCTGATGGTGTAGCAGACTCAGAGTATGATTTCTGGAGTCCGTTGATTGTTGACTATACATCGTCAGCTTTCAGTGGAAGTGCTGATACATTTGCTGCACAGGGTGACGAAGCAATGCGTTTCGCTATCATTCATGCACAGCGTAACAGCAGCCAGACTGGTCAGATTACTAACGTAATGCTGGCACGAGATCTTTATATGGATCTTTTGAATCTTATTGATGATAAAGAGCGTATTCAGATTACTAGTGAGCATCAGCTACGTGCTCTTGGCTTTAAGAATGTCGTCAACTTTGACGGTATTGAAGTAAGCTGGGAAGCTGCTGTACCTAATGGTGTTGGATACGGTATGAACTATGAGAACATCGAACTCAAATCAATGGACGATTCGCTACTGCGTAGTGAAGGCCCAGAGTACGATATTCATAGCCAAGCCTTCAATGCTGTTGTTAGCACATTATCCAACTTGAAGTTCTCGACACCTCGAAACTTCTTCAAGTTAATGAGTGTATAGTCCCTTTTAGAAAGGTAAGAAAAATGATCCATGTAGATCCTCCTTTTGATCTGGGTGAAACCCTTAAGGGGACAGACGACGATGGCAACGAAATCAATTCCCACTGGGAAGGTGCCATTTTTCAGTTCCCTGATTATGATCGAAGTCCTTCACCTCGTGGCAGTAAAAAGCGGCGAAGTGGCTCTACAATTCGAGCTATCTGCTGTAGAAATACCAGTGGCGGCGCTCTCGTTGTAGCTAAGAAAGTAGTTAAGTTTGACCTTACTCCTGCTACTGCAAGACAGCTTGTTGGTAGCGTAGATGGTCAAGGCTCTGCTGTTAATCAACTTTGTGGTGTTGGCGACAATGAGCTAACCGGAGATGAACTTACAACTGGCGTAGCCAGTAAAGATCTCTTCTGGGTAATCATTGGTGGCCCAGCTACTGTACTCTTCAAAGATAGTGAAAATATCGCCATTGGTGATCTTATCACGTCGAGTGCAACTGCTGGTGCAGCTATTGAAGCTACATCCGGTTCTGCTGCTGTTGCAATGGCTTCCGCTGCCAATCTTCTTGGCCGTGCTATAGAAGCTGATTCCAGCACAAGTAGTGCTTCATTGTTGATTCACGTTAGTGTCAACATTTAATACCGAGTACCCGGCTGTGCAGCCGCACGATATGCACCTTACGGTGTATGGGGTCTTGGGTGCGACACCGGGTTCTTCGGAGCCCGGTGTCCTTTTTTATATAGAAAGCAAAACAAATGCCTAATTTGGTAAACGTACAAACCGGGGAAACTCGTCCCATTCCCTATGACAATCCTGAAGTTCTCCAGCAAGTAGCGCAGGCTGTTGCACAGAGTGGCGGTCAGTTGATGGTGGTAGATGATCAGGGAAATCAAATAGATCCTTCACAGCTAGTCCAAGCCGGTGGCGGCGGTGGTATGCAAGAGGGTGACTTAATGTCAACGATTCAGCATATCCAGCAAGGCATGCAGAATGGAACAATCCAGCCACCAGCTGGTGGTGGGCTTGGGCCAGCCGCATCGGGCGCTCCAGATCCGTCCATGATGGGCCCAGATCCTATGCTAGCAGCAGGTCAGCAGGCTCAGGCAACTGGACATCAGCCGGGTCAGGTTCCCAATCTGATTCAGGAACGATTACTCGGAGGTTAATATGAGCCAAAGGGAATGTAAGACTTGTCATGTGAAGTTTCCTTTAACTAAAGACTTCTGGCACAGAGACAATAGCTCATCTGATGGATATCGTAAGATATGTAAGATGTGCCGTGCTGAAGAGCTTGAGAAGAAAAGGAAAGACGAGGTTGATGACAGACTTAAGAAGCTAGAAGACGCTGGCTTCAGTATGTTAGATAATCTAGTTAATGGCGGGTCTGAAGTTCCTCACATGGCTGAAACATTCCAGAGAATCATGGAAGCCTTTGGTGGGCCGGGAGGGTTCGCTTCTCAGCTAATGTCTACATACTTCAGGGCAGCACCGGGATCTCAACAGAGACAGAGGATTTTAGATTCAGTTCTCAGGCTAAACATAAAGGTTTCAGAATCTGGTGCTGCCAAGAAATCTCTTGAGGAGATGACCAACGAAGAGTTAGATAAAGAAATCGAAAAGTCTGTACGATCAATGATTGATCCTGATCTCTCAACACTTTATACCCTGACCCCTGCCGATGGCGATGAAGAAACCAAGGCCGGTTAGCATACCGCCTGAACAAAACATTATAACTTCGGTAACGGAGCACCAGAGCTCTGTTGTCAGGGGGTTACATGCAGAGCGCGCTAGACGTGATTGCGAGGCATTGCGACTTTATGAGCCGCTGCCATTTCAAGAAAGATATCATGCATGCGAGTCTAAGGAATGTTTAATTCAGGCAGGAAACCAAGTGGGGAAATCTCTCGCAGCATTTGTGGAAGATGCTCGTGCTGCGACTGGGCAGGATCCTTACGGGAAATATCCAAAAGAGAACGGGATAATGGTATGCCTAGGGATGGACGAAGGGCACATTGGTCGGACGATACACAAGTATCTGTTCAGGGCTGGAGCATACAAGATCATCAAGGATCACATCAATGGCAAATGGAGAGCTTGGAAGCCTTGGTTAGAGGCAGACTGGGAAAGAAAGGCGGAAGCAAAGCCAGCCCCTCCTCTTATACCTCCTAGATTTATTAAGCAGTTTGCTTGGAAGAAGCGTGCTCAGCATGTCTTTGAAATATGCGAGTTGCATAATGGCTGGACAATATATGCCATGGGTTCAAAGGGAGATCCATCACAGGGTTTCCAAGCAGATTTAGTGCATATCGACGAGGACTTGGAGCGTTCTGAGTGGTATGACGAAATGATTGCACGTCTCTCCATGAGGGATGGAAAGCTACGATGGTCTGCACTGCCTCACTCCAAGAATGATGCATTGGTCAATCTTGTAGAAAGGGCTGAAGATGAAGAGGCAGAAGAGAATCCAAGTACAGTTGTCATACGAGCAACAATATTTGACAACCCTTTTATGCCTGAACAGGTTAAGCAAGAAAACATCAAAAGATGGAAAGCTAAAGGAGATGATGAGTTTAGAAAGCGTGCTCTCGGTGAAATGGTCACGGATAGCGTGCTTATGTACCCTACTTTCTCTAAGGATGTTCACACGTCAATTAATTTCGATGAGCCAAGGAACAGGGTTCAGGAATATCTTACAAAGAACAATGGCATACCTCCCACTGACTGGTGCAGGTATATGGTTGTGGATCCCGGCCACAGTGTTTGTGCTGTTACTTTCTATGCCACTCCTCCTCCTTCTTGGGGCGATTATGTGGTTGTTTATGATGAGTTATATATTCAACACTGCACGGCTTCCAAGTTCGCACAAAGTGTAGAGGCTAAGAAGGGTGACCAGCAGTTTGAGGCATTTATCATTGATGCCCACGGTGGTAGGATTAGGGATATAAGTACTGGTGTTCTCCCTAGGGTTCAATACTCTAAAGAACTTGAGTTACGTGATATAAGAAGCCATAGCACAGGATTTGGATTCTTAAATGGTAGCGACGATGTTGTTGGCCGAGAGATGAAGCTAAGGCAGTGGCTAAGCATAAAATCCAATGGATATCCTAAAATTTTAATTGTCACTCAAAGGTGTCCTAATCTCGTTAAAGAGTTTAATAGGTTCAAGAAAAAGACCATAAATGGTTTTATTACAGACCAAGGAAACAGGCGTGGCCCATGTCATGCCATAGAAACACTAGAATATGCAGTGGCTCACGGGCTAAAATATGTTAAGCCCAAAAAGAATGTTGTTAGGTCTGGTATAGTACAGACCATATTAGATGGAAGAAAGAGGCGTTCTGCTCAGCGTAAAGCTAGAGATCGCGGAGTTTCTTCTAACCATATTTCCCTTGGCCCCACAGGAGAATAGTATGTCTGATCAAATTGATCGTTCTGCTGCTGATAGATTTGTTATGCCCTCAATTGAGGTAGGAACTCCAGTTTCCTTTTATCCTCATGCGAATACCAATATGCATCCCATGTTGGCGTTCGTTTCCCGTGTATCCAGAACTGGTCGCAATATTATGTTGCGTGCTCATTCTGGAGCAGTGTTTGAGGGAGTTAGACATTCGGACGATCCCAAATTACAGTGGAATGCAGACCACAGAGAGAATGGTTGCTGGGATTATACTGACGAATGGAAGCGTGTTGAAAAAGAGAGGCAAGAAATCAAGGATCGCCTTGATGCTCTCGAATCCAGTGATTCTGAAAAGACTTCAAAAAAGGTTGGCCGACCCCGCAAAGAGCCGGTAGCAACTGAATAGTAGGAAATGACTAATGCCTCCAGAAGATTCCGCAAATAATCCATTCAATGCTATATGCTCCCAATGGATGGAAAAAATTAAAAAGGCCAAGAAACAGAAGGAAGAACGATTTGGCAAGTATGCTAAAGAGGCTTCTGACTTTTTTAATGGCTCTCATGATTTTATGTGGAAAGGCGAATACGCCAAAGGCGTTGGAGGATTTTTAGAAAAAGGAACTACTGGAGTACTCCCAACATTCCGAATGACAGTGAATAGGGTATTTGAAGCTGTAGCTTTATTTGGCCCTGTCCTGTACCACCGGAATCCTTCCATACAGGTTAATCCCAAGATTACACCCAAAATAGAACCTATGGTTCTAGGCTTGAATCCTGATGATCAGAACCAGATGCAGCAATGGCAGCAGATGGAGTTTGAGTCAGACTTCGAGAATGCTAAAAAACGTAATCATGCAAAGCTGAAGGAACATTTCCTTAACTGGGTTCAACATGAGACTGACAAAAAAGACCAAGCTCGTATGGCTATTAATGAGGCCATTATTAAGGGGATGGGACTTTTATGGACAGAAATGTATCAGCCCAGCGGAAGTGAGACAAAGTACCCACGGAGCGTATATGTTTCTGTGGATGACCTTGTAATTGATCCCGATGCCCAATACTGGGAAGACGTTCAGTGGATAGCACGAAGATGTGTCCATCCTGTATGGAAGGTTGAACGGGAGTATGGTCTTGAGCCGGGGTACATTCGTGGAAACATGTCCTCGCTATCAGCTCAATCTGAAGTAAAGAATAGAGGTAGAAAAGAAAGTTCTGGCGACAAACGCAAAGGGACATCTTATGACCTTATAGAATACTGGCAGATTTTTACGAAGTCGGGATTTGGCGATAAACTTAAAGTTACAAATCGCGAGAAGAAGCCGACCAAATTTGATTATTCAATATTCGGTGATTTTTGTTACTTGGCAGTTAGTGAAGACATACCTTTCCCGCTTAATCTGCCGCCAAAATCGCTCGAAGAGGATCAAGAATCTGTTTTCATGCGTGCCCAGTGGCCTATCCCGTTTTGGACAGATGGTGGGTGGCCGTTCTCTAAATTGCATTTTTATGAAAAGCCAAAAGAGGTTTGGCCCATATCGCTTATTAAGCCAGCTATTGGCGAACTTCGGTTTGTCAATTGGTGTATGTCCTTCCTTGCAGACAAGGTGGCAGCTGCTAGCACTACCTATGTCGCAATAGCCAAAGCAGCTGGTGCGGAGATCCAAGATCAGATCAAGTCTGGTATGGGGCCGTATTCTGTCATTGAAGTCTCCGAAATTTATGGTGGCAAAATACAGGATATGATTTCATTCTTGGATTCTCCGAGTTTCAATGTTGATATCTGGAGAATGGTATCCGAAGTCCTCGATATGATTGATAAGAGGACTGGACTAACAGAGCTTTTGTATGGATTGTCAGGATCTACGCAGATTAGATCTGCAACAGAAGCTGATGTTCGCAATCAGAATGTGTCTGTCAGGCCAGATGACATGGCCAGCCGTGTTGAGGATTGGCTCAGCAGTTGCGCATTGAAGGAAATAGAGGCAGCTGAGTGGTCAATGTCCGCAGAGGATATTTATCCGATATTAGGGCAAGTCGGTGCCATAGTTTGGGATCAGCAAATATCTCAAACGGATTTTGAGCGAACAGTTAGAGATTACGATTATCGTGTTGAAGCTGGATCTGCCAGAAAACCCAACAAGACCAATCGGATCCGACAGTTAAACGATTTTGGGCAAATAGCTATGCCACTACTGCAAGAGTTTGTTGGCATGGGTATTAGTGGCCCATACAATGCCTACCTCACAGACTGGGCTAAGGCTAATGAGTTAGATGTTGAACCATATTTAATTGATATGGAGGAGATACGTGCTCAGCAGCAAGAGGAAGAAGCGGCAGCTCAGGAAGGCAATCCTGAGATGGAAATGCAGCAACAGCAAATCCAAATGCAGCAGCAGATGGCACAGCTTGAGTTGCAGGAAAAGCAGCTTGACATGCAATCAAAGCAATTTGAGATGCAAATCAAGCAAGCTGAAGCGCAGTCAAAGCAGTCGGACTCAGCGAACGCACAGAAAGTGGCACTACAGAAGGCTCAGACTGAACAACAAAAGATTCAGATTGAGCAAGCAAAGCATATGCAGGATATGCAACAAGATTCCGAGCGTCACATTATGGAGCTTGAGCAAGCAAAGGAGAAACATCAACTCGAACTTGAGTTTATGAGAGAGAAATCCCGCACCCAGAAAGAGATGACTAATGCCAAAAAAGCCCAATCCACGCAAAGCGAGTGATTACGAGAGACATAGAGCAGAATCCGAGAGGTTAGGTGTTCTAGATTTTTTTGAAGACTTGATCGACAAGGGGAATAACCCCGGTTTTGCAGCGATGTTAGCCCAAAGACAGCCTCCGGGCTCCAAGGGTACAGAACGTGCATTCCTAGAAGGTATGCATGGATGGGCAGATAATGTTAGTAAAGAGTGTGCTACTGAGCTGCATAGGCAGGCAAAGAATGCTGGCATTGCTACTCAGGGCAAGAAGTATATAGGTGGACTTGGGAGGCCGACTGACCCCGGCGCTTGGGTTTCAACTATGGATGATGTTACTGAGACTGCTAAGCGTAAAGGTTTGACGGTCACAGGTGCCATAAATTATCAGGCTCCCGCCCAAAAGCCTAAAAGAGTTAGAATGGCAGAAGACCTAGTTCAGCACCAAATGGCAGTCGAATGCCACAAAGACCCCGGTTTAGCCGAAAAAGTTAAGAAAAGCCCCAAGAAGATGAGAGATCTTAGGGAAAAAGTTATTAACAAACATTCTAAGCCTGTGAAGGAATAGCGATGGCCGACTATAGAAAGCCCGGTTTTTTTGGGCAAATGCAGCAGGATCAGCAATTTGCAGATCAAGCGATGTCTAATGTATTTCAGCAAGAATTAAATCAGGGTCGTGGCTTTGCTCCCGGTGCAATTGTCAATAATCCTGCTGATTTCATTCCAGATCCTCGTGGAACAGGCGTTCCAATGAGAAGGGATAAACCTCAGCAAAACGTACTGCCTGAGACTTTTGGAGTACAGACATCTACTGGGTTTCAGATTGGTGCTAATGATATAGTTCTTTCTGAAGCGCCTGCAGCTGGTAGCCCTCATATGTTTTATAGAAAACCGGATGGTAGCCTGAGCGCTAGGTATGTCAGGGCAGATGGCTCCAAGGCTACGTATAATCCTCGTACTAAGCATGTTACACCCGGTGGTCAGCTTGTTGACGGTGAGACAGATCCTGAAATCTTGAAGACATTAGGTGTTATAGGTAATGAACAGACGCAAGTTTCGCCATTTAATTATCTGAGGGAGGGTGGACAGGCCCAAGTAATTGCAAATCCTGTATATGCTGCTATTCCAAATACTAGTGGGCCAGCTAACCCAACGGGGATTGTTGGAGGGGTTCCCAATTTTGGCCCATCAACTCCATCAAGCACTGCTACAAATTTGCAATCTGGGCCAAATGTTCCTAGGCATCCACAGAAACCGCTGCCTCCGGTGCCTACAGCCAATCCTTCATCCTTTTCGCCATCTGGAGGAATTGATCCCAGATTTGTTCCTTGACCGCCAGTAAAGAATCCAGATCAATCACAAGAGATGGATCAATTTCATGGGTCATACCAAGAGGCTGGGTCTACGCCAATGATGTTTGCAGGAGCACCATTTTCCCCTCAAGGCCCACCTCCACCACCTCCGGGGATGAGAGCATCTCCTATGGGATACATACCGGATCAACCCGTTTATAATGATCCACGGCTAGAGGGCACAAAACAGTGGCCTATAGGAACTCACCCAGTTTATGGCCAGACGGGTTCATACTACGGGTCAGGTGTCACACCGTTGGCTCCTGAACATGTAGTTCCCGGTCAGAATGCACCGCTTCCACAAGGCCAAGGCGAATTGTCGGCACCTAACAAGCCGGGACACGGATATGGTTCGCCAACATTTACTCAGACAGCACAGCAAGTTGTCGAAGACCATCTAAATCAAGCAACTCTTGCTGCCGAGGAGATAGGCACTCCCGGCGCTGGTGCTGATTCTGGAATATTACAGCGCATACGTGAAAACCGGAAGCGTCGAAGATCGCAACGAAAACAAAATAGAGGCAGGTAATGGCTGTTTCCGAACACGTTTACACGTATAGCTACATGATGGACTACGTTACTGCCCTTACGGACGGTGGCGCTAGAACTAAAGATCTTCGTATGCATAAGGAGATTATTACTGGTGCATACAGGGATGTAGCAATGTGCTATGAGTGGAAATACTACAGCAAGGAAGCTCGTGTAGATCTTGTCGCTAATTATAATACTGGAACTATACAGTATTTTGACGCTGCGCGAGAAGTTGAACTTACTGGAGGATCGTGGCCTACATGGTCTAAGTATGGGCGCATAAGAATAAATGATGTCGTCTATGACATTGAGGGGGATGGATCTGAAGATGACAGAAAAGTTTTAACTACAGATTCAAATCCCGGCGAAGCTATATCGTCAGGTACTAGTTATGATCTTTTTCGTAGTGTCTATTCCTTACCGGATGACCTCTGGCGTATTTACGATGTCGGAGTAGAAAAAAATCATTGGATCACTTACTACATTTCCCCAACCGAGTGGAGACAACGAGAGGCATTCCATCAAGCCTCTGGTCAAACTTGGGCGTGGACGATCATGAAAGACCCTGATAATGATGGGCGATGGTCGTTGTGTGTCGATCCTAGTCCCAGTACCGCTGAACCTTTGATGTTTGTGTACAGACGTAAGCCAAGGGTGCTTCGGTGGGCAGGAACTGAAACTGCGGCACGCACTGGCACAACATCAGGTTCGGTTTCAGCAGGTGGAACAGAAATCGCTATAGCTAGCGCTACAATGTCTCCTTCAATGGTAGGATCCATTATCCGTATAGGCGACACTTCTACAGTTCCTACAGGTCTTGCTGGCAGTAGCCCTTATGTGGAGCAGGCCAAGATAAAATCTATTGCTGGTAATACGCTTACACTTGCCGAAGGTGTTACCAATGCGATTTCATCAGGCACTAAGGTTATGATTACCGATCCGATAGATATGCCAGACACAATGATAGAAGCCTTGAAGTCGCAGATCGAGTATCGCTTTGCGAGATTTGCTAATGATCAACGAGGCTTGGCTACCGCAAGGCAGGTGGCCGACTTTGAACTTCGCCGTGCTTTAGAGGCTGATCAGATTCACCATTCGGGTGCCGGGACTGCACATCATTCCCTATACAACTATCTGTTTATGCATCTTGACTGCCATATAACAACGGATAGTTAATTAAAATGCCATCTATAAGCAATTTTAAAGGCTTAGTTACCGATGTCGATAAGGCTGATGTCCCATCAGGCGGAGCTAGCAAGCAGACTAACCTAAGCACCGTGAAGCCGGGTGTGATGGTTCCGCGAAAAGGCATTCAACCAGTAACCTTCGATACTACGGATACTATATCTTCCTCTTCTTTTAATGTTTTTCAGAAGCTGTGTTTTTGCAAGACAAGATTAGGGGAGATTATCGCAGTTAATGGGGTGGAGAGAGGTTTTAGATGGGATGGAGTTTCTGATACCGTCGATATCCTTGGGATTGACGCTCCTGCCGCTGGCCCAACGATAGCTACCGCTGTTACACAAACCGGAGGCTCGGACAATAATATTACAGCCATCGCAGCTGCCTCTGGAACAGGAACTTACAAGCTAACATTAAGCAATGCCTCTCACGGGCTATCCAATGGAGATGTAATATTAGTTGGAAATGTAGTTGGGACAGGTGCTTTGCCTGCTGCGCTCAACGGAAAGAAATTTACTCTTGAAAATGTTTCTGGCGCTAACGTAGAGCTTGTGGATACCACTCATAGTGGCACATATACATCCGGTGGAACTTGGACGGTAGATGGCGAGGGCGCCACTAAAAGCGATAAGGACATGGACGGGGGCTATTCCCTCGCCTATCGCTATAAAGATGGATCTTCTACTCCTGTTTATAGCTCCCTTAGCCCTGCAACGGTTGTTTCGGCCAATACAAACGATAAGTTTTCTTGGTCAGATATTGCCTATACAAGCAATGCTCGTGTTACAACGATTGAACTTTTCAGGACTACCGCTGCTGTTACCAATGTCTTTTATAAAGTTGGCGAGATAGCTAATAATGCATCTGGCAGCACTACAACATTTGCTGATGACAAGCTGGGCGACGAGGCTTTGCTAGACAAAACCGGGGATGATGTAACTCTTATACATGCCAAGCCTCCCCAAGATCTTACACTGATTGGAAGAAGGCAGGTTCCGCCCCCAACAGATATGGCTTACGTTGTAATGTTTCAGGATAGATATTTCTATTTTGGAGTAGTTAATTACAGTTCTGGAACTGTAACTACAACTAACGGAAGCAAAACTATTACAGGAGATGGTACTAGCTGGACTTCCGATATGGTTGATAGATACATAGAGGTGGATGGCCAGAAGACATCGGTAAAAATAACAGATGTTGATAATTCAAGTCAGATAAAAGTTGAAACCGCACCAACAGTATCTGCTAGCAGTAAGACTTATGTTATATATCCTGAGAAAAGCAGGCGTAGACAGATACTATACAGCTATATAGATGAGCCTGAGAGTGTTCCTGAGACTAACTCAATTACGCTACAGGAGAATGCTGGGGATGATGACGATATTGTCGGTGCTATGCCTTATGGCCCATTCCTGTATATCCTTGGCCAGCGACATAAATACGCTTTGAGCTATAGCAGGAATCCAGCACTGGATGGAAGTGTTCGATTCTTGGACGACAGGGGTGCTTTTAACCAGTATTGCTGGGATTACTTTGAGAATGAAGCATTCTTAATGGATGATAGTGGTTGCTATTTATTTGATGGCAAGGAATCCAAGACTATATCAGCCCCTATTCAGGATATATTCCGAAGAGAGGGCTCTGGAGATAAAATAGATTACACAAAGTCCAGAAATTTCTTTGTTAAAGTAGACCGGCCTCAAGAGAAGGTTTACTTTTTTGTCTCGTATAAGGGAGATACTGGCGATTACCCAACAAGATCTCTTGTTTATAACATCAGAAGACAGACATGGGATCCAATGCACTACCCGCTTCAGGTAAGCGGTGCATCAAGCATCGAAAAAGATGGGGAATCACGCATGATCCTAGGTGGAGAGAATGAAAAAGTCCTGCTGCTTGACGAGGGAAATACCGATATTATCACATCGGAAGCAACAGGTACTGTTACGGGGGCTACTGGTACTACTCTTACTGATTCCGGTGCCTCGTTTACCTCTGCTATGGTGGGCACTTCCGTTTATATTACCGATGGCACTGGTAAAGGCCAAAGAAGAACTATTACGGCACAATCTTCTACGCAGTTGACAGTTGCAGCATGGGATACAAATCCAGATACAACCAGCACATATACTGTTGGTGCCATTGAATGGAATTGGAGGACAACTTCCTTTGGAATGTCAGCAACAGGCGACAGGGAAGACCGCCAAGTAGAAATAAAATTCAATCCAACGTCTTCGGCAAAGTCTATGGACTTGCGATTCTACTACAACAATGATACCAGCCCGATGACCCACGAGACATCATTTGGGTTTGGCGATGCTGTTGAGATTAAGGATACAAATAAAGAAGATGTTGTCATTCATATGGAACAAGATCGCTCTGGCGCTGTTGGCTCCTCTACTGGTATTGAAAGGTATCCATTTGATGGCTTATATACCCACCATTCGACCAATGACCACCAAGTCGCGATAGAGTTGCGAGGTACAGCAGGGGCTCAGGCTCCTGAAATACAGAGAGTTGATGTGCAGGGTGTTGATCCACCGCAGGGAGGAATTGGGTAGAAATGTACAGTTCCCACGCAAGGGCATTTGACCGATTGATAGACGCTGGTATGACCCCCGATCAGGTTCATATTCTAAAAACAATATTATGCAATCCCGATGCCGAATTAGAGCACGATGGAACCGTTACTGTTCGTGGTGAATTTAGCGGTGCAGATATACGCGCTGCTAGATGGGCAAAATGCTCTTATAACTGGGATTACTATTACGATATTCCAAGCAAAGACGGCAAGCCCGGATTTGTTTTGGCTAGAGAATGCTCTGATTCCGCAGGAAGAGACATAACCGGGAGCCAAATTAAAATATTTTTACCAACCGGGAGAGGCCAAGACCCCAACCTAGAAGCTGGCGATGTTGTTATGTTTTTTAAGATGTCTGATGGAACATATATTGCAGCTGGATATGGTGATTCTAGGATTGGAAGTGTTGTCATGGGAACTCAGGCAGATTCGAGTGCTAGGGGTTGGGGCATTATGGATGGCACAAATAACTCTGCAACCATAGGTGGCTCTGGTCTTAATTTCGAAGGCAAGTTTCCCAGATGCTGGACATCTTCTTCGGATAGTGGATCTACGGGTGGTGCAGCATCTCAGTCAATTACTGTTGCTCTAGCAAATCATAATATTTCAGATATTGCCACTGGTATTGGTGCTCACAGTGGTAGTGATGTTGCCGGAACTCTTTCTGACCACCCCGCAAGTGGGCTTAGCCATAAGCACGAGGTATCAGACACAACTATAGGCACAGGATCTATGACTGGCGTTGGTGTTTTAACTGGAGATAGTGTTGGCGGTACGTTTTACACAAAGCTGGCTAATGCAGGTGGAAGCGATTTAGAGCACTCTGGTTCAGGTAGTTTAAGCCATAGTGGTAGTGGTACAATATCCCATACCGTAACAGTCAATAGTGGGAACCCCGTAGACACAGTACCTCCGTTTGGATATGTGTCATTCATGGAACGAATAAATAATTCTAGAACTAAAGTAGGTGATTGATATGGCTCGTGCTTATCCTCCAAAATACGGCGAATACACTAAATGGTCTGATGCAAGATGGAGAGCTGCTTGGGATAGAATATGGGCTAAAAAAGGAATGGCAAAGGCTCGGCAGAGAAATGCTGCATTAAGAAACAATCCATTTCAGCAGGCCGTGAATGCTGGTATGCACCCAGCTCTTCTTCCTCAAATGAATCCTCAAGTGCAGGCAGCTTTAATTAATGCTCAGGGAAACCGGGATGTTGCCCGTTTAAATGCTATGGGACGAGGAGCTTTCCAAGCACCTCAACAGCAGCGACAGCCATTTGGGTATAACTGGTTTCAAAATCCTTGGGCAGTAATGGCAGATGTCAATGCAGGGATCTACGGTGCTCTAGACAGACAAGCGCGCCTTCAGGATCAAAATGCTTCCAGAATTTGGCAAACTAAGGTCTTGAATGCACAGGCTGAGATGGAGCTGAAAAAGATGCAGATGTTCAAGGATATATTCGGTCAAAAACTTGGTGCCGGAGTCGAGATGTCCAAGAATTTCTCTGATGCATTAGCCAAGGGATTGCCGGGATTGAATTGGGTTAATCTCGCAGGGGGACAAGGTGTTAGACATAAAGGTGATACAGCCATCCTTTCGCAGGATGTTCCGCGAGTAGAGGTTGCTAAGCGGTCTAACGCTCGTCGGCGTGGAGGGACAACCGGATCGCTTGGAGTTCCCGGTGGATCAGCTGCTGGCAGGGCCGAATTAGAAGCAGCTGGCAGCTCAGCTAGAGGTAGTGGAGGGTCAGCATATGCTGCCGCCACTGGAGATGCATTTGATGATTCAGCAACAGGCTTGAAAACAGGTCGAGCTGCGACTGTTGCTAAGGATATTCTGCAACAGTTGGGAACTTCCACGAAAGCAAAAGGTGATAAGACTAGAAATCAGATTGCGGGTCTTAGGGCTGATGCTACGATTGAAGGTGCCCAGAGGAGAGCACAGCTGGACAGGATTGGTGCTAATATGAATATGTTGACAAATATGATGGGCAACCTTTGGGGTTAGGTATAATGGCGAAGAAGAAAAAGGTAAAAGAGCGTAATAGCGTATCGTCAGGTACATATAGACCTAAAAACCAGCGCTATGGCAGTCAATATGGTGCAAGCAGTAGCCAGAACTATGGCAGCTCAAATCCATACGGCAACTCAAATATATATGGCAGCTCAAATCCATATGGCAGTTCAAGTTCTGTTTCTGGATATAGCAGTGCTCTCGATCAGCACCTTTCTAAATTTCCATCCAATCGAACGCCCTATTGGGGCAGCACTGATGCGAATCAGCCATCCAATCAAAATCCCTCTTGGGGCAGGGTTACTGCGAACCAGTCATCCAATCAAACGCCCTACAGTGGCGGACTTGTTAATACGGGGGACGGTGGTGGGTCATTTGATCCCAACAGCCCAACGCCGGGTTACTCTTCCCCTACTGGAAATTATCCAGAACCGGGATGGCCAGAACCCGGAGGTGCAGAGACTCCCACATATCCCACCCCATCCCCAACAATTCCAGATATATTCTTTCCTAGTCCTAGTGGCGATATGCCTCCATTTGAGCTTCCTCCGGTCTTGATAGAGAACTTATCTCTTACTCCTCCGGGTTCAGGATTTAATTTTTCTATGCCTGATTTGGAAGCGCCGGAAATTTCTAGAATAGATATTCCAAATGCCGGGCCTCTCGGTTTTTATAGTGTGAATGAGGGTGCTGCTGGGTGGAGTGGTCGTGGTGGTAATGTTGACGACTTAGATAGGTTTGTTGCGGGGAAAGTCGGTGGCCCAGAGCCGGTTCGATTTCGTGCAGCATTTGGTTAAAGTTGGAAAATTTTTCCAAAAGTTAGGATTCTAATAGATGGCTAGTTACTTTGATAATAACCGAAGAAACAAACTTGCAGGTCAGTTAAATAAAGATGCGACTTCCGGTCGATCTCCGGTTGGAATGCCTCGTCAGAAGAGCAGAGGCCGCAGCCCTTCTGGTTTATCTAGTGCATTTGCATCTCCATTTGGTGGCACTCGCCAGCAGAGGCGGCAGATCGGTGGTGGGATGCGGCAAACTAAGCCACTAGGTCAGGGAGTTCAACGCCAGCAGCAGCCTCAGCAGCCTCAAGCCCCTGCTATGGGGAATATTCTTGGAAAGAAGGGTATTTTTGATCAGCCTCAACAACAAGACCAAGTAGGTATGGCGGGTCTTGATGAGCGTCTTGGTGGATTATCTGGTGCTGCACGGACAGGTGCTCGCCTTGGTGGTGGCCCAGCGGTAGATAGTGGTCTTTCCGGTGGTGGAATGGCTAACCTCTCTCGTGCTTATGGAACTGTTGAAGAGTGGGGGCGGAGATTACAAGAGAATCTTGACCAGATGATAGGCCGTGGTGGACTTGGACAGCAACCAGTTGGCCAAGGTGGTGGTCAGGGTCAAGGCGGAGGCCAAGGTGGTGGTGGCCAAGGTGGAGGTCAAGGCGGTGGCCAAGGCGGTGGAGGCGGAGATCAAGGTGGCCCAGTCGGAGACGGGGGTGGTGGGGGCGGTGGCCCTGTTGACCCGGATCTTCCTGATGATACAGGTGGAGATCCCGGTGGAGATCCAACAGATCCCGGTGGAGAAGGTGGACAAGCTGGTACTTGGGGAGACTATGGATGGGGAACTGAAGAAACTGCGGGTATTGGATCTAGACCAGACTGGACATCAGCTGGTGGCACATGGCTAGGATTAGAGGAAGAGCTTCCTGAGTGGTGGAGTGCAATGCCAGAGCAGTACACCGCAACCGCAGGAGGCCACTTTGGTAGAGTTTCTGGAGATAACTTCTGGGGAGGGCCTACCGGAGAAAAAGTCAGGGAGCTGAGCTTTGGTGAAGGGCATTTAGGAGATCTGTCTGGCACTAACCGTATGCGCAATAGGGCTCTTTGGCACGAAGTGAGTGAGGATACTCCACTCCTTGGAAAATGGTGGTCGGAAGCGAGAGGGCAGGCGCAGAAAGCCATAGATATATTCAATTCCGCCTCTGGTCTTGCGGCTCTTAAAAGCATGGAGCAGTTTGGGTTAGATAGTGACGCAATGGCCATGATAACCGGCCTTACTATTGACGATATGGGTCATGCATGGACTCAAACCTTTATAGATAAAATCAATGACAGCATAGAAAGGACTAATAGTGGCGGCGGTAGGCGTATAGGAGGTCGCGTTGAAGATCCTACAGGGATGATAACTCAGTTCTCTTTTGCATTGCCTGAGCCTATCACTCTTAAGTGGCGGGAATTTGATCCTAGTCATCCAGAGATCAAGAAAGTTCATAACTTTATTCATAACCCCTATGTTCCTGACCATTATTATGAAGTTGGCAATGAAAGGGTTTGGATCATTACCGATGAGAGACATGCTAATGTAACTAATCATGCGGGAGGAAGAGTTGTTGCCGACCCTAGAACCAATCCAGATAACTGGATAGAGCGTGATAGAACTATGTCTTATATACAGATTCCTAAGACTGGTGACTCTCATCTTATGTACTTCACGAAGCCTACTGTTACTGAGCAGGAGTTTAGAGACTTCGAGGCTTGGTGGAGTGGCATAGCTGTTGAAGATCCGGGCCGTGATGCTGGTGGCGAAATCGGTGGCGAAATCGGTGGCGGTGAAGGCGGAGGAGTAGGTGATGTAGGTGGTGGTATAGGTGGCGTTGGAGACGGCGACATAGGTGGCGGCATAGGTGGCGTTGGAGACGGCGGCATAGGTGGCGTTGGAGACGGCGGTATAGGTGGTGGTATAGGTGGTGGTATAGGTGGTGGTATAGGTGGCGGTGGAATTGGTGGAGGCCAACAACCAGTTGGAGGCCAACAACCAGTTGGAGGCCAACAACCAGTTGGGGGGCAGCAACCGATAGGTGGTGGTGTTGGCGGATCAGCTAATATTGCTAGTGGCTTAGTTGGTAGCCAAGGACGTGGTGCCAGAGGTGGATATGCAGCTCCAACTGGGAGTCAACTTGCAGGCCAGCTAGGTGCAGGCCAGAATGTTGGAAGATTTGGATCCCCTCAGCAACAGCAGTCACAGATTCAAGCCAGAAACAATGCTAATATCTCAATCGGCAATTATTTATCTAATCTTTACAATATGGTGTAGAAATGGCTGGTATTATTAGTCAAGAACATGCAGACAGGCTGAATCGAGGGGATACAAGTAGGTATTCCAGATCTACTTCCAGTGGAAACAACACTTCGGGAAGCTCATCCAGCAACACACTGTCTGGTGCATTTGGTAGTGATCAAGGGCAACAAGTGCGTCGTGAAGATCAATGGGGTGCAGTCCCCGATGATGCTATAAAAGTCAGGACATCTATCACAAGAAAAGACTTCAACAACCCATTTCTTGGTACTAGCCAGAGAAAGAACATGGGTGCTCGTGCTTCCCAACAGTGGGAGGATTTCAATCCGATATCCGCAAAGGAAGCTGGGCAGAAATCAGGTCTGAGTTTTGATGTTGGATCTGCATTGAGAAGTACTGCACCAGCGCAGGCTCAGGCGATTACTAGCATTGATGACATAATGGCTGGCTCATACGAAGAGGGCATCCTTAAGAGCAAGATGCATGAGCTTAAGATGGCTGGTATGCAGTCGGAAGAGGCCGTCTCTCTAGTTACCGAACTAATGAAGCAAGGTCAGCTAGGACACGAAGTTGCTAATGCAATAAAACAGCTTGAAGCCGGGCTTATTGCCGCTGATATTACTGGAAGGGCCAACCTTACCAACCAGCTTCTAGGTGGAATGGGTAATATATTTGGTGGCATGTTTCAATCAATAAATCCGTTTAGCGGCATGGGGGGTCTTGGATC
>MDTE01091390.1_pt1 | contig 25908 bp, 25 predicted proteins | sample 811231 | NCBI WGS metagenome assembly MDTE01 (sample SAMN05326651, study PRJNA326480) | marine metagenome | isolation source: seawater | place: Indian Ocean: Red Sea | collected 2010
ATCTTTATCTTTATCTTTATCTTTATCTTTATCTTCTTCTATAACTAATTTACTATGACCTGATTCTGTTAAATATGCTGGATGAATATCATCGGGGCAATTCAATATTTTTTCTCGGAGATAACATACAAATGTTAATCTTGTATATTTGTTATAAATACCAACTGTACCTACTTCGGGATTATCTTTAAAAGCATAATCGAGTGTATCATTATACATTTTATCTTCTTTAGTTTCATATATTTCTGTATTAGAGTGCCATTGGTGTACATCCATAGCAAGAAAATCACCTGACCTTACATCAACACCAACACCAAATTGAGGGAATACTGTATATCCACCATGGTATTTACCTCTCTCAATAACAGTTAGATTACCAAAACCATCTTTAAAATCACCAGCATCTCTGTGTAGAGCTGTTCTGAAGTTTCTATTTATAGTAATTGTTGAAAAAGCGGTTCCGTCAATCTTGAGATGCGGTTTCATATTTGCTCTATCAAATTGTTTTTTATATGCATCTGGTATTAATTTTCTAAACATATTATCAATTTGTTGAATAAAGGGTAGTCCTTGATTGAATTTATTATAATTTGTCCTTGTAAAATGTGTCAATCTACACGGTAAACTACAAAAATTCTTAGATGATTCATAAAATCCAATTGGGTTTGAAGCAACTTGATTATTTACTTTCATCTTAGATATATTTCCATCTGGTTTTAAATATCCAGTTGACCATTTTTTAGTACCTACCAGACTTCTCTTTTTCCAATATACACTGTCTGTATCAATTGGTCCCGCACTCGCCCCTCTCCCTCTACTTGGTTTAGCTAAATCCTTATACGAATTCCACCCATTTCTTATTAATGTATTTGTGAAAGAATTTTTTCTATATTTAAGAAGTAATTTCTCTTCACCATTTTCATCTTTATAATATACATCGCAATTAAAATCAATCACTGGATGTTTCATAAACGAATTATCTATCCATGTACCTTCTAAGTTTGCTGTTTCTTTATCTGTGAGGTATTTCTCTACTACTATTTTTCTTGGTCGGGGCATATAATATTAATAAGAAAAAAAAATGAATGGTAAACGAATATTATTTAATTATAAAAAATATTATTATTAATATTATTAGGACTAAAATAGCTTTTATATAGTTATTGTATTTGAATGTTGGATTATATAATGATTTATAATAATCAATTACTTCTTCATATGATAAATTACGTTTACCATTTTTTTCATTTACAAGATTATGTATTTTTATAAGCCATTTAACTAATGCCTCTCTACTACTTAAATCAATTGGATAGAGTGTAATATTTTCTTTATAATGTTCTCTACAGGTTGGACATGGTAATGTATCTTTTAATGATTCAAATAAAATTTTATAATTATATTTATCAGAAAAGGTTGGTTCTTCTGGATAATTAAGTGTAATTGTATGTAGGAATATCCATGCATGTTCACCCCATATTTTAGGTTCCATTATATATATTTAAACAAAAAAAAAGTAATTAAAATATGGACAAAATGAATAATTATTGTAATAATTGTGGAAATTATGGTCACGTGTATAGAAATTGTAGACATCCCATATTAAGTTATGGTATAATATTGTATCATGAGTGTGGTAATGAGGGTTCTAAAATTGTTTTAGTTGAGAGAAAAGATACATTATCATATATTGAATTCTTAAGGGGTAAATATCCCTCGATCACAAAACTTGATTATTTAGAACTATTATTTAGTCGTTTTTCAACAGATGAATTGAAACGTCTAACGAATAATGAGTTTGATAAATTATGGAGAGATCTATGGATAGATACAAGTACAATAAATACAAGGATAAGGAAAGAATATAATAAAAGCAAAGAAAACTTTAATTTACTACGCACTGGATATGAAGTGAATGGTAAAACAGTTAATTTAGAGTCAATTATAGCTAATGTAGATAATAAATATAACGATAATGAATGGGAAATACCAAAAGGAAGAAGGAAACGTGGAGAAACAAATCGAGATTGCGCTATAAGAGAGTTTGAAGAAGAAACAAATATTAAAGCCGATACATATAAATTAATTAACAATATGATACCATTTATTGAAGAATATACAGGGATTAATGGTGTAAGATATAAACACGTATATTATATTGGTAAGATAAATAATGAATGTGATCTTAAAATTGATAAAGATAATAAAAACCAATATACAGAAGTTAAATCAATAGAATGGTGTACAAAAGGAAAATGTTTAGAAAAAATTAGAGACTATAATCATAGTAAAATAAAAATCATAAATGATTTCTTTGATTTTATAGATAACTATAAAGGTTATATTAGTATAAAAGATGTAGAATAATTATTTTAATATGTTTTTTATATATAATGACTGATAATTATATCCAATACATTGATTATTATCAATCTAAAATAAGTAATGATGGAAATAGTGAAAAAATATATCATGAAATTGATAATATAACACATAATAACTATACTGTAAATTCTGGAGATTACCCTGTTTATAATGATAAATCCTTTATAGAGAACCTATCTAATAAGTTTGAATATAAATATAATAAGTCTCTCCTAAATATAAATGAATTAAATGAAAAATGTGAAAGAAATATAAAACTGAATGATGGAAACGTTTTAACAAATGAATTTGAATTAACAAATAATCAACAATTCCTTGGTAATTTCATTAATAATAATACTCCTTATAAAAGTTTATTAATCTTCCATGGAACAGGTGTAGGGAAAACATGTACTGCTATTAATATTAGTAGTTCTTTTAGAGATTCAAATATGAATAAAGATGAGAGAATAATAGCTCTCGTATCTAAAAATATTAGAGGAAGTTGGAAAGATACAATATATGATAAAAATAAAGATTCAAATCAACAATGTTCAGGTGATAGTTTTGAGGATATTATTAACATTGAAGATAAAAGGCTTACAAATAGAAAAGTAAATACGATGATCAAAAATTTTTATGAATTTTATGGTTATCTAAAATTTGCAAATATGGTTAAAAAGTTAATCTATAATGGTATTAAAGGTGAAAAATTATCATCAACAGAATTAGAAGAAAGAGAAAAAAGAATAATTAATCAACATTTTTCAAATAGAATATTAATTATTGATGAGATACATAATCTTAGAGAAGACAAAAATCTAGGGAAAGGAATTGATGGACAAACCAAGTTTAAAAAAGGTATGAAAGTATACTGGGAAGATGAGAGTGGTAAAATTAGATATGGAGAAATCATCTCTACAGAAGGTAAAAAAAGCAAAAAGTTATTTAATATTAAATCCATTGAAGATGAAACAATACATAAAGTTCCAGAACTTGTTATAGATAAAAGTGAAGAAAATGATAAAAAAGCAAGAGAAATAATTGAAAAAGTAATTAAATACAGTACTGGTTTACGATTAATTATTATGTCTGCTACACCAATGTTTAACAAATCTACTGAAATTATTTGGTTATTAAATTTACTTCTTAAGAATGATAATAGACCAATAATAAATTATGAAGACGTTTTTGAAAAAACTAAAAAAGGAGACAAACTTACGGAAAAGGGTATGGATATTATCAAAAGTAAATCCAAGGGGTATGTTTCATATTTAAGAGGAGAGAATCCTATTTCATTTCCAATTAGATTATACCCTGATAGTAATAATGATAAATTATGCATGATGGCAAAAGACGAAGGTGGTTATGGCCATTTAGAATATCCAACACGTAGTTTGTTTAATGAAGGGAAACGTTTAATATCATCCGCTCTACATAAGTTTAAGTTTATGAAAATATACAATACACAAATGATTAATAATCAATTAGATATATACAGAGATTTCATTAGCTTCATGGAATCAAACCGTAAAAAGGGAGAAATAAGATTATCAGATAGAAATATTGGATTACAAATATCTAATGTGGTTTATTCATCAGATAAAGATGAAGATTATAATAGATGTTTTGGAAGAATAGGATATGATCGATTCATTAATGAAAATATTGAGAGAAAAAGGAAACGATGTTCATATATTAATCCTAAAGAACCTTTATTTGATAGAGATAACCTCATTAATATATCATGTAAATTTAATAATATACTATCCAATCTAAGTAAATCTAAATCAGAAGGTATTATTTTTATTTATTCTGATTATATTTATTCAGGGCTATTACCAATGGCACTGGCCCTTGAACACCTTGGTTTTGAAAAATATGGTGGACAAGATATTCTAGATTACCCAGAATGGAAAGAAGGTACTGATAATAACTCTACCAAAAGACAACCAATTGACCATTTATGGAATCCTATGTCAGAAAAAAAGGGTAAGCGCGCGAAATATATAATATTATCTGGAGATACAACATTATCCCCTAATAATAACGAAGAAAGAAAGAAATCAATGGCGCCTAATAATTCTAATGGAGAAGAAATAAAAATAATCCTTGGGAATGCTGTTACAAGTGAAGGTATGGATTTCAAAAATATAAGGGAAATACATGTTTTAGACCCATGGTATCATTTATATAAAATAGAACAAATTATTGGAAGAGGTATAAGATTATGTTCTCATTCTGATATAAGAAAAGATAAAAGAAATGTAACTGTTTACCTTCACACATCTTCTATTAAACCTGAAATAGAATCAATTGATACAAATACATATCGTATTGCTGAAGAAAAAGCATCACAAATAGGTTATATTGAAAAAATTCTGAAGGAAAATTCAATTGATAGTATTCTAAATAAACAGATTAACCATATTAAGAATATGAAAGATTTAACAATCGTAACAAGTAGAAAGGTTAAAAAAACAATGGATGTAAACGATAAAGAATATTCTAAAGTATGTTCATTTATCAAGTGTGGTATGGATATTCAAAAACTTGATAAGGAAGATGAAATAGATATGAGCACATATACAATTGATAATATAAAACATCAAATTAAATTAATATCAAAAATTATATCTGAAAGTTACAGAGAAACAACAACTTATATCCTTAATGACCTATTAGAAATAGTAAATAATTTAATTGATACAAATGATAAAATAATATATCACGCATTAGACTTTATGATAGATAATAAAGTATCAATATGGAATAATAATAGAAATGGTTATATAATCAAATCAAATATCTATTATGTTTTTCAACCGAGAGAAGAATTTGATACATCTGTTCCATTATATTATCGTAATAACAAAAAAGTAAAAGATACTTTATATATTAACTATGATTCTTCATTAGAGATACAATACTCAAATAGTTATAGTTGTTCAGAAGATTATAATGCTATCTATGAAGGGATTAAAATAGACCTTAATGAACGTGTTAAAAATATTATTGAGGAATATAAAGTATTTGAAGACGAAAATACATTGAGACGTATTATCAAGAAGAGTATAATTGATAGACTAATCTATGAAAAGAAAGTTATATTATTAAAAGAAATATTATGTGAACATATTAGTACTGGGGAGCCTCCAGTTGATAAAATTGATAATGAATTATTTAAATTCTTCAAAGATAATTTAATTAGAAAGGATGAAAATGGTGAATATAGTATATATGATAAATCAAAAGATGAAGTTGTTGGATTCTTCTTATTTAATACTAAAAAATACAATGTAAATAAAGACAAAAATATAATGGAAGATTTTTCATTTTTTATTTATGAAGATACAGAATTGAAAGAGTTAGATAATATAGGTAAATTAAGCATAAAAGATAATTTTAAGAAAAATAAAACCACAGTTAAAACAACAGCCCTTTGGGGATATAGTTTTAAAGATGAGGAAGAAAGACATTTATTCAAGATAGTTGATTCAAAATCAGAAGTATCAAAGACACCGGGAAGAGTAATAGGGAATGAGGGACATAAACCCATCACCTTGATAAAAGAATTATCAAATGTATTCCCTAAAAAATATCAGATGTTTATGGATCATTGTATTAAGGAAATTAATAAAACAGAAGAAGAAATATTAGATACTAAACGTATAGATTTATATTTAAGCCCTGAACATGAAGAAATGAGTGAGAAAGGACAAATTAAAGATTTTACTAGAGCTAAAAAAGAAAAGAAAAAAGAATGGGAAGAATACCTCAATATTAGAAAGGGTAATAGGAGAGAGAAGTTTTCTGATATTATTAAGGGACAAGAAGATGAAACCGAAATTATAAAACTAGTCATAGAACATATGAGAAACATTACTAATTGGTTAAAGTGGCAAAAGAAAAACACGAATATAGCCAAAAATCTAAAAACAGATGCATGGGCATCCCACCCATTAAATAGTGGGCCAATACAATATGTAACAAAGGGATATCTAATTAAATTATTTGAATATAGCTTTAGAGCATCATATAAATACTTACCATATGATATATTCTTATTAAAGTATGGTTTTTAAAATGTAATTATCTTCTACAAATTTGAATTATTTAAAAATATAAATATAAGACATAATAATATAATGAAAGAATCTTATATTAATGACCAGCTTCTAAATGAAAACCTCACATTAAATCCAAAAGATTTAAATAGTAATCTAGACCTGATAATAAAAGATAAATTGAAAGAACAAGTTGAAGGTGTATGTTTTAAGGATGGATATATCATCCCTGGGTCAGTTAAGATCATAAAGAGAAAACTTGGAAAAATAAGTACAACAGATAATAAAAGTGGTATCATTTATAATATTGAATACATGGCAAAGGTTATATCTCCATCCGAAGGTGAATTTATAGAAATCATTATTAATAATATTAATAAAATGGGTGCTATTGGCTATATTAAATTAAATGATGGTCAAACTATGGATGATAGTCCACTTATAATAATGATTCCCGCAGAATATTTTGAAAATACTTCATACAATATAGATGACATCAATGTTAATCAAAAATTAACGATTCAGGTAATTGGATCACGTCTGAAGTTTAATTCTGATAAGATACAGATTATAGGTAAACCAGTATAGTGTAAGTTTAATAAGATTATTATATATATCTTAATTATATAAATATGAATATAGATAACAAAAGATATTTTATATATAATAATATTGAATCATTAGAAAATCACGATAATTTTATTAAAATCCTCCATAAGAATAATTGCGAACATACTAGCAATACGAATGGTATTTTTGTTAATTTAAATACAATTGACGGAAGTATAATAGAAGAATTATTTTTTATTCTTAGTTCCGAGATTAATAATGATAATAAAATTGATATAAAAAGAAATGATTTTATTGAACATGCAATTAAATTAACAGAAAAAAAACCGGTACAAATCATCAAAAAAGATAATATTATCAAAACACAACTATATATGAATGATTTCCCAGAAGAAGAACATGATATAATAAGGATGTCTAAAATAAATAAATTTGATAATATTTAAGCAATTATGTATATTAAATATATATAAACTATGCTTGATTTTAGTGAATATACTAACGATACTAATAACTATGCTTTTAAAATTCGAGATTCTATTTTCATTGAAGGTAATGAAAATAGCATTGTAACTAAGGGTAAAGATGATATCTGTGAAATTATAATTGGTGAAAATGAAATAGAATACCAAACCATCCCAGAAATTCAGAAATCAGATTATATCATTTCTAAGAAATTAGAAATTGGCTCAAACATTACATTAGATGATATTATCTCTACTAAATATACTAAAAGTATCATAAATAAGGGACTTCAAAGTATAAACAATCTATCAACTATCCTATACCTTAATGAACATTACAAGATAAACTGTATTATTCATAATGAATCAAATGGAAAATATTATGAAACAACCGTTAGAAATTACCCTAAAATTACATGTATTTATAAGAATAATTCATGGTTCATCAATAAGAACGTAATTGAAGAAACACCACAATACTCAAATAATGAAGAATTATCTAATATCTTAAACATTGATTGTGATTTTAATATTTATAAACCATACCTTAAAGCAATCGGTAAATATAAAGTAAAAGAGTTGGAAACAATGTGTATTGAGAAAGATATTAATATTAAAGATAAAAATGGAAAGAAGAAATTAAAAGCTGATTTATATAAGGAAATAAATTTGAAATATATCAAATATATTTAAAAAAAAAAATACTCTGTTAGTATATTAATGAAATTATTTAGTAATAATGATAAAGTAAAAGATTATTTCAAAAATGCTATTGATGATAGTAACCTTGAATTAGAACTGATATTTGGATATAATCCACAAGAGAATCCAATCAATAAAAAAGAATTCATGAATGTATTAAGGAAATGTGAAACAACTTATAAAAAGATTTCTGAAACAGTTAATCTAGACATACGTATTGATTATAAGGGTAACCCTTCATCGGTAAGAGGAACTATACATGGACTTGATTCAATAAAGAAGTATTGCAAGAATAATAACCTTTTATCTGTAAAAGATAATCTTGAATTTATAGAAAAGAAAAATAGTAATAAGACAGGATTTGAAACAATTAGAGATGATAATTTTAATGTCAGATTAACTCTTAAAAGTGAAAATAACCTTTCAATGAACCACCGATTTGTAACATCTTTCATAAATGATGTAGATAATAAGAATAAGCATTATAGATATAAAAAGAGAATTAGCTTTGTAACTGATGATAAAATGTTCAGAATTGATTTGACAGTAGTAAAGAGTACTAATTATTATAGAGGTAAATATGATTTTAAGAAATCATTCAAAGAAGCGAATATTCTAAGTAATAAGGAAACATTTGAATTAGAAGTAGAATACCTTGGCTGGTCTAAAAATGTTGGTGTTCAAGAAGTGGATGAACTCTTTCAAACTTTAAACGAAACAATAGAAACTGAAATTAAACATAAATCCATTGGAAATATATACGATCCCCTTAATTTGGGTATTGTTATTAAAGATGATATTCCCGAAGATGATTATCCTTCTGAAGATTATGTATATGAAATAGATTCCCCTAAATATGAAAGTGTAGCTCCAACACTATATTTGAACTATGAAACATCAAATATAAGATATTCATATGACCATTACCGGGCATTACTTGGGAAATTCACAAGAATAAAGAAAGAATATTTTGTTGGAAGCGGCATTGACATGAAAGTCTTTTATGCTTTAGAAGAATACTATAAACGTGGAATGGATATTGGGATTATATCTAATATTTATGAAACGGTTGAAGATAATTTTACAGAAGATACATCTGGTATGAAATATATTGATACTATTGTAAACATTAGTTTATATCCTAGTATTGGTGGTATTAATAAGATTGATGTCCCATTGAAATATATTTATGGGGGTAATTATACGATTGAAGAAGATATTATAAGAGAAGGTCGAGATTTAGATGATTCTAAGAAAAAACAATCCATTGAAGAAGAAGAACTAAAAGAATTAACAAAATCAAAAGATAAAGAAACAAGTGAACTTGCAAAGAGTGCCCTTTCTAAAGGTGGGGCATCTATCACGGATGTTAAGAATGATAAAATTAATGAAATCATAAACTATCTACTTAATAAACTAGAACAAAATATAGTATTATTAAGTAAAGTTGTATATGAAACAGATAAATTAATATCATATAAATTAAAGAAATCAGTTATCAATAAATACAGAGAGATTACTGGACAATATGCTAAATACTTTACATTCATTGGTCCTCAACCAAAAACATTAAATCAAGAATGTATTATGCCAAATAATCCTAAATCAATTATTGTTGATTATGCTGTAACAGAAAAAGCAGATGGAGTAAGGTATCAATTATTCATATTTAACAAGAATGGATATCTTATTAACAGTAAAGAAAATGTAATTGATACGGGTTGTCACTTTAAATATCTTACAGGAGAATGGATCATTGACGGCGAATACATTACAAAAGATAAATATAATCAACCAATGAATAAATTTATGGCTTTTGATGTTTATTGGTGTGGTTTAAAATCTATTCCTCAACCAGCACATACTTATCCATTCTTAGCTAGAGACCCTTTAGATGATGGAGCCAGATACAATTTCCTCAAGGAATTTGAAAGATTAATAACCGAGAATCCAAGTATAAGTTTTAAGCCAGCAATTGAAAAAATGAATGAGACAAATACATCTACTATTTGGAAACAAAAATTGAAAGAACAAGGTATTAATACCGATTCTATCGTAACAGAAGAACTTAAAAAAGAATATATTGCAATCCTTAGTAATGAGAAAGATGAACCAATCATACATTATGGGGAAAATAACATTTCAATAGGAGTCAAAAACTATGAATTTGGATATCAGTCTGAAAATAATGAAGATAAGGTGAATGTATCAGATCTAAGTAAGAATGATGCTACTAAAATATTTAGTGTATCCAAAAGTATTCTTAAAAAAGATAAAGATTACTATTATGATTATAGAATAGATGGATTAATCTATTTACCCACAAGATTATCTGTTAATGGGAGTATTGAGGGATTTCAATCTAAAAAAATATATGGAACATGGCCTCTTAATTATAAATGGAAACCACCTGAAGAAAATACGATTGATTTTAAAGTAAAAATTAAGAAAGAAATGGTTGATGGTAAACTTATAGATAAAGAAATACCTTATGTATCTCATCAAGATGGAGTAAGGGTTGTTGGTAAGTATAAACAAGTGGAACTATACGTTGGTTATAAAGAATGCGAAGATAAAAGTATTAATTATTGTATGAAGGTAATGATGAGTGAAGATATTATTAAATTAAATGATAATAACCTTCAATTATTTAATGTAAATGGGCCAGAAGATGAAAGGTACAATATAACTAATATACCATTAACTAATGGTAAATTATTATGTGATAATTTTGATAAAGATCAAATAAATGATGGAGATATAGTTGAAATGAGATTTGAAAGAGATGCAGAAAACTCTATGTATTGGGTCCCTATTAGAGTAAGATCTGATAAAATCAAACCACAATTCTTTGATATAGCATATGATGTATGGGATACTATTAATAATCCTGTTACTGAAAGTATGATTAATGGTGTTGATTTCATTAAGGATAAAGATATATTTGAAGACAATACTGGTAAATATTATGTAAATGAAAATAATAATATTCTTAGTGAATCTGAAAAATTAAGAAAACTTCATAATTTCATCAAATCTAAACTTATTGGAGGTACAATGTCATCATTTAACGGTAAAGTGAAGGTCCTTGACCTATCATGTGGTCAAGGTGGTGACATACAGAAATATGTAAATTATAGATCTAATGTATCTTTACTTGTCGGGATTGATATATCGTCAAATATCCATGAAGCTTGTCGTAGATTTTACTGTAACAAAGATAAACAGAAAACTAAAGCAGCTTTCTTTAGAGGGGATACTAGTAAGAATATTATGAGAGGAGAGGTTTCTGAAGTGGAAGATGGTTCTCCTGAAGATAAGAAACATACCGATACAATTATTAATATCATTTATAATAAGAAGTCTAAGATACCCAAAGAATATGAAGACATTAATAATAGATTTAATGGTATTGCACAGAGTGGATTTGATATTGTAAGTTCTCAATTCTCATTGCATTATTATTTTAAAAATAAATCAACATTAGATGGTTTCATTGAAAATCTAAAAGATAATGTAAAGCATAATGGTTATTTCATTGGAACATGTTATAATGGTGAATATATATTTAACTATTTTGAAGAAAGGAGAAAACATTTTGAAAAAATAAGATTGATTGAGAATGAAGGTTTGTCTTCAGATGAAGAAGATGAAGACTATGAGAAAGAAATGCGTGATAAAGAAAGACAATTTATATACACAGATACAAAAGGGAATGTTGTATTTAGTATAGAAAAAGATTATGATATAGAAGATTTTAAATATAACAGAGGAGATGAAAGTAATCTCTTTGGAAATAAAATTAATGTCTATATGGATTCAATTGGTCAGAACATACCAGAATATCTAGTTAATTTTGATTATTTCAAAGAAATTATGGAAGAGAATGGTTTTGAGCTTTCTATCCCAAATGTTAAAATTAATCATCACATATTTAGAAAAGATTATTTTGATAATGGATTGGGTCAGTTCAGTACTATCATATCTAATCTTAATGAAATCAGTCATAAAGATAAAGATCTAAAGAAAATTGATAAATCAGGTAACAATATCGCATATTATAAGGAAGCCCTTGATATGAGAGCTGATTTTGATTACTATGATAGATCTAAAAAGAGAAATGTTGTTAAAGAGAGGTCCACTGTCAGTCCACTTCTAACCCTCAGTTCATTCAATAACTACTTTATATTTAAACGTGTTAATTAGATGATTAATATTTAAAATTGAATTATTTATTAAGGTTATGATGAAAATATACCCATTGGATAATGACCATTATAAAGGAATAATAGAGAAGAAACATATTCCTTTTAGGGAAATAAATAAATGTTTAAAAAATGAACTACATGAAGTAAAATGTTCTATTGATGGATTAAACCATAAAGAATGGGAGTTAGCAAAGAAAAAGATGAATGAGTATGAATATATTTATACATCATCTAAAGTAGAAAGAAATATATGTTCCATAATACCTGTCAGTAGATCATATTTTAAACTACATGAAATAATAAAAGATTTATTACTATTAAATAATAATTATAAATGTTCATGTTTAGCAGAAGGCCCCGGTGGATTCATACACTGCTTAAATGATAAAGATGTTAAATTAGTCTATGGAATAACATTAATATCGAGGAATAATAAGAAGATACCTTATTGGAATCAACTCATTATTAATAACAAAAAGAATAAATTATGTTATGGTACTGATAAGACTGGTAATATATATAGGATAACAAATGTTGATTTTTTTATCAATATGGTTGGTAGTAATAAATGTGAAATTGTAACAGCAGATGGTGGATTTGATTATTCAAAAGATTATAACTCTCAAGAAGATATGTCATATAAATTATTATATTGTGAAATATTTATAGCACTTAATATCCAAGAAAAAGAAGGTTCTTTTATAATAAAGTTTTTTGATCTATTTAACTACGATACAATTAAACTTTTATATATATTATACATTAATTATAAAGAAATTATTATCCATAAACCACTAACAAGTCGTTTATCAAATTCTGAAAAATATATTGTATGTAGAGGGTTTTTAGGGAAGGATAAAAACATTATCAATCTAATGAGATATAATTATTCAAATCCATCTAATTTAATAATAGATATACCAGAGTCATTTGTAAATAATATAAAAGAATACAATAACATTTATATTAATAAGCAAAAAGAATGTATTACTAGTATAAAAGATTATATTAAAAATAATGATATAGATGATAAACCGACTAGTTCACAAATAATATCCGCAAAAAAATGGTGTGAAGTATATAATGCACCTATAAACCTTAAATGTAATTATTTACAATGAATAATGAATATTTAAATTATCTACATCTTTTAATTCCATATTTTGAGAACTTAATGAAGAGTATCCACCAACCCCTTCAAAATAATCTCCACCATTGTTAACATTTTCGTTTCCATTGGATAGAACATTTAAGAATTCTCCATTAACATTTTTAACACTGCCATTACAACTATCACAACCATTACAACTATCACATGAACCTCCACATGAACATTTAGAATCAGATACATTTGTGAAAATATCTCCATCGTCGCCAATTGTTTTAACTATACTTGGAACTCCATTGAGTTTTACCGGTATGTTTTGAAGACGGTCATTCATCTTACAATATATTTCACCGTCTATTATTTCGCATCTATCTGGTATATTTTTCTCTGTATATGGGGATGTAATGTCCCCGAATATTTTATTATTATTATTAAAAAACTTACCAGTATCTGTTAAATCATTTGTTATACCAGCACTATGATTTACAGGATACTGAGAGCTATTTTTATTTGTCCATGCCTTAGTACTTTTATCATTCGGATTTTTATAGCAGTCAGTAAATTCACCTGGATCGGGGGATATTATTTCCAATTCAGTATTTGGGTCACCAATTATATACATAGTATAATCGTTTTCATATATATTCTTAATCAATTTCTTATGGAGTGTGAAAATTAATGCCGCGGTAAGGAATATTAATAAAAATGTGTTATCTTTAAACATTATATATATATATACTAAATATTATTTATTCAACAGAGTGATATTATTTAAAGTGTCTAAATTATCACTAACAAATTCAATTGTTAAATATTCAATGAAATCTTTTACTAGAACTTCTATATTATCATATGAACCAATATATAAATTATACTCCTCGCGACAATCTACATCAGAAAATAAGAAAGGAATACATTCTTTAATAGTATACTCTCTTATTATCTTACCATTTTTAAAATTTACATTTATATCATTAATATAATTAAATGTCTCTTTATCTTTATTTTTAATAATTTCAACATTATTAATCCAATATTCACATGTCTCGCCATGGTTTATTAGTGAATATTTGTTTATAAAATGATCTAAATTACTTTTTTCAATCTTTTCATCATAAATACCCTTATTTTTATCAATCAATTTACAGAAATGAAGTGTATACATTTATATTATTATGTAAAATGGTTTTAAATATATATTAACCAAACGTATTTTCACTGGTATACACTACATATAAGAAACCATCTTCATCTTTTTGATTTTCATAAATGTCTCCAACAGTTTGACTTGCAGTTACAAGGCTATGATTAACTGTTATAAATAAAGCTTGCGTCGGGTTTAATTTTACTCTTTTCCTTATTACAAATATGAATTGAGACATTGTCATATCTTTTGGAACAAGGTATTTACATTTATCTACTTCTGGAAGGATACAGGAATTATGTTTTTCTACAATAATTGGTATTCTATCTGTATATTTTTGAAGTATGTTCTTTGCTTCTTGAGAACGCTTATCAAAAGAATTTTTATTCCTAAAAGTATTTTCCATTTATACTTTAAAAATATAAAAAATTCGTATTATTTTCCCGTAATTTTCGAGTTATTTTATTTAAGGGTTTATTAATGATATAAACTAAATATAAATGCCAAATATAGTCAGGATAAATGTTGATGGAACAATGAATGACATTAAAATTACAATTACCACCCTTAAAACAATCATTAAACAACTTGATAAAATATCATCATCTAAAGGGACAACCGATTTAAAAAAATTATATAGATGGAATTATTTAGATAAAGAAATATATTGTTATGGTTGGTACGATGGTGATGCAGGGTTTGAAAATAAACATGACTTATTACCAAATGGGAATTCTTCATTCTTATGTGATGAAGATTCTTCTGAAAAATTATTATTTGGAGATTTATTCATTCTATCTTTAAATCCGGCAAATAAAAAGATTGTGGATTTCCATGTGTCTGATTATGGAGAAGTATATTCAACATTATTTGAAGGTTTTGATGATTGTGAAACTTCGGATGGAGAATATGATTCTGAAGAAGAAACTGAAGAAGATAAAAAATTTATAAATGATGATGAAGAAGAATCAGAAGAAGAAAACAGCGATAATAGTAATGGCTTTGATGAAGAAGAATTAGATGAAGATTTTGAAGAATATACAACAGAAGAAGAAGATGATCTCGAATTAAGTGATTAACCCTTACGTTTTGTTCTTATTTTACCAGTTTTTTTTACTTTACTTTTACTCTTACGAGTAATAAATTTATTCTTCTTCTTAGTTAAATTTCTTTTTTTACCCTTACGCAAGGTTCTTTTTTGTTTCTTTTTAGCCCCACCCTTATATCTATTCCCTATTCTTGAATAATAATTTGTATATGTTTCATCGTCTCTCTTATCAATTCCGGTAACCTTACCTGGGATACGGCTTTCAACTTCATTCGGATTATAACCTAACTCTTCATAATCTGGATTTGGATCATTTCTTATCCTACGTGCGAAACTCCTTACATTTTCAGGTGCCCCGATCAATGATACAGCATCATTCTCAAAATAACGGCTGCTATATTTAGGTTGATTTTTTAATGTGGCAAACTCTTCCATTATAAATAGTGGTTCTTCATCAGCATTATAACCTATGAAAAAAGGTAGTACTTTACTTGCAGCATGCTCTGCTGTTTTGACACCCTTTATAAAATCATCTTTTATAACCATGTAATCAACTACTTCTGTTTTAACCATTTTACCATCGGCATCTAAAATAGGTTTATTCATTCCATCAGTATATACAATAGATATTTTCCTTTGTAATGAATCTGGATTACCACTATCAAACATGTCTTCCAATTGTTCTATTTTAATAAAAAATTCTTCTAATAATTCATCTTCATTATAATCAAAATCGTCTATACTCCTTTTTAATATCTTAGCGTACTCTCTATCTTCTTCACCTTGCCCTTCTATATCTAATATAGAATCTAGCAATAATTCACCCTCAATAGTTGGTAATGATAAAATATATTTAGATTTTTCAACATGTAATAATACATCGTCAAGGTCAAAATATTTACTTGAACCAATCCAGAAATCAATATCATTTTTACGAAGTGGATTTATTTTCCAGGACATTCTATTTGTATCTCCTACACCTACACCAGATTTTAATAATCTACCCGGTATTCTTGTTGTAGGTGATTTCTTAAGTGGCCTTCTTAATTCACTTTCTTCAAAGGGTTTTAATTCAGTTTTTAAGCCGGGTCTATTTAAGAAATCTTTAATAATTTTAAGATTTATTTTGTGAAGTATTTCTTCTCTTACACTATCCTCATAAATTATACCTTGAATATTTTCATTTATATCAAAGATATTTTCTTCTAATTCTTCTAAATCAAGATCAAATGGATATTCTTCTTTTCTTTTATCTAAGTTTTTTAAATATTCATGTCTTTCCGGCCATATAACTGAATAAATAGATTCATCTATTCCAACATACTTCTCAGGTATTACACATATACCTGATTCTGAATCACTGCATTTATATGTTGTATCTTTAGTAATTTCTATTTTCTTTTTAGAACCAGATAACATTCTTCTATTCAACGTTCTCACTCTATCATTATTATATAATGCCCCTAATATATTTCTTGGAATACCCTGAACACTAATATCACCTCGACGCACTCTATCGAGGACAACAAAATTATATTCACTATCTTTTAAGATTTGTAATGTTTTTAAAATACCATATTGATTCGTAATTGGATTATTCCCAGGTAAGTTTGCGAATAATGTATTTATCATTCTCAGTTTTGATTCAGAGCTTTCTCTTCGTTCTTCTTCATCCGCGTCGAAGACACGCTGCTGCCCCTCAAGTTCATTGAATTCTATGATCTTACTGAATATATGATGTTGTTTTATTTCATTCTCTATCACACGGGCAATTTGAGTTTGAATTACTATGAAATTACCACCGACCAAATCTAAACCGCCATTTGGAGGGTCAAATATATAACGTTCATCATATAAATGTTGAACCACAGTATGTGGTGGATTAGAAGGGCTGGGGGTTAATTGCTCTTTTAATACCTCTATACGCGAAAAGATACTTTTAAATATACCTGGACTTGGTCCTAATTTAATTTTTTTATATTCAACTAATTTTTTAGCACCTCCATCTGGTAGAGATTCCCAATCCTCAAAATCATCATCAGAAAAGGGATTATCTTCACTGTCTTCACTGTCTTCACTGTCTTCACTGTCTTCAGCATCAAGGGCATCAAGAGACCCTTCTCCAAGGCGGACCTCAATTTTTTCATAGGTATCTGTAGTAAATATCTTCTTTAAAAATCTAGACCAATACTTTACCTCGAGTACCATAGATATATTATTTATATAATCCTGAAAATCATCACCGTAATGCGTAGATTCTTCTTCTATTTCAATATTTTCATATCCTATATCAGAATATTTTTTAAAGATTATAAATATAATACTGGATATAGTTATTAATAATTCAAATATGTTTTCATCCATCCAATCATATTCTTCTTTAATACTTTGATTAGTATGTTTATGTCCCGCGCGAATAATTAATTCAGAAGTAGAATTAACAAGTTTCTCTTCTATTTTTCTTTCCAAACGATTTTTTTTTATCATTTAACTTATTAATTATTCTGTTATAGTGTGTATATTTAAGAGTGACGTCCCACAGTTCATCACGCCGCCCGAGTACTGCCCATCCCGAATCAGGAGATTCTTTATCAAAGCTATTATTTGGAAGTTTAGGATAATTTTTATAATTGTTATGGTCTTCAATTGTATACCTTACCATTTCAACTAAGTGACCTACTTTATTATGTTTTGCCATGCCATATCTCTGCCCAATATCGTATAATTCCTTCTTTTTAAGGATATCATACGAGAATGTATTAATATCTTTTAACTTACCCCACATCTCAGACTTAATTTGTTCTTTAATACTTTCAATGACCATTACAACCTCAGCGATAACACCACCCACAATAGCAATGGCCCGTCCACCAGAACTACCCGATAATTTACTATCAAATGTACCTTTATCTGAACCGTATTTATTATATAAACTTTCAATCAACATTTCTGGCCCAGTTGTATCTATTTGTTCACCAATCTCACTTTTACTTATATATGGCATATTATTCCTTCCTCTTCCTTTATTAAATCTGCTCGGACCAACCTTCGAAGCATGAATATAGGAGACTTCATTTATATCCATCATGGATAGTGGCCTAGCTCTTGCTATTCTATTCGCTATTTTTTCTCTCTCCTTACTATCCTTCTCTATCCAACCATTATTTTCTTCATCCGCATCCCATCTATCACTTGCTTGATCTAAATCCCGTTGATCAAAATTAAGAGGGGAAAGTGAAACATTTCCTTCTGAATCAGTTACAGTTAAGAATTCACGGGTCTTTCTATATTCATCTAGTAATTTTACACTGTCCACTAAAGTAGATAAGAATAATACAAATAAATTCTTATCAAAGTATGTTCCATATGAAACATTGTCTTCAACCGTACTATATTCCATATTGATTGTGGATCTATTAAAAACCTCTACAAACGTACGCGTATATTCCGTATGCTCCTTGTCTACAAGGGTTACATTTTTTGTATAAAAATTCCCCCATATTAGTAAGCTTGTCAAAGTTAATAACAATGATCTTTCTTGTGGGTCGTCATTACTCATTTCATATTGTAGGAGCACAACTAAATTCTCCCACCATTCATCATTATCAAAAAATGAATCTTTTTCAATAAGATTATTTTTAAATCTAATAAAATGTTCATCCGGGTCTGACCCTCCGTATTGATTAGTCATAATTATATAATATAATATTTAAAATATTTAAAATTTGAATGCTTTAATGATATATTATATTAGTTTATAAATGGACGAGAAATTCACAAATAAAAATGATGATAAAAGAAATAAAATGGTAAGTATTCTTGATAAATGTATTAATAATAAAACCTTATCAAGAAAGGTTGAAAAAAGTATCTACAATTATGCGATTAATATTTCAAAAGAAAAAAATATTCAAAGGAGGTGGGACAATCAAGTATTTGCAAATCTTTATAATGCTAAAATACTCTCGATTTATTCAAATATAAAAGAAGATAGTTATATCAATAATAATCAATTACTAACTAGTATATTATCAGGTAAAATTGACCCTTATAATGTTGGAAAACTAAGTGCTTATGATATCTTTCCAGATAATTGGAAAGATCTATTAAATATTAAATCAAAAAAAGATAGAATTAAATATGAACTTAAGCCAGAGGCAATGACAAATCTATTTAAATGTAGAGCATGTGGAAGTAGAGAAACATCCTATTATGAGGTACAGACACGTTCTGCTGATGAACCCATGACACAATTCATTACATGTCTAAAGTGTAATAATCGTTGGAGACAATAAATTATTTTGGACCCGCAACTTGATCTATGCCAATGCCACCTGGATTAACATAATCTATTTTACAGTTTGAATCCCAGCAATCCTGCATACTTTGACTTGTAGGGATAGATACTTTAGAACAATCGGTACATCCATATATTTCATTATTATGTTTGTTAATTTGATCCATAATATCAGTCGCAGAATTAATTAGATATTGTCTATATTCACTACTATTCATATTCATAGTATTCATTATGTTCTTATTTAATAAACAGCTCGGTTTGTGCTCAGTCATAAAACGACCATCGCTCATTCTCGCAGGGTATTTTTTATAATTGTCAGTCATCTTTTATATATTAATATTATATTTTTTTTATTTATTTATCAATTTATTGTTTCCCTTTAATACGGGCTATTAGTGTAGATTTGCTTCCAGATAAAGGAAGACCCATCTCCTTACATATATCCCGTAACTGATTTACAGACATATTGTGACTTACTTCAACTTCATCATCTCCTTTATTTTCATCTTCTTCATCTTCTTTATTTCCATCTCCTTCATTGTCACTGGAGTCGGGTGTAATAACTTCTACTTCACCTTCTACTTCACTTTCTACTTCACTTTCTACTTCACCTTCACCTTCTACTTCACTTTCTACTTCACCTTCACCTTCTACTTCACCTTCTACTTCACCTTCTACTTCACCTTCACCTTCTACTTCACCTTCTACTTCACCTTCTTCTTCTTCCTCTTCTTCTTCACCTTCTACTTCACCTTCTTCTTCTTCCTCTTCTTCTTCATCATCATCATCTACTTCTTCAATTTCTGGCCTCAAATGATTTATTTGATCTTCTTCATAATCATCACTTGTAAATTCATTTTCTTGTCCATCATCTTGTGCAATTTCATATTTATCTTCATTAAATAATTGATTAATTTGATTTACAATCACTTCTTTATTTGTGAAATTTTCTTCTTGCTGAAAAAGAGGAATAATTTTCCTTGATTCATCTGGTTCATTCTCTACAACTTCATTCTCTACAACTTCATCTTCATCTTCATCGTCATCGTCATCTTCACTTATATAACTTTCTTCAGATTCAATGGTATTATCAAAATTTTGTTGATATCCATCTTGTTGAACCTCTTCATTATCTACTTCATTATCTTCTTCATAAACTTCATCGTTTTGGAGGATAATATCTTCTGAATCTGTTTCTGATTCTATTTCTGAACCACCACTCGATTCTTCTAATCTAGTTTCATTCCTAATTTTATCATTATTTATAGCACGTATTTCTAAAGCAGATATTCTAGTAGTAATTTTCCGCAATTCAAGGTATCCAATAAATACGATTACAATGATAGATATTGATAGTAATATTAATGGTATATTACTCTCAATACGTAGTTGTTTTACTGAAGGTGGCATTTATAGAATAAGAATAAAATAAACTTATAAAACAAACTTATGAAAGAATAATAAAATTTTTATATTGTTAAATAATATATGGAATTTCTTAAAAAATTTAATGAATATAGTATGATAAGTCCAGAAATAATACCAATGGTTTATGATATTATTAGAACAGTTGTAATCCAGGTTGTTGTACAGGTTTTGTTCTATATGAATAACCCAGGGGTAGAATTATTTACAAGTATATTTTTCCAGACAACTGTATTCTTAATACTTGGTGTGATTATTTTCTGGTTAATCGCATATAAATTAATGGAGAATACAAAATATTTTAATATGCCATTCTTATATCATGCTCACAATAATGATCGTATAAATGATATTAAAGAAAAGGTTTTAGTATAAATCAATAATAATAAATAATGGAAGGGAGTGAAAAACCAAAACAGCCTAAACGAAGAGGTAGAAAACCAAAAAAGAAGGATGTCCCAAAAATAGAGAGTAATAAGATTACTGAGAGTTTAATTATAAAATTAAACCACTTTAAAGATGAAGAATCATTAATACAACCATTTAATAAAAATGAAGATACATTTTATGAAACTGAAAATAATAATAATACATGTATAAGTGAGGTATGTTGGAATTGTTGTCATAGTTTTAATAATATCGTACATGGTATACCATTAAAATATAGAAATGGCTTATTTTATGTCTATGGAGATTTTTGTTCATTAGAATGTTGTTTAAGGCATACAGTAGATAATTTTAATAATGACTATGAAATAATATCATTAATAAAATTGTATTCAAATATTATCATGGGTAATAAAAATGAAGATATATCAATAGCACCAAATAAACTTCTTCTTAAAAAGTTTGGGGGTAGTTTAACAATAGAACAATATAGAGATAAATTTAATAATAACATTCATGATATTAAAATACCACCAATATTACCAGTAAGTCATAATATTGATAGTTATGAAATAAATAATAATAGTAGTAAAGACAACTTAAAATTATCCCGTTCTAAACCACTCCCTTCATCAGAAAAGAGTATAACTAAATCTATGAATTTAATGATTGGTGAAGATACAAAATAAATTATGTAAAGTATATCTGAATCGCATTCATTATAATTATTGCATTTAAATCTTTTGAATCTACAAAAGATTTAAGTATTTCATTGAATTCATGTGAAGATATATTATATTTAATATTTTCTATAACATTAATATTACTATATTCCTTATTAATCTTATATAACCTTATATATATAAACATATAAAGGTTTTTAAGTTTATAATCTATAACCGTACTAACTATTTTATAATATATTTCTTTATTAGGTATATTTACACCATCTAAAAAGTTATATTGTTTATCTTGTTGTGGTTTATCTCTTATAATTATATCTTCTGGTTCAATATTAAATACAGATTCCATTTTAATTATAAAAGATATAATTATTTATTTTTTTTAACATGATTTAAACATAATAATCATAACTTTTACTCTTTTTATCATATGGTTGAGGATAACCATAAACAATTTCTTTATTATGTGAATTAGGATTTTTGTCCCATTTTTTATTTAACCTTAATGATAGATTATACAATAACGTATATCCTTCATGATAAAGTTCTTTTGTTAAATAACTAATATTATTCATTTCTTTGGTATTTTCATAATCACCATATTTCATACCATCTACATATTCCCTTTCATTTGTATCGGAAACAAAACTTTGAAACATATTAACAGAATTAATCAAATAGTTATGTGCATCTTCAAAATAATGATTATAATTTTCTAATTTATCATCCTCAAGAATATAAAGTGTCTTAATAAACTTCTTCCAATATTTCATAGCTTTATTATAATTATATGGTGATTTATATTTATATTTTCTAAATTCATTTAATAATTTCTCTATTTTATTATTGTAGTTATATGGTTTCTCTTTCTTATCAAACAAACCGCTTAAATTTTCATTTACTTTATTTAACTGAGTAATTATAGCAATTATAACTAATAATCCTAGTAATATATTATTTTCAAGTTTACTAAAAAATAATATCAGTAGAACTATAAGAGATATAATTATTATCGTTTTTTTATTCTGAAGATCTATTTCTGGAAAGTATATCATTCTCTTAATATATTAAATAAATATAAAATTATTGATAGGAACATTAAAATAAAACCAAAATATAACATATTATCATTTTCATTTAAATAGTTAAAAAATGCGAGCATAAAATTTTTAAAATTCTTAAATGGAACCTCATCTTCATTTCCAGTTTCATTCATTCTTTCTTCCAACTCTACTTTATATATATGGTAATGTATGTCTTTTTGAAAATTAACTATAGTCATAACTGTATTTTTAATTATTTCTCCTATAGTTAGATCTAACACCGTCGTTTTTTCTCTACTCTTTTCAATCTTCTTTTTAACTTCTTCCCGTTGATCTTTAACATTCGCATATATCTCAGTTGAAATATATCCTGGGATGTCAAATTTTGATTTTTCTTTGAGGCTATTTAGAGAATTATTAAATCTCCTTGAATAAGCAGCTCTCATGGCATCTCCCTCGGCTGTATCTGGAAATGTCACGGCTATACTACTATCTATTTGAAGGTCTTGAGAACCATCACTCATTTCTGTAGATAAAAGGTTCTCGGCCATCCAATTTTCCCTGGAAGCTTGTAGCTCATTTAACATTGTACTTAACTCTTCTTGGCTCATTTGTGATATATCCCCCATTATATAATTCTTATATTTTAAATATAGGAAATTAAATGGACATTACCAAGGAACATCCGTCTACAACAGTACCGGTGTAGACCTAGATCATCGAGGGCTTCTCCCTCTGGAGATTTTTCAATACTTCCATCTTCTGTAAGTTCAATATATTTAATATCAAGATCATTTGTATCCTTCTTTGATTCACCCTTTTTCTTACTTACAATATCTATAAAGGGATCCCATTTATCTGCAACGACTTTATTACATGTGAAACATCTGACAGGAATTATCATTAGTATATTATACTTATATTATATTTTTTAAGTTAAAATAAAATCCAATAAACCCGTCAAATTTATTTAAAATTAATAAAAATATAATTCATTAATAGATGACTAGTTTATTTATAAACATGATTTCACTAACGAGTTATTTTAGTACAAATGATTATAATATAATACTTGAACCCTTATCCTGTATACTACGATTAATTATGCTGAAATACAAAGAAGAAGGGACTAAAATATCAATTTATAATAATTCAATAAACTATGATTATCCCTCTCAATACCAGGGTGTTATAAGAAATGTTAGAGGGGATTCAAGGGAACACTTACATAATATTTATAATCCTTTAGAAAAATCACTAGAATGGTATAGCAAAGAAGATAAAAGATATAATTTATTTTATAGAGAATGTATTAATGGATTAGAAAAATTATGCGGTACATATGATAAAGGTTCTATCATTCACCATACTCTACAACATTATATAACTATAATTAAAAATAATCTAGAAGATAAAGAAACAGAAAAAATTAAAAATGAAGAATCTCCACTATTAGATGAATTAAAAAATTATTGGAAAGATAATGAAATTGATATTATTTTTACTACAATAAACCATATCAATTCATGTGATGATAACCTAGAAAAACAAGTCTATTTAGAAAATATTAATACAATATTAAATTATAAAGAGAAAAAAGTAAAAGAATATATTTTAAAATCAAGTACCTCGTATAATTAACTCAGTGATGGAAAATCATCCAGTGAATCTATATTAAATGGTGTATCTTCATCCCTCTCAACAACAGGTTGAACTGTTTCAGTTTTTGGTTTATATTTTGACATATCCAATGTTTTTTTTGATCTTCTAAATGGCGTGTAATTATCAACCATAGTATATGTTGCATTAATTGTACGGCCTTCTAAGTTAAATCTATTTAACGGATACATATCTAATGTCCTTGGAAGATTACCCGCCTCTAAATTAAACTTCCCTAGAGATCGAATAGGTCTCTCGAGTATAAAATTAATATCAATATATTCTGTACTCAATGAAAAATTTTTAATAATTAATTCTTTTAAATCCATAATTGTTTTGTCTTGTTCAAGAACATACTCTATACATTTATCATCTTTTGTTATATTAAATGTAGTTGTCATTGTTAATCTATCTATATAAATTGTATTGATATGATTTTAAATATTAATTAACGTTTATTTTTCTTCTTTGAAGGAGTTTTCTTTGGAGTCTTAGCCTTACCCTTCTTCTTAACATTTAAGTCTTCTATTCTTACAGCTCCGAATTCACCCTTCTTCGCGACCCATCCAGCTTTTCTAAGATTTTGATTCCTCTTAGCAGAACGACGGGCACGTTTTGATTTAATTCTTCCATCAATCCAAACAAGATCCTGTTTAGTTAATCCCCCCGTCGTTTTATTGGCTGTTCCATTCCAAACTTGTCTTCTTGATCCTGTATTCATTTATATATATAAATA
>MDTE01104107.1_pt1 | contig 25907 bp, 18 predicted proteins | sample 811231 | NCBI WGS metagenome assembly MDTE01 (sample SAMN05326651, study PRJNA326480) | marine metagenome | isolation source: seawater | place: Indian Ocean: Red Sea | collected 2010
ACAAAAGATTCATTCTTGATGTTGCGGAAATTTATGTTGTTTAGGTGTATCCAATTAGAGTCATTGCTGTCCCTAGCTCCTTTGGGTGCCTTAATTCGATTGAAGCTATGCCCTACTCTGCTCTTTCTAATATAAGTAGAAGAGCTTTCTTTTAATTTAAGGTCTCTTTTCCCGCATGAAATGATCTTGCCTCCGTTTGAACCAGCTTCCGGACCCACATCAATAATATAATCAGCCTGCTCTATCGTCTCGGCGTCATGCTCTACAACAAGGAGTGAGTTTCCGCGGGACATAAGTGTTCTTAGCGCTTCAAGAAGCCTTTGATTGTCGATAGGGTGTAATCCAATCGAGGGTTCATCGAGTACATAGAGCACACCAGACAGATTGGAACCTAATTGACTTGCGAGTCGAATTCTTTGAGCTTCTCCGCCTGAAAGGGAAGAAGTCTCCCGGTCTAGGCTCAAGTATCCTAGACCAACTTTTTCCATAAAGTTCAAGCGTTCCTCAATTTCAGGAACAATCGTTTCCAAAATGGGTTTTTGGAGTGCAGGTACCTTAAGGGAATTTATAAATTTAACCACATCAGATGGAGATAAGGCTAGTAACTGAGGTAAAGTCAGGGTTTTATTCTTTTTGGATTCCAACACCACATTCCTTGCGATTGTATTCAATCTTTGCCCTTCACATTTTGGACATGTACTGCCATCTTCTAGCTTCCACCAATCTCCATTCGCTGGAAGGTCGTCTTTCATCCAATCATAAATTTTCCCATATCCTTTGCAGTAGGAGCATCTACCTTTTGCTGAATTCCATGAAAAGAAAGAAGGCTCGAGCTCAGGGTATGCTTTTCCATTTGCGGGATCTATTCTGGTAGTCGAATGCCAGATATCAGTTTCTTCATCAACAGTCAGTGCACATCTGCCCTTTCCGATCTTAAGAGCAAGTTCTACACTCGATTTGATATGTGCTCGCGAGGGCATTTTCTTCCAAGTTCCAACCACGGCTTCAATATCATGTAAGCGATATCGATCAAGACCCTTGAAACCTTTAGTATTTACATAATGCCCGTCGCAACGAACTACCTCGATTCCTTTGTCCAATGCCCAATTTACGATTGGTTTGTGGTGACCTTTCCGATTGCTTATAATTGGAGAAAGTAATTTTAGGGGAGAAGTTTTGGATTCTTTAAAGTAGTTTTTTATGAATTTAATTATTTTTCTCTCAATTTGGGCTATACTGGATTTTTCCAATGGTTTACCGGTAACATCGCTAATTTGAATTCCAAGCTTGGCGTAGAGCAATCTAAGATACTGTGCAATTTCTGTGATTGAACCAACCGTTGACTTTCTTGAACCCCTGGTAACTCTTTGCTCTATAGCAACAGTTGGTTGCATACCTTCAATGTCATCTACATTGGGCTTGCTCATTTGCTGAACAAATTGCCGGGCATAGGCACTCATTGATTCCATAAATCGCCTTTGGCCTTCAGCAAAGATAACATCAAAAGCCAGAGATGATTTTCCCGAACCTGAGGGACCGGTTATCACAACAAACTTTCCGTGAGGTATTTCTAGAGAAACATTTTTAAGGTTATTTTCACGAGCACCAAATATCTGTAAATTCTCACTTCCGAAAATTCTTCTTGTTTTTTGATTAATGCTTTTAGTAAAAACCTGGGAAAGAGAGCTTTTGGGGAATAGAAAATCTGAGGTTATGGTACCTTTATTTACAAAAGAAGATGGATGACCTGAGGCTGTGATTTTTCCGCCTTTCCAACCTGCTCCTGGTCCCATTTCCAAAATCCAGTCTGAATTTCTTAGAATTTGGACATTATGCTCAACTACGATCACAGAATGACCTGACCTCACTATTTCTTTTAGTGTCTTAACAAGCAGGCTGACATCCTGCATGTGTAACCCTGTAGTCGGCTCATCGATCAGTAAAATACTTGGCAAATTATTTTTGGAAAGTGAACCTATATATTTAACCAATTTTAGCCTTTGAGATTCTCCGCCAGAGAGGGTATTTAGAGGCTGCCCCAAAGTCAGATACCCAAGACCGACGCTTTCTAAAAGTTTTAATTTCTTAAATGTTTTAGGTAAATTAGAAAAGTACTTTAAGGCATCACTGACGCATAGGTTCAAGATTTCAGCGACAGATAGGTCTTGGTATTTGATCTTCAGAATATCGTCCTTAAATCTCATCCCGTTGCAATAGCTGCATGGTATTTGAAGATCTGAAAGAAACTGCATCTCTACTACCTCATAGCCCAAACCATTACACTCTTCACAGCGACCATTTCCGCTATTGAAGGAATAATCTCCGGGCAAATATCCTAAAAGCTTGCTTTCCTCCGTACGAGCAAGAGCTTCCTTAATGGGATTCCACCCATCGGAGTAAAGAATGGGATTCGATCTGGGCGTTTTGGATACGGTGGTTTGATCAACCAGAATTACTTCTTCATAAGCTTTATCTGCTTTTACGCTACCAGTGAAGCTTTTCGAATCTCCGGATAAACCTTGGTAAATTATGTGATTAACAAGTGTCGATTTACCTGAGCCCGAAACACCTGCAATGCAAGTCAATTTACCCATTGGTATTTTTGTGCTAAATTTATTTAAATTATGAAGGCTTGCATTTGAAACATTTATAAAATCTTTGAATTTAGATTCTATAGTAGGCTTACCTTCAATATCACAATGTGCTAAACCTTTGGAGATCCATTGGCCTGTCAGTGAATTAGGACTATTAATCAGTTGATCAATCTGACCATTAAAAACTACTTCTCCTCCTTTCTTGCCTGCTTGTGGGCCAATTTCTATTATTTTATCAGCTGCTTTTATGACTTGATCGTCATGCTCAACCACACAAACGCAATTACCTGAATCTGCTAGTTGTCTTAAAATCTTAATTAAATTACCAACATCTTTACCATGCAGACCAATAGTAGGTTCGTCTAAAGCAAACATCGCATTCGTAAGAGCAGATCCAAGGCAGGTCGTAAGGTTTACTCGCTGGGTTTCTCCACCACTTAATGTTTTAGTTGATCGGTCTAGGGTAAGATAGCCAAGTCCCACTTCCTGAAGGTATCTTAGGCGACAAAGAATAGACTCCAAGGAAATATTAACTTTCTGGTTCTGACTTTTTTGTTCTCGTGGAAGAATTGATACAAGTTTATCTACCGGCAAAGAATATAGTTCTGGAAGAGTTTTGTTATTCCATTTCCATAAAGTTGATTCCTTCTTTAATCTATTCCCATTACATTTCGTGCAAAGAAAATAACCGCGGTATTTTGAAAGAAATACCCTTATATGCATTTTGTAGGTCTTCTTTTCAACCCACTTAAAGAAGTTTTCTATGCCATACCAAGTAGAATTACCTTCTTCATAATCTGGGTCCCCTTCCCATAATAGTTGAAGTTCTTTTGATGAAAAGCTTTCTACCGGTTTGTCATGATCAAGTTTTCCTGTCTTGCAATAATCAATTAAATCTTCTTGGCAATGTCGAAAAACCTTTCCTGAGAATGCACGAACAGCATTTTGGGAAATCGTAAGGTTTGTGTTTGGAATAACTTTTTGCTTATCAATTGATATAGTTCTCCCAAATCCTCTACAATGAGGACAAGCACCTTGGGGAGAATTGAATGAAAACAAATTAGGGGTAGGCGACTCAAAAAGTTTGCCATCTTTTTTCGACCTTAACCCGAGAATTAGGGATTCCAACAAGTTGCCTTTTTCACATCTTATTTCTCCGAATCCCTTACCACTTTCTAGGGCATTTGAAATGGCAGCAGCAATTCTAGAGCGATTTTTATTATTTACTTTGATCTTATCGATGACAACAAAACATTGGTTAAGTTCATTCTCTGAATTCTTCAATAGTGATAACCTTTGATATTTTCCACCTACTAGAATTCGGTTGTAACCCGCTGATTCTAAAAAAGATATAAATTCTGCAAATCCTAGACTATTAGGTTTTCTACATTGGAATCCCACAAGAATTGTCTCAGATAAAAATTCTTCTATTATAGAATTTGTTTGGGATTCAGTGGTTTGAGGTGTTACTACACTTCCGTCGATCGGATCATGCAAAGATGCGACTTCTGAAAACCAAACTTTGAAGTAGTCACAAAGTTCAGTCATCGTCCCAACAGTCGAGCGGGAATTTTTAACGGAATTTTTCTGCTCAACTGCTACGGATGGTCTTGCATTCTCTATAGATTCTACATCCGGTCTAGGTAGGTTGTCCAAAAATTGTCTTACATATGGGCTGAAAGTTTCTACATACCTTCTTTGACCTTCAGCATGAAGTACATCAAACAAAAGGGTAGACTTACCACTTCCACTTAGTCCGGTAATGACTGTCAATTCACCGGGCGAAATTTCAAGGCTAATGTTTTTTAGGTTATTGTGCCTTGCCCCAATAATTTTGATATTCGATGAATTGGAAGCCATCTTCGGATTTTAAACTTCTTTTTGAAGTTTTCAAACATGATGGCGTCCCGTAGGGGATTCGAACCCCTGTTGCCGGGATGAAAACCCGGTGTCCTGACCTGACTAGACGAACGGGACAAACCTAGCTCTTTTACAATGCGAAGAATTTTATATTTCGCAAGTTCAAAGGGATAAATTGAATTCCTTAGAAAGTTTTGACTTTAAGTTAATAATTTTTAAGTATCGGTTGTTTTTTCTGATGAAACCTACATATAACCCCTCTAAGTTACGCCGTGCTCGCAAGTTTGGCTTCCGTAAACGCAACCAAACCGCTTCTGGACGTAAGGTATTGAAAAGTCGCCGTCAAAAAGGACGTGCTCGACTAACAGCTTCAGTAGCTCGTCGATTCAGGTAATCCTTCCCTTTTTAGTGAGGCAAAAGTTCTTGCGGTCAATGAGGCTGCTTACAAAACAGGATTTTTTAACTGTTAAAAGCAGCAACAATAAAATAAGAACAAAGTTTTTTTGGGGACAAGTAAGCTTTTCTCTTCAAACGAATAACTCAGCTAGGCTGGGGATCATTACTACCAAAAAGCTGGGCGATGCTCATCTGCGTAATCGGTCTAGAAGATTAGTACGAGAGCTTTTTAGAAAAAATGTATCGAAAATAAAAGATTCTGCATCATTAATTGTACTTCCGAGAAAGGAAATTCTGGATGCGGATTACCAAACATTGCAACAGGAATTCATTACTTTTCTTGAAAAACTGCTAATTCTTAAATGAAAAATTATATCATTGGATTTTGTTTCTTGGCTGGTGCTTTCATCCTTATTTGGAAGCAGAGCGAAGAACAGATGGAAAGAGCTAAGGAATCTGGAGCTTCCTCCTCTTTAAAAGGCGATTCAAATTATACTTTTGTAGCTAACGATACCAACAAATCTGTTGCCAAGAGTAATCTAGGTGTCGTTGGTGAGATTAATAAAGTAATGCTGGACGAGCCAACTGAAGAGGAAACTTTGACACAAGGACTTTCCAATGATTTCTCTTTTCTAACTTTTACAAATTATCTTGGTGGAATACGTAGCGTCGACTTAAAAAAACATGGTCGTCTAAGTAAATCTTATGAAATGGTTCAACCTGGTGAACCCCTTCTTGGTATATCATTCCATAAAATGGATGGATCTGAGTTAAACTTATTCAGTAACACCAAAAACTTCTCTCAAAAAGAGGATATTCAGACTGATAGAGTCTTATTTGAATGGGTTTCGGAGGAAAAAATAAGAATTGTCCGAGAGTATTGGCGGGATGAAAACTCTACCTACCTTTTAAATCATAGGACTTCAGTGGAAAACCTTAATGAGTACCCAGTTCAACTTGATAAGTTGAAATTACATCTAGGATCAGCATTCCAAATTCCAAGGCTTTACAATCCATTTGATAATTCTGCGACTTATCTGAATGTAGGTTATTACAATGCTGGTCCACCTTTAATGGAAGGATGTTCCTGCGCCAAATGCAGTGGTCGGATTGATGGCGAAGCCGAAGAATTCATTCAATTAAATGAAATGGGTACTGGCGGGAAAATGGAACCTAGACTGCTTTCAGAGGCCAAATGGTTTTGTGTAAATAATCAATTCTTTGTGAACCTTATACGACCCGTAGGTCAACTAGGCGAAATTTTGATGGAGGGTAACTCTGCCCAAAACCCCGACACTAACCGAACAGAGGAACAATCAGGAGTATCAGGAAAAGCAACTTTCAATCTTGGAATTTTAAAACCCGGAGAAGTTCGTAGCTTTGATTTTGAAATTTATGCTGGTCCCAAAGACTACAAACTTCTTACAGAACTTGGTTCTGATCAAAATAAGGTGATGCAGTTTGGAGTCTTTTGGTGGGTATCTGAACCACTTAGTTACCTTTTAGATCTCTTTAGCGGTATGTTGGGTAGTTACGGCTTAGGCATTATCGTTCTTACGATTTTAATGAAGCTTATTCTTTGGCCCCTGACTGCAAAAGCTACCCGTTCTCAGAAAAAAATGCAGGCACTACAGGAGCCAATGGCAGCACTTCGTGAAAAGCATAAAGCAAGTCCTCAGAAACTCAACCAAGAGATGATGAAGTTTTACAAAGAGCATAAGGTTAATCCTTTTGCAGGCTGCTGGCCAATAATGATTCAAATACCGATCTTTCTAGGAATGTTTTGGATGCTTCGTTCGGCTGCAGAACTTTATGGACAGGAATTTCTATGGGCCAATGATCTTTCCGAACAGGATCAAATTGCTGAGGTCTTTGGTTTCTCGGCGAATTTGTTGCCTATTCTTATGGTTGTTACCCAGTGGTTTCAAATGAAACTTACTCCAATGCAGTTAGGACCGCAGATGAGCGAGGCTCAAAGAATTAATGCCAAGATGATGCGTTTCATGCCCTTCATGTTTCTCATTTTCCTTTATTTTTTCTCCTCTGCGTTGGTGCTTTACTGGACCGTACAAAATTTAATGACAATTCTTCAAACCTTGGTAACGAAAAGGGAACCTCTCAAGGGAGAGAAAACGAAAGAACTTCGAGGAATTTCAAGTGAGAAGTTTGATCGAAATGATGGAAAAGACGAAAAAAATGTTTTTCAGGATATAACAGATGAAGAGAGAAAGCACAGAAATTTTCTTGGCCTGAAATTGAAAGGGTCGTTTAAGAAAGATGAATTGGAAAAATTGTACAAAGAAAGGCTTAGCCATTATTCTGATAATAAGCTCGCTGAGATGTCATCATCGAAAAGAAAGGCATCAATAGAGAAAAAGGAAAAAGCGGAAAAAGCGTACAAATTCCTAACTGAGCGTTTGGATAACGACTCTTGACGAAAGCAAATTACTGATTTCAATTTCTATTTATGGCTGGACACAGTAAATGGGCTACTACTAAGCGACACAAAGCTGCTGTTGATGCAAAGCGTGGAAAAATCTTCAGTGTAATAAGTAAGGAGATATCGTTGGCTACTCGGGATGGTGGTAAGGATCCAGAATTTAACCCTAGACTTAGAACTTTGATCACTAAAGCAAAGCAAGCCAACATGCCTGCAGATAATATTGATCGTGCCATAAAAAAAGGGGCAGGAGAACTAGGTGGTGTGACGATCGAGGAACTCTTATATGAAGGATATGCACCAGGGGGAGTTGGTCTTATTGTAGAGGTCACAACTGACAATAAAAATCGATCAGCCTCTGAAGTTAGAAGTACTTTTTCGAAGGGAGGCGGAAATTTGGCTGGTGCAGGTGCTTTGGCTTTTAACTTCAAAAGAAAAGGACAATTTCTGATTGCAAAAGATAAAATAGATGAGGATGCAATCACAGAATTAGCTTTGGAAAATGATGCAGAGGATATTGTGACTGAAAGTGATCACTATGAAATTGTTTGCGAAACGGCACAGTACGATTCTTTGGCTGATGCTTTGAATAAGGCGGGCGTGGTAGCGGATTCATCAGAGTTAGCATATTTACCAAATAATGTGGTAAAGATAAGCGATGAGGATTCTGCTAAAAAAGTATTGAAATTGGTCGAAACCCTAGAAGATTTAGAGGATGTCAAAGCAGTTCATGGGAATTATGACATGGATGAAGCTTTGCTTAGGTCAATTTCTGATTAAAGTTTTCCTTTGGTAGGATGAAACTATCCTTAACAGAATGTCTCAACCTGAAAACGATTACCTAAATACCTCCATGCATGCGGGATTGGTGAAAGAGAAATTTTTCACTTACGACAAGCCTTTCAAGATGGAAAACGGTTTGTTGGATAATTTTACTTTGGCCTATGAGACATACGGAGAGTTGAGTGCATCATCAGACAATGCGATTCTCATTTGTCATGCACTGACCGGTGATCATCATGTTGCGGGAGTATATTCTGAATATGATAAGAGGCCAGGATGGTGGAATCATGTTGTTGGACCGGGTAAGGCAATAGATACAAACAAATTTTTTGTAATTTGCTCTAATTGCTTGGGAGCTTGTAAAGGTTCGACTGGTCCGACCAGTAGAAAAGAAAATGGAAGAATATATGGCATCAACTTCCCGGACTTAAGTATTCTGGACATGGTTCGCTCTCAGAAGTTGCTACTTGATCATCTCGGTGTAAAAAAACTATTTGCTGTAGTAGGGGGAAGTATGGGGGGAATGCAAGCACTTCAATGGATAGTTGAGTATCCCAATTTCTTGGAAAAAGCCATAATCATTGCTGCAACTGCTCAACACACTGTTCAAACCATTGCATTCAATGAAGCTGGCAGACGCTCGATTACAGATGACCCGGACTGGAAAGAAGGAGAATACGGTGAAGGAGAAGGACCTCGTAGGGGACTTGGGGTAGCAAGAATGATGGCTCACATAACCTATCTGTCAGATCATGGAATGGAAGAAAAGTTTGGTGGATCTAAAAGACTGGATTCAAAAGAGCAATTTGAATTTAGCATTCAGCGATACTTGGATTACCAGGGAAAGAAGTTTATTAATCGATTTGATGCGAATTCATATTTGAAGCTTACAGAGGCTCTCGATCGGTTTGATTTAGTGGGAGAAAATTCTCTAGAAAAAAACTTATCAAATGTTAAAGCACAAACTTTGGTAATAGCATTTTCGAGTGATTGGCTGTACACTCCTGAGCAAAATAAAAAAATAGCCGCCGCACTTCAATCGTCAGGTAAATCAGCGTCCTACATTCAGATTGAAGATATGCATGGTCATGATTCTTTTTTGATTAATTCACCCTCTTTTTTAAGGGCAGTAAGACTATTTTTGGAAGGAACTGACCAAGAAGAGGAAAAACGATCGAAGGTTGATGGTTTCAGAAAACTTAGAAATCGTTACGAAGTAAAAAAGGAAGCCGATTTTAAGGTTATCGATAATTGGGTTGAAGATAGTTCTCGGGTCTTGGATCTTGGGTGTGGGCACGGTTTATTACTAGAGCACTTAAGGGAATCAAAAGGAGTTAGTGGGCTGGGTTTTGACCTAAACCTTGAAAAAGCAATTTCTTGTGTTGCTCGAGGAGTTTCCATTAATCAGGAGGATATCCGTGTGGGTCTTAGGAATTTTGAGAGCGATTCATTTGATTGGGTTATTTTTTCGAGAATGGTGGAAGAACTCCCGGAGCCGGGAGAGGTATTAAGAGAAGCTCTTCGTGTTGGTAAAAGGGTCGCAGTGAGCTTTGTGAATCATGGTTATTGGAGAAACCGATTTAATTTTCTTATTGAAGGTAAGAGGGTTTGTAATGAAGTTTATCCGCACCAGTGGGAAAGCAGTCATTTAAGCAATCATTTTTCCGTAAATGAGTTCGAGTCTTATTGTAAAAAGTTCACCCCAGAAACTGAAGAATTCGATATTCGTATCGGAAGGAAAGTTTATCATCGAGGTAATTGGGTTGGAACCTGCAAATGGTTGCCAAATTTGCGGGCCGGTTTGGCAATCTATGAATTGATCAAGGTAAAGAAATGAGACTGATTTACATTTTACCTCTGTTCCAGCGATAAGCAGATCCATAGCCCCAAGCAAGCCCCACAAACAGCCCGCCGGCGTGTGCCCAATTGGCGATTGGAAGTATTCCAATGAAACCAATTAAAAACCACCCGAACAACCACATTGATAGGGTGGAATCAACATGAAAGCCATCTCCAGGGTCATATTTGGTTTTAATCCAAACATAACCGAACAAGCCATAATTTACGCCTGACATTCCACCGAAAAGAGGACCACTAACCCAGAATTGTAATAAGTTCGAGCATATAGCCAACAAAACGAAAAATGTTAGAAAAAACTTGGCACCTTTTAAGGACTCTATTTGACTGCCAAATTCCTTCAAAAGATACATGTTAAATGCAATATGTATAAGGTTGAAAATATATGTATGCTGTTTACTACCATGAAGAAAAATTGGAGTTATTATCCTCCATACCTCACCATTTAAAAATTCTGAAAGCGTCCCATCCAATTTTTCCGTTATGTAAAATTTTCCTACTATTTCACTATTCATCCCTAAGCCTGAAAGGAGAAAAACAGCTACTGTTGTAATAATTATAGATAAAGTAAATGTTCCCGTCTTTCCTCCCTGCCGCCACTTTTCCCCGAGCTTATATTCCTTAAATCGGCTTTGTGGCTTTTTCTGAATATTTTTTGTTTTAGGACTTTCTGAACTATTTGAGACGAGATATTTAGTATCATCTGGATTTTCTGAGAATTCTTTTAATGCGTTTAAAGCAACCTGAAGTTTGTCTTCATCTATCACCCATACTGACCATTGATTATTTTCATCATCCTCTTCAAGCGATGATTCTATCCCTTCTTGATTAAGGTAATTCCAAAACCTTAAGGCTAGTTTTTCTTGATCAAATTCACCAATTTCCCTCATTTACTCAAAACTAGTCGTTAATTTTGTAATAGCGAGAAAATGCCGATGCAAAATGAACTTACACCATTGATTGCATTTCCCAAATAAAGCTGGAACAGAGGTACATTAACAAGCACTATAAGTATAAAAAAGCCATATTTTGAAAATTTAAAGAAGGTAGCTTCTTTCATCCCAACTAGATGTTTGAGGAAATGAGATCCATCCAGTGGAGGGATTGGGACAAGATTAAAAACTAACAACATACTATTTAAGCTTATAATTTGGATAAATAGAGAGAGCGTACTTTCGCCTAACGGATTGAACCGGTGAATTATTCCGAAAATCAGAGATGATATAATAATAATACAAAGATTTGAAAAGGGCCCTGCGGCTGTGATTAGAATGTCATCTCTTACTTTTTTTTCCTTATTTGGTAGCGAGACTTGTACAGGCTTGCCCCACCCAATAATACCAAAACCTGGATTAGCAAAAAGCATTATAAGAGGCAGTAAAATGGTTCCGATCAAGTCGACATGAGACCTTGGATCCAGAGTTACGCGACCTTGTTCTCTTGGCAAAGGGTCTCCAAGTTTACAGGCTGTCCAAGCGTGTGCCCACTCGTGGATAGTTACGGAACACACCAACAAGAAAAATAAAATAAATTTTTCCGCCTCCATGGATGTTTAAAGCTTATTTATTCCTTAATCTTAGTAACAGTTAATCGGATTTCACCCTTTTTATTTTGGTGAGCGTGTATGCTGTCAATTTTTAGATCCTGAATAAGCTTTTCCTCTTTTAGTGCTGCGGTAATTCTTTGAAGTGCTGAGACTCTCGGGTCTATTTGTAGATTTAGAAAGTAGCCAGTTTTTTTTGAATCTTTTTCATTAAGTTTATCTTTATCTTTCTTTTTATTAAAAACATTCTGTAATTCTGCTTTAGCTCCTTGGAGAGAATTAGCTGAAACATTTTCTATTAAGGACTTTGCTTTTTTTTCCTCATTTAGTTCCCATAAAAGTCTAGCCTTACATAGGTTGAGGTAATCTCGTTCAATTTTGGAGAGCTCACTAAAATCCACTTCGATTGATTCCCAAACCCTCAAGGCTTTTTTTTGATCCATATGTTTGCAGTCAAAGAAACTTTGAGCATATCTGAGTCTGTAATCAAAAGATTCAGGCTTAGTCCGGGCTGCTTTTTCAAAACAATTATTTGAAAATTTCTCAAGCGAATCTAAACTTAGCAATTCTGCGTCAATGATCTTATCTTTAAAAATATGCAAAAAATTTCCTAAATGAAAATGATACTCTGGTACTGAAGGGTCAATATCAACAGCAGCTATAAAAAAGGGAAGCGCATCTACAGGTCTTTGTTTTTCAACCAAATAATTTGCTATTTGTTGTTTTACGACAGCCAACTTAGGATTTATCGAATCTGCCCTAAGAAAATATGAAAGAGCGTGTTCATTCTGGCCTACTTTTCTCAAAAATTTTCCGTAAAGAAGAAGGGCATGAGTGTCATTTGAGTTTTCGCTGATGTAAGCCTCGTACATAGCCACCAAGTCCTGAGCTTTTCGGGTAAGATGCTCGTTGTCATTATCAATTGTAGGATTTTGGCTAAATAATTCTTTTTGAGCATTAATTATTCTTAATAAGTTCTGCTCTGCTAGAGTTAACGACGCATTTTTTCCAAAAATAAAAATGTATGGAAAGATCGATAATGTGAAAAGGCAACTTATGAGGATAGGAAGTTTCATTTGCTTTCCTATATGATCTTTTAAACATATCTATTTTTCAAGCTTGTAAGCGGAAGCAATTAGTATGATTAAATGAATTAGACTATGAAATTCCTTCTTTTAAGTTTTTCGATTATTTTTGTTACTTTAGGATATGCCGAAAAAAGATGGAATCCTTCCTTGGGATACAATGAAATTGTTGATGAAGCAAAAGGAGGGTCACCCTATTTTCAGGGTTTGTTAGGAATTTATCTTCGTGCCGGAGAGGCAGGAAGTATCGTGAATATTGATGTTTCTAAACAATGGTCCAATGTTTCCTACCAAAAAAATCATCCCTTTGGTTCCTATAATCTTGCGAATCTTGCAATGCTTGATGGTAATTTTGCGAAAGCTACCCAATACTACCAAGATGCTGCACTTTTGCTTCAAAGGCAGGCATCAAGTGGGGATGCTGTAGCAATGTATTGTATGGGCGAGATCGATTTCCAGGTCAGACCCACAAATATTCCAAGAGCTTTAAAATGGTTTAAACAATCTGCGGATGCCAATTATCCACAAGCACAGGCAACCTTAGGAGCACTTTATTTAAAAGGACTACCTGGCCTATTACCTAAAAATACTAAGCTGGGTATTGAAATGCTCGCCAAGGCAGTTCGAGCAAAATCTTTAACTGCTAGGTTTAATTTGGGAATGGCTTACCTAAGTGGTGATGGAGTTCCTAAGGATCCATCAAAAGCTGTGCAATGGCTTAAAGTAGCTGAAAGTCAAAATTTTTCGGAAGCACAATATACATTGGGAGTGCTCCTCTTAGAGGGGCAGGAAAGCGTGGAAAAAAACACAATGGAAGGATTGAGATTTCTTAGAAAAGCAGCAGCACAGAACCATCAATTGGCAAGAAGATATTTGGAAAAAAGGGATGGAAAACTAACCGGACTTAATAATAAAAATACACCACCTCCTTCATCTCCAAATGATAAGATTATGATTGAAAGAGCTAAGAAACTTTACACTGGCGTAGGATCCTCAAAAGATTACGAAGGAGCATATAAAATCTTTTGGCCTCTTGCTAATAGCGGAAATGCAGAGGCTGCAAGGTACGTGGGTCTTATGAAATTTTCAGGTAAGGGAACGAAAAAGAGTCTGCAGGAAGCAAAACAGTGGCTCTCTGTAGCTGCACAAAAGGGTGACGAGCTATCTGGGCAAATTTTAAAGAAATACGAGACGCTTTTTAAATAGCCTAAGTACAGAATTTATTTAAGGTCAAAGTTTTGTCTTAAAAGTCAAAGGACTTGTTTTGAATGAAATTTCTCGAAGATCTTCCGATATATGCTCATTTTTCACAGATCTGTGAAAAACTGAAGACCGAAGAAAACTTTGTAGTTGTTGCACCGACCGGGACAGGCAAATCATTAGGGTTACCTCTTAAATTATTAAAAGATAATTTAGGCCGTGGTAAAATTTTGGTTGTTCAACCAAGAAGGATAGCTGCAAAAAGTTTGGCTAGATTTGGAAGTAATATTTATGGTTGCGAGGTGGGGGATGAGATTGGGTATATAGTTCGCTTTGAGAAAAAAGTCACCGATACGACACAATTAATATATCTAACCGATGGTGTATTATTCCGTCTTTTGGCACAACCTGAGAATCTTAAAGATGTTGGAACGATAATATTTGACGAATTTCATGAAAGATCACTTTTCATGGATACATCTTTGTGCCTCATTAAACAATTGAAAAGTTCAAGTGTAATTAGTCCTAGAATAATAGTTACTTCAGCTACAATTGATATTCAAAATTTAAATAAATATTTAGGATCGGAAAAAGAACTCAAGCTAATTTCTAAATCATATGATGTAGAGATTATATACAAGGCACGAAAAACAAAAGTTCATTTGGAAGACCAAGTATGTGATTTACTTCAACAAGTTTTGGATGAGGAAGTAGGAAACATTTTGATTTTTATGGATGGTGCCGCTTCGATCCGACGATTAATAAGATTTATAGAAAATAGAATAACAAATAAAAAAATAGAAGTATTGCCCTTGTTTTCAGAATTATCTCTGCAAGAACAGGATCGAGCTATCTCAAGATCGCCGAAAAGAAAAATAATAGTTAGTACAAACATAGCTGAAACCTCACTAACAATCGAGGGCATTGGTGTTGTTATTGATACTGGCTTGGCGAAAAAATTTAGTTATGACCCTTACCGAGGTGTAAATGTATTACTATCGCAGAATATCAGTCGAAGTTCTGCAAAGCAAAGAGCAGGAAGAGCAGGAAGAACATCGAATGGTAAGTGTATTCGTTTGTGGACCCAATCCGAACATCACTCAAGAATCGAATTTGAAGAGCCTGAAATAAAGCGATTGGATATCACGGAGATTTATTTAAACTTGTGCGCCATGGGTTTCTTGCCAGAAAATCTTGTTTGGCTTGAAGAACCTCCCCGTAATTCTTTCATTCAATCAAGGCAACAACTCATTGGCATGGGCTTGATCAATAAAGCAGGAGAGATCACGGAAATTGGAGAAAAAATGTCCCGTTTACCTATTCACCCACGCCTTGGTTTGGCTTTGTTTCTTTCCTTAAAAGAAGGATGTTTATCCAGCATAGCTTTATTTTTGTCCTCCTTAGATTTTAAAAATCCGATTGAATATGGTAAGCGATCTGAATTTTTTTCCGAGAATAATTCTAATAAGTCGGATATTTCTGTATTTTTTAATGCATATCAGTGTGTATTAGAAACAAATTTTAATTTAAGCATCAGCAAGAGAATCGGTGTTCATTGTGGTCGGTTCAAAGAAATAGAAAAAACGGCAAAGCTACTTTGTCGTTTGGTCGATCAGAATTATGACTATTCTGATTACGATGAAGAAAAATTTATTAAAGTCTTATTGAATGTGTACAGTGATCGATTGGCGTACTTAGAAAACAAAGGCACCAATACATACATTGATTATAATGGAAAACATCTTCAACTTTCGTCGCATAGTGTTGCAAAAGGCTCTCAATGGGTACTGGCAATGAAAGTCATTGAAAAAAACCACAGAGGAAGAATAATTCTCGAAATCGATGAAATTATAAATCTCAGCGAAGAACAGCTTCGAAGATACTTGGGGACTAAAATCAATAAGCAAACCAATGTTTATCTGGATTTACAGACAAAAAAAGTATTCAGATCTGCAACAGAAAAAGTTGGGCATGTAATTATTAAAAAGAAGGATACAGAGGTAAATGAACCTTCTCTAACTGCTCAAGCTTATGCCAAAGCGATTATGGAGGGTGATTTAAAACTCAAAAATTGGAATATTTCAGTTGAAAACTTTTTATCTCGAGTCGAATTTTTGCATTTCAATTTTCCAGAATTAGGCATCGAGGAGTTTTGCAGCCTTTCAAAGGCCATAGTTTTAGAAGATATATGTAATTCTTTTTGTAAATGGAGAGATATTAGAAATTCTTCTGTTTTAGATTTTATTTATTCTTTTTACGGTTCAGAAAAAATTACTTTGATAAATCGGTTTGCTCCTACATCTGTCACATTAGGTGTAGAAAAAAAGATTTTTAAGATAAGATACGAAGATAAGAAAGCGTATCTAAAGTCAACTTTGCAAAAGTTTTATGATGTCAGACATCATCCAATGATTGTGGAGGGTAAATATAATTTACTGATAGAATTAACTGCACCAAATGGAAGGGTTGTGCAGTGCACGAATGATTTACCTGCTTTTTGGGGGGGTTCTTATAAAGCAATTAAAAGAGAATTGGCAGGAAGATACCCGAAGCATGAGTGGAAATAATCTCCGTATAAATTTTAAAAGACTTTTTTGGGAAACTGTTTGGACTATTGGAATCAAGAATTCTCTTAATAATAAGAAGAAAAAAGGGATGTACGGTGAATGGTTGGCCAAAAAGTTTTTACTAAAAAATGGTTATTTAATGATTGCTCAGAATTGGAGAAGTCGACGAAATCAAAGGCTTGAAATTGACTTAATTTTTAAGGATTCTGGAGTGATTGTTTTTGTTGAAGTGCGGTCTAGATCCTCAAGTTCCATGGTTACGGGGTTTGAGTCTGTTAACTTTAAAAAAAAGAACATCTTAAAAAGGTCTTTTAGTGCTTTTCTGCGAGAGAGAAATTATGTCGATGATTTTTATAGATTTGATATCGTTGAAGTAGATTTACCTTCGTCTCGAAAAGAAAACTACCAATTATTTCATCATGAAAACATTGCCATATTCTAAAGATGTATGCATCAAAGAAGATTTCCCATTAATCTCGAGCATTAGTTTTAAATTATGAGCAAACTTCCACCAAAATCATTAGGTAGTCCACCACCTACAATCTTGGTTATATTTGGTGCCTCCGGGGATTTAACTGCGAGAAAACTTGCACCTGCAATTTTCAACCTTTCAGAAGATAATTTGCTTCCGCAAAATTGTTTTCTGATTGGAGTCGGGCGTGCGGAATTGACTGACAACCAATTTAGGAATTATCTTAAGGATTCTCTAAAAAAGTACTCCAGAAGAAAAGTCAGTGATGAAATTTGGAAGACTTTAGAGGCGAAAATGCATTTCCATTCTGGTTCTTACGATGATTTGGAAGCCTTTATTTCTCTAGAAAAAAAAATCTTGAGTATGGAAGATGCTCTTGGGCAAAATGCACAATGCCTATTTTATATTTCTACGCCTCCAAGTGTTTTTGAATCTATTCTTGTCAATTTGGGAGAAAGTGGACTTGCTAAAAGACATCAATTTACTGATTGTGCTTCAAAAGTTATTATCGAAAAACCTTTTGGTAAAGACTTGGAAAGTGCCAAAAGACTTAATGAAGTTATAAATCATAGATTTGATGAATCCCAAGTTTTTAGAATCGATCATTATTTAGGAAAAGAGACTGTTCAAAGTCTTCTAGTTCAAAGATTTTCCAACTCAATATTTGAACCGATTTGGAACAGAAATTATGTTTCTTGTGTACAAATTACTGTTTCTGAAGATCTGGGCGTTGGCAGTCGCGGCGGATATTATGATAAGAGTGGTGCCTTGCGAGATATGATGCAAAATCATGTAATGCAATTACTTGCACTCACCGCCATGGAACCCCCCTCTTCCTTGGATGCTGAGGCAATTCGAGATGAAAAAGTTAAGGCTTTGAAAGCAATTAGGCAGATTGATGTAAATGGAGAGAATGCTGAAGTTGTTCGAGGTGTTTATGAAGAGGGTTTAGTTGCTGGTGAAAAAGCGAAAGGATATCTGGAAGAAGAAGGCATACCGGAGGACTCTATTACGGAGACTTATGCAGCCTTATGCTTGAACATAGAAAATTGGCGATGGAAAGGTGTGCCTTTTTATCTAAGATCCGGTAAGCGTCTTGCACATAAGGCAAGTGAGATTGCCGTTCAGTTTAAAAGACCTCCAGGAATATTATTTGGTCAAGATGACAGGTTCTCACTGGCTCCAAATCTTTTGGTTATTCGCATACAACCGAATGAAGGAATTACGCTTTATTTGAATTCAAAAACACCTGGCCTTGAAACTAAATTGCAACCCATTCAATTATCTTTTGGCTATGAAACTACTTTTGGCTCAAACACACCAGAAGCATACGAAAGGTTAATTTTAGACGCCCTAAACGGAGATGGAACATTGTTTATTCGTGGGGATGAAGCTGAAATATCTTGGCGTTTACTAACACCTGTTCTAGATTTTTGGAATGAACAGGGTTCTAGAGATCTCGAAAAATATGCTTCCGGGACATGGGGGCCCATAGCAGCAGAAAAGATGCTTCTTGCTAGAGGTCACGAATGGATAACCGGAAAGGATTATAAATAAAAATGAATATATTATTGCTATTACCCATTTTCTTTTTCACATGCTTGGGATGTGAAGCACAAAAACTAGATATTTCAGAAAATAAAAAAGCCGTAGATGCTAAAGAAGTAATGAAAAGTTCGGAAGTCGCGATTCTCGGGGGTGGTTGCTTTTGGTGCACAGAAGCTGTATTTGAAAAAGTCGATGGAGTTCAGCAGGTGGTTTCTGGTTATGCTGGCGGAAAGTCTAAAAATCCTACTTATAAAGAGATTTGTACAGGACTTTCAGGTCATGCAGAGGTGATCAAAATCACCTATGATTCAAAAATAATCAGTTACGAGAAAATCTTAGATATCTTTGGAGATTGCCATGATACCACGACACTAAATCGACAGGGAGCCGATGTTGGAACTCAGTACCGGTCTACAATTATGTATTTGAATCCATCTCAGCAAAAGAAAGCAAAAAAATGGAAAGAAGAATTAAGCCATAAATTAACTGACCCAGTTGTTACTGAAATAGTTGCTGCACCGGTATTTTATCCTGCCGAAGATTATCATCAGGATTATTATGAAAAAAATCCTAATCAAGGTTATTGTAATTTTGTAATAAGACCAAAACTTAAAAAATTAAATTTAGAATAGAAATCGGTACTTTTGATTGCCCGAGTAAGCATATAATTCTTTAATTTGTCGAATTCTTACCTGTTAAATACGCTACAGTTAGGTTTATTTAAGAAGAAATCCTAGAATTACATAATTTTATGTGATTTCTGACAGACATTTTATTTTATAATTTGCATTACATATGTTAATTTGTTTTTTTGTAATAAAATGAATATGCAAAACTGTTTAAATTTCTCTCAATGGTTAACTGAAAGTAGTTTTAACCCAGTTGAGCTTTGCAAACCTTTCGAAAATATTCCGGGCGTCTCTTTTTTTATAAAAGATACTGAATCTAGATTGCTCTACATGAATAAAAAGTTTCTTCCTCGTATTGGACTTGATTCCAATGAAGAATTATTCGGCAAAACTGACTTTGATCTTTTTCCTCCTCGTCTGGCTGAACACTTTAGGCGTGATGACAAGGCTGTCATGCAAAGTGGAAAACCAATGCTTAATATTTTAGAGCTGGTTTTTAACAGTCAAGGTCTTCCTGATTGGTTTCTAACCAACAAATATCCCTTAATCGGGGGAAAAGGAGAGATATTAGGAGTAATCGGTTCAGTTCGACCATATGCTGATAAAGATAATGTTTCTAATATTGGAGATTTAAAGTGGGAAAGAGATGATGAAATAGGTCGGGCGGTTAATTTTATAAGAAAGAACTTTCGTAACGGAATTGCCATATCAGATTTAGTTGATGTTTCGGGTCTTAATCATAGAAAATTACATAGAGGCTTTATTGAGTTGTTCGGAATTGCTCCAATGCAGTTTATTACACGGACTCGCATTGAGTCTGCTTGTGATGATCTTTTGGCTTCGAAAAAGAAGCTTACCCAAATTGCCAAAGACAATGGATTTTATGATCAAAGTTCTTTTACCCAACATTTTAGGAAGCAGATGAAAATAACTCCGCTCAAATATAGAAAACAAAAGGGATATTCTTGATAATTATTCTATAATCCTTTTGAGAGAATTTTTACTCTTCTTGTGTAAACTTCAGAGCCTTCTTCGGCTAGAGTCCACCACATTTCGCTATTGCTAAGTCCTTCCCTTGGTGGAATGAGTCCATCTTCATAGGCTGCTAGAGCAGATGCTCCTTCGGCTGTAAGAACCCGTATCATAACATCGATAACATCTGGAAATTGATTTAAGTAACTTTTAGAAGAATTTACAAAATATCTTGGACTTGAGGATGCTTTGTATTCAAATGAACCTGTAGTTGTGCCATTTAAATCTGGAAAGATTTGTTCTAAATAGCCGGTTCCAAACTGTTTTTCTTTTATTACATAGGCTCTTATTCCAAAATCAATAATGTTTGAAGCCAATGAAAAATCTGTGGATTTTAAATCGTTAGGTTTTGTAAAGATTGGGTTCACGATATTACCGCTTTCTCTTGGACCGTCATTTCCAATATTTGCATATCCACCCTCTGCAGAATCTAAATTATAGCCGGCCTCATAGGTATTTACATCACTTACATCTGAACGAAACAACTGATATCGAGGAGTTGAAGTTTCAGAGCTTGTTAATCCATGTCTAATAATCTGATAAGAGACTGCTCTCGCTCCACCAGAATTTTCAGCTTCTGGGTCAACTTCAGGGGCTTCTGTAAAAAAACGAAACCACACACTAGCAACGCCAAATCTTGATTCGTTCAAAGGTCCCTGTTTGTTTGCTACAATCGTTGGATTTAAGTCTTCCTCCGGCCAGTCATCGGAAAGAATCCGTATAGATTCTTCTACGGGCTTAGCTTCTTGTGCTTCTACCCAATTGCCACTATTGTCTGTAGATTCAAGAATATCAGCCGCCATCCAAACATTTCCATCATTTTTATATACTGCACACTGCAAGTCCTCTTGAATCCTATCTAAGACAAATTGAGCTACTTGATTAGTTTCTAAATCTCCCGATGCTTCGGTCTGGGTTTTCATAACTTGTGAGGTAATATTGAGTAGCATACCCGCAAGTAGAGCTGTAACTGAAACGGCAACCAACAATTCTAATACTGTAAAAGCCTTTTTGGAAATAGTTAGTCTGTTTGCCATTTTATTATCAATTATGCTCAGAAGAATATACAAACTATTTACTACAGCAGAGTCTAGGAAAATGAGGATTTTCCAAGTGCTTCTCCCATCTTAACATATGTTTCATATCCATTTGAGCTTTTCACAGAGAGGTCATGATCGAGCTTTATCATATTCTCAGAGAAAAGAGTTATTAGCGAAGAGCCACCGAAGGAAAAATAGCCAAGTTCATCCCCTTTTTCGTAGGAATGATTTTCTTGAGCTGTTAGATGGACTGAGCCCACGCAAGTTGCTCCGACAAGAAAGATCGCGACTCTTCCGAACTGATGGCTATCAACAAAAGTAAGATATCTTTTGTTTTCCCAAAATATAGAAAGGTTCTTTCTAAGAGCGATGGGATTTACAGAATAAAGTCCTCCGTTGATTAAGCTTACTTTTCCCATTCTGCCCGAAACGGGGAAATGAAACCGATGATAATCGGTGGGGCATAATCGACTTAATACTAAGCTACCTTTTTGGTAGGGTGCAGCTAATTCTTCTGAGCCGAACAACTTTTCAAGGTTGAACCGCTGTCCTTTTACAAAAACCGCTTTGACCTTTGACAATTCATTAAAAGCGAAATGGCGTCCGTCAGCAGGAAAAATTGCGGAGTCAGATTCATTGGATATTGGCCTGCTAGAAGAATTTAGTCTTCTGAAAAAGAATTCATTAAATGTTGCAAAAGTAGATACATCTTCTGCAAATTCTGCCGTATCTAGACCAAATTTTTTAATAAAAGGAAGAATTTTCGAACGACTGTTCTTTCTATTCATCTTCCATCCGTACCATTTAGAAAAGATTTTTCTTCGTACGAGTACCCAAAGACAAAGTTTACCAATAAAATTCCCGTAAATGAATCTAAGCCATTTTTCTCCGTAAACTTTTTCAGCTTCAAGTTTACCCGAATATTTATTGTGGAAAATAATTTCAGGTTCCACAATTAACCTGTAAGATAGTTGTTTAGATTGTTAAGCCTTTTGGATTTTCCCAGCTTTAATCGCTTTGACAGAAACCCAAATACGCTTAACTTGACCGCTTGGCAATTTGGCTCGGACACGCTGCAGGTTTGGTCGAAACTTTCTTTTGTTGTTTTTGACTAACTGCAAGCCAATACCACCAGCTTTTTTGCTGACTCCTTTATGAATGATTCTACCGCCTGTTACTGGACGTTTTCCTGTGATTGCACAAATTCTGGACATAATTTTTTGGGGTGAAATGGGTTTATAAAACTTTGTGTGCTATTTTTCAAGGTTGAATTCTTGGTCCTGAAGAACTAGCAATTCAACACCAGAAAGCTCTTTGCAAAGAAAAAAAGCTTTATGGTGTGTATTTCGAATTAGCAAGTCGGATGTTTTTTCAGGACCCAGGACTGAAGCTGCTGTTGCATAAGAATCTGCCGTGATGCCATCCTTTGCAATCATCGTAACTTGTGAAATATTTTCTATTCCGAACCCAGTTTTGGGGTTAAGAATATGGGAGTATTGTGTTTTACCGATTTTAACGAATTGTTCAATATCGCCGGAAGTTGCAATTGAGCAATTAGATAATTCTAGTTCTGGTAAATCCGGGTGTTTTCTTCCTCCAATTTCAATATTCCAACCTTTTTGTCCTCTGGGAGGTTCACCAAGTGTAATGTCTCCACCCGCATCGATTAGCGAGCGATGCATGCCAACACTTTTTAGTTTTTTAAGCATCATATCAGCAGTAAATCCCTTTGCTATTCCTCCAAGATCGAGAATTAATCCAGGCTTGTTAATTTTTACTTCCTGTCGGTCTTCGAAGAATTCTAGAAATGTGAACCCAGAAAGACTTTTCGCAAGAACTATATCTTTTTTTAATGGTAGTGCTTGGCGAAATCTTGATACGCGCCAAAGCCTAGATAAGTGCCCTATTGTTGGATCAAATGCCCCATTTGTTTTTAATGATAGATTGTTTCCAAAGAATAAAACATGGAATAATTCATTGGATAATCTTTGGCTAATATTACTGTAAGATGATTCAGAAAGTCTAGAGATTTCACTATCAACCAGATAATCACTAAAAATTAAATTTAGTCTCTCGCATTCATTAAATGCTGAACGGGCCGCACTATATGAAATTTTGGGGTCATCATGATCGATTAAGATTTTGAATTCTGTGCCCATGCATTTTTGGGAAAAGTTCTGCAGATTAGCCGCTTCAACAAAACAACAATAGGCGAGAAGCTTCAATCGAAGTGTCCACTTTAGGAAATTAACCATTGATAACATCATAAAATATCCAAAGGAATGGAAATTCTTGTAAGAAAGACTTAATTTTGAGATAAAACAATACCTTACTACTATAAGTTTTCTATGATCTTCCCCAAATTATTTTTTTCATTAAGCTTTTTTCTGATCGCCAGCTTTGTTCTCCAAGCTGAAGTTGAGTTTGTTCGTGATGTTAAACCAATACTTGAGCATAATTGTGTGAGTTGTCATCGGGCTGATAATGATAAAGGTGGCATACGATTAGATACCAAGGCTGAGGCATTTAAGAGCGAAGATCTTATCATTCCTGGTAATCCAGATGACAGCTCATTGTACTGGACAACCACTTTACCTCAGGATGACGAATTATTCATGCCTCCAATTAAGAATGAAGACAAAGATTATCCATTAACCGATGCGGAAAAGAAAATACTTTTTACATGGATAGAAGAAGGTGCAAAATGGCCGGATGATGAGAAACTTGAGGTTCGCAACAGGTTACCTAAAGAAATCAGCTTTGTAGAACATGTTCAGCCTGTGCTGGAATTGAACTGTGTTGCATGCCATTACGACGGTAAAGTTAAGGGAGATCTTCGTCTCGATAGTTTTGAACATGCTTTTGCTGCAGATCATGTGATTGTTCCAGGTGAGCCTTTGGATAGTGATCTTTGGGTTCTTTGCACATTACCGCAGGATGACGAAATGTTTATGCCACCAGAAGGCAATGATCCGTTGTCACCTTCTGATCTGTTTCTTTTGCGTCGCTGGATAGAAGAAGGTGCCGATTGGCCAGAAGACGCAAAACTTTCACCCAAAAAGAAGAACTTTACTACATTGGGAATGCTTCCCAAAGATTTGTATAAAGAATTGGGATTTAAAGCAGGTAAATCGCAAGATGAATTTACGGCTTACAGGCAAGAAATTGAAACTTCTAATTTAAACTTTGAAATGTTGCCCATTAAAGGTGGTAAATTTTTAATGGGAAGTCCTCCAGATGATAGTAATCGTGGAGAAAATGAACTTCTCTCTCATGAAGTTGAGGTTACAGATTTTTGGATGGGGAAATATGAAGTTACATGGGATGAATATGAGCTGTGGATGATTAATTTGGATAAGGATAACCGGGAATATAACCAAAAAACAGCGGATCGTTCTGATACTCTATCGGACGCAGTCACGAAACCGACGGCCCCATATGTAGATATGAGTTTTGGAATGGGCAAGAGCGGTCACCCTGCTATTTGTATGACTCAACTTTCTGCTAAAATGTATTGCATGTGGTTAAGCGCCCGAACCGGAGTTTTCTACAGGTTGCCTACTGAGGCGGAGTGGGAATATGCATGCAAGGCTGGCACGAAGACGGCTTACAGCTTTGGAGACGATTCCAAGGAATTGTCTAATCATTCATGGCATTTGGGTAACAGTCGCTTCAAATATCAAAGGGTTGGCTCTAAATCTCCCAATCCTTTTGGATTGTATGACATGCATGGAAATGTCTGGGAATGGGTTCTCGACCAATTTACTCCCCCACCCTCTCAAGCACCAAGTCAATTGCGTAAAAACCCACTTGTTTCTCCGAACACGCTATACCCCAGGGTTGTGAAAGGTGGCTCCTGGGATGATGGTGCCAAAAGTCATCGCAGTGCCGCCCGTATGGGATCGGAGGAGGCTTGGAAGCAACAGGATCCCCAAATTCCCAAAAGCGTTTGGTATCACACGGATGCACTTTTTGTAGGGTTTCGAGTCGTTCGCCCAAGGGAAATTCCTTCCATCGAGGATATTGAGAACTTTTGGCCTTCCGAAGAGGACATCAAGGCAATTCCAAGTCGTTGATATATTTAATCCTTGCGGAACAATATCTTTTGGGCTCAATTTATAGAATAGCCCTATGAGCGTGATTCCAAAAGCGAATAAATCTGGAACTTGTGAAAGCAATAAAGGTTTCGCCATCGTTATGGCGTTATCCCTCCTCAGCCTTGTATTTTTACTAGTTATTTCTTTGGTTAATTTAGTTGGAATTGATTTAAGTTTGGCCGATACGAGAAAAGAGAAAGTCTTAGCTCAGGCTCATGCAAGAATGGGGATGATGGTGGCAATTGGAGAATTGCAAAAACATCTTGGACCAGACACGAGAGTTTCTGCAACCGCTGATATTCTTGACGAGCGGATTGAATCTGGAAAAAAATATGAATCCACTTATTACCTTTCCAACAGTTCTACAAATTTACAAGGTGCGGTAAGCAAAAATCAGGCGATTGATCTTAATGAGAATGGACAGTTGGATACGGTTCCTTTTGGGCAAAGATATTGGACTGGTGTATGGAAACATAGAGCAAGAAGAAAGGGAGCGAGTGATGATTATCGTGCAGCTAAACCACTTCCCAACAATCTGGAAACCTCTGATTCAATCAGTGCCACTGCAATGGCAGATTCTGAGTATGATCCACACCCTGCCGTTGAAGTTGCATGGCTTGTTAGTGGTAATGAAGGGTGGTCTAAGAAGCCAGCTTTCATGCAGGGTCCTGTAATCGTTAAGGATTTTTTGGAAATACCTGATGGCATTCCTGATGATCAGAGGTTTTTTACTGATCCAAATGGTGGTATTTACGGAAATGAAA
>MDTE01094523.1_pt1 | contig 25900 bp, 26 predicted proteins | sample 811231 | NCBI WGS metagenome assembly MDTE01 (sample SAMN05326651, study PRJNA326480) | marine metagenome | isolation source: seawater | place: Indian Ocean: Red Sea | collected 2010
AAATTCCCAGATCTTAATAAGAATATTTAGGAGTAAGCAGCAGGTATATAGTAAAAACTTAGAATAATTTAGATAAAATTAGCAGAATTATAGTAATATAGTAGCAGAAAATAGCAAATTGTTGACAAAAATTAGGAGTTATAGTAGATTATGTAGTAAATTTAATAGCAATTATAAGAATATTATAAAATAGCAAATCCATCTATTTTTTTACTTATAAGCATAGAGAATTTAACAGAATATTTAGCAATTACTTGGAGGCAAATGGAGGTTAGTTATGGCAAAGCTTGGTACTTATTCTTATCCAGATATTCGATTTAGCGATGCAATTGAGATTTCAGCACGTATCCTTAATAAATTTAAAGGTACTATTCGTGTAAAAGGACTAGCTTGGGAATTAGGCATGGCTGAAAATAGTGGAACATTATTTGCCAAAATTGCTGCTTTACGTGATTTTGGACTTGTTGAGGGGCGTGGTGAACTAAGAGTATCAGATCTTGCACAGCGTATTATTAATCCATCTAATGAATCTGAACGATTACAAGCTACTTCTCAATCTTTTAAAAGAGTTGATCTTTTATTTGCATTATATGATCGTTTTGAGGGAGAAGCTCCTGATGACAAAACACTTTTGGTTGCTTTAGAGGAAATTACTAGAGCTGACAAACCTGAAATTATAAAGAGATTTACCTTAATTCAAAAACATCTTAATGATGCATCAAGAGCACTATCTCATCATTCTGTAAATTATACAGAAGCTGACATATCTATCAGTACCCCTAATTTAAATATTCCTTCATCGTTATCAGACGCTACAGAACTTTCTGAATACACTGATGGAGATACCCTGATTTTAAGAGCCGGAGATGCTAAATTGACTGCTCCATTATCACAAGAATACATTGATATAGCTATAAATTTATTAAAAGCTATTAAATTAACTATGCCTAATGATGATTTTAGTTTTCATCCTGATCAAAGTAACTTGAATTAATAGATTTCGTGTAAATAAATTCAATCATATTAACCATTTATATCGTATAATGTTATTAATACGATAGGAGTTTTTATGGTTTCTAATATTAATCCAATACTAAAAGAAGAAATTTCTAAGCTAAATGATTTATCAACACTTAGTTCTATAGCGTATCTTTCTTCTCTGCAATTGGTACATTCAATAGATCCATCAGTATCAAAATCCATTATTCAGGAATTAATAGATCAAAGATCAAATCTTAAAATGATCGCTAGTGAAAATTTTTCATCAATTGCGGTACAAATGGCTCAAGCAAATCTTTTTACCGATAAATATGCTGAAGGCTTTCCCTTTCACAGGTTTTATGCAGGTTGTGATAATGTTGATACAATAGAATCTAGGGCTGCTGATCTAGCAAAGGAATTATTTAATGCAGAACACGCTTATGTTCAACCGCATTCAGGGGCAGATGCTAACTTAATTGCATATTGGGCTATACTAAGTAAAACAGTCCAAGAACCTTTTCTTGATAAATTAGAAAAAAAAGATATCACTGCGTTGACTCAGTCTGAGTGGTCAGAATTACGAAAATTATTTGGTAACCAAAAGCTCCTAGCAATGAATTACTATTCAGGAGGACATTTAAGTCATGGCTATCGTCATAACGTTTCTTCTAGGATGTTTCAAGTTGAAAATTATGATGTCGATAAAGATTCTAAATTATTGGATTATGATGTTATACGCAAGCAGGCTAAAGAATTTAGACCTTTAATCTTACTAGCTGGTTACAGCGCATATTCTCGTCTTATAGATTTCAAAATCATGAAAGAAATCGCTAATGAAGTTGGTGCTGTATTAATGGTTGATATGGCGCATTTTTCAGGTTTAGTAGCAGGTAAAACATTAATTGATCAATACAATCCTGTTAAGTACGCCGACATCGTTACTTCTACAACCCACAAAACTCTTAGAGGCCCTCGTGGCGGAATGATTTTATGTAAAAAAGAATATACAGACTATGTAAATAAAGGCTGCCCATTAGTTATTGGCGGGCCTTTACCACATGTGATGGCAGCTAAAGCTGTTGCATTTGCTGAAGCAAATACTAGTGGGTTTCAACAATATTCACAATCAATAGTGGATAATGCAAAAACCTTTGCACAAGCTTGTATTGATAATGGTTTAGAAGTGTTGACTGGCGGAACTGACAATCATCTTTTATTGATAGATGTTTCAAAATTGAATCTTACTGGGAGACAAGCTGAAAAAGCCATAAGAGATGTTGGAATAACGATTAACCGTAATTCATTACCTTTCGATCACAATGGTGCATGGTATACAAGTGGATTAAGAGTAGGCACTCCAGCTATTACAACGCTAGGTATGGGACTTAATGAAATGAAAGAGATAGCGAGTGTTTTTGCAAAAGTTTTATCAAATACCAAACCTTATACTATTAAACGTGGGAAAAACGCTGGTTCATTTAGCAAAGCCAATTACACTTTATCTGAAAATATTACTAATCAAGCTAAAAGCGTTGTTTACAATTTATTAAATAATTTCCCAGTTTATCCTGAATTAGATATTGAGTTCATGCAAAGAGTATTTATTTAATTCAGAGTACCCTCGCTAGTTTAATTTATCAGAAATTTTTTCTTGAGATTTTCTCCATTCTTTGATGGTATTTTTAATCTTTTGAGCTAAACTATTATTAAACCCATTAATTTTAGAAATATTTGTAATACTAGCATTTTCTATTTGTTTAATTGTTTGATACTTTTCAAATAATGCAAACTTTTTTTTAGGACCTATTCCAGGTATAGAATCTATAATCGATAAGTTGGATTTTTTATTTCTTAAAGAGCGATGAAATGTAATTGCAAATCTATGAGCTTCATCTCTTATGTATTGAAACAAATGTAAAGCTGTAGAATTCCTGGGCAGTATGATAGATTCAGCCTGTTCGGGTACAAATATTTCTTCTTTCTTTTTTGCTAAGCTACAGATATTAATTTCGGGGTATAACCCGAGTTCTAATAGTGTTTGTAGAGAAGCATTAAGATGTCCTTTACCTCCATCAATTACAATTAAATCAGGCTTGTTATTCCAATCGGGTTTTTTGGGGTCTGATAAGTTCTTTAAACGCCTTGATAATACTTCTTTCATCATGCTATAGTCATTAATCCCTTCAACATGAGCAATTTTAAATTTTCTGTAGTGCGATTTTTCAGGTTCGCCATCTATAAAAACAGTCATGGATCCAACAGGATTTGTACCTTGTATATTTGAAATATCATAACACTCGATACGTTTAGGGATTTTATTTAAACCTAGAGATTCCTCTATCTCGAGTAGGGTGTTTTTTGTGTGTTCAAGTTGTATTTTCTCTCCAACGAATTTATTGTTATATTGTTCTTTAGCATTTTGTATTGCTAGATTCAATAATTTCTTCTTATCTCCTCTCTTAGGAATAGTTATTTTTACGGACTTATTTTTTTTTGATTTTAGCCATGCTTCTGTGATTTCTCTTTCAGTATCTAATTCTGTTTGAACAATAATTTCAGAAGGTATTTCGTGATAAAAGCTATAGTATTGTTCAATAAATTCTCTGGCTATCACATTTTCTTTATTATCCATTATTGATTCCATTAAAAAATGATTTCGTCCAACCATATTGCCATTTCGTATATGAAGGACTTGGATCGCGGCTTCATTATTAGATAGGTAAATCCCAATAATATCTTTATATGATTTATCAGCATTAAACATACGTTGTTTTTCATTAATTTGTTCTATGGAAAGTATTTGATCACGATAATTGGCTGCTTTTTCATATTCAAGATTGATAGAAGATTTTTTCATTGCAGTTTTTAATTGGCGAATAATTTCCTTTTTGTCGCCTTCCAAGAACAGAATTACATGGTTTATTATCTCATTGTAATCATCTTTTGTTGAAGCTCCTATACATGGACCAACACATCTATTTATATGAAAATCCAAACAAGGTCTATCATCTTTTCCTGTTATGGTTTTTGTACATGAGCGATACGGAAACAACCTTTTTAATAAATTCATTGTTGTTCTAACAGAACGTGCACTGGTAAAAGGCCCGAAGTATTTCGATCCATCATTTTTTATGTTTCTTGTAAATAGAACTTTTGGAAATTTTTCTTGTAGTGTGACTTTAATAAAAGGGTATGTTTTATCATCTTTTAATCGATCATTGTAATAGGGTTTTAGTTGTTTTATTAAATTATTTTCAAGAATTAACGCTTCAGTTTCAGTCTCCGTAACAATGTATTCAAATCGTTCAATGTTATGAACTAATTGTTGGATTTTCGGCGATAAGTTTGATGAGGAATTAAAATAAGATCGTATTCTATTTTTTAAATGCTTTGCTTTCCCTACATATAAGACTTGATTATTTTCATTCTGCATTAGATAAACTCCCGGATCAGAAGGAGTTTTACTTAATTGTTCAACTATATTTGCTGGTTGGTTTTTCAATTTATGACCATATAAAAAAATGACTTAGTTCATAAATTGTATATCGAGTTTGATTTCTTTGGAAGCTTTGCTTTAGAATGTATTAGTTTTAAATATAAATAACACCTAATTGATAAGGTAAATATGGAATCTTTAAATCCATTACAAGGAATGAAGGATGTATTCAGTTCACGAGCTAGAAGCAAAAGAATTATGCTTAATACTCTCGTGGAATTTTTAGAAAGCTCTAATTTTGAACAAATAGACCTTCCGATATTAGAAGAAACAGATTTGTTGTTAAAAAAATCTGGTGGTACTTTGGCAAGTAAAATGTATTCATTTACTGATCCAGGGGGGCGTAATATAAGTCTGAGGCCTGAATTTACATCTTCAGCAGTTCGTGCATTCTTGAACCAGAAGATTGATCCACAAATCACAACAAAGATATTTTATTATGGACAAATTTTTAGATATACAACTGAAAATATTGGGGGGCTTAGAGAATACACTCAAGTAGGATGTGAATTAATTGGAGCCTCGTCTAAATCTTTGGATACTGAAGTGGTTACAACTGCTATACAAGGAACAAATCTTTTCTTAAATGATATTTCACTTCGAATAGGCCATATGGAAATTATTAACCAGATTTTAGATGAATTAAATGTTTCCAATAGACTTAAATTTTTTATTTCTGAACATTTAAGTGTAATTAAAGAGGGCGATTCTGGCATTGAAAAACTTGTAGGTTTAGCTATGAATTTAGGTCTTATTAGCAAAGAGACCAATGAAGAATTACCAAATAATGAAGATCGGGGAGAACTATTACAATCGTATCTGAAAAATATGGGTATGTATAATTTAGGTGTCAGAACTATTGATGAAATACAAACACGGTTTTTAAACAAAGGAATCCATTCTCAATCAGTAGATAATTTTATAAAAACTTTAAATACTATATATGAAATTATTTCTTACGAAGGTGAATATACAGAAGTACTTAATCATGTAGCCAAAAATAGTTCTACGAAAATACGAGAAATAATTAATGACTTATCAAATGTAATAGATTCGTTAAAACAAACTGTGAAAATTAATAATATCCAAATAGACTTATCTTTAGGTAAAGAAATTCCGTATTATACCGGATTAGTTTTTCAAATTACATCAGATTATGAAGATAAAAATATTATTGTAAATCAGGGTGGAAGGTATGATGATCTTGTAAGAGTTTTGGGGGATGGTCAAATTTCGACCCCAGCATTAGGGTTTGCGTGGAATTTAGATGCTTTGCAAATGATAAGTGAAGTAGGAAGGTAAAACTTTGAACGATAAAAGTGAAGTTTTAAAAATAGCTTTGCCTAGCGATGGAGAGATGTATCAAGCAACTTTGGATTTTTTGAAAAATTCAGGTGTATCTGTAAAAAGAGGTAGCTCAAGGCAATATTTAGGATCCTTACAAGGTCTTGAAAATGTAACAGTTCTTTTTCAAAGAGTAGCTGATATATCTAGTAAAATAGAAGATGGTAGTGCTGATCTTGGTATAGTTGGACTTGATAGATTTGAAGAGTTTAAAATAGATGATGGGAATGCGTTTGTTGTATGTGAGGATTTAGATTATAGCAATTGTAAATTAGTTATTGCAGTTCCACAAGGCTGGATAGATGTTTCAGCTATGTCAGATTTATCAGATTTAGCTTTAGAATTTAAACATACAGGTAGAGAATTAAGAGTTGCTACCAAATATCCAAGGTTAACAAGCAAATTTTTCTACCAAAATGGTATTAATTATTTTAAGACTATATATTCTTCAGGGACATTAGAGGTCTCTCCTCTTATGGGCTTTTCAGATATAATTGTGGATATCACATCCACAGGCACAACATTGAGAGAGAATCAATTAAAAACAATTGCTGATGGTACAATTATCGAATCTCAAGCCTGCTTGATTGCTAGTACAAGATCACTAATCAATGAACCTGAAAAATTAAATTCAGCACGAAAATTTATTGCAATGATAGAAGGGTATTTAGAAGGTAAGGACTACTATAATGTAACATTTAACTTGAATGCAGATAATGAAGAAGATGCTGCAAATACTTTCATGAATTCTATTACCACAAATGGATTTCAAGGGCCACGGATTTCTCGAATTTATACTACTAATGGTAGTAGTTCATATAGTCTTACCATAGTATTAAAACGCAAAAATTTACAAGTTGTCACTGATAATTTACGAGAGATCGGTGCTTCAAATATTATTGTAAACAAACCAGATTATGTTTTTGATGGTGAATCAAATTTATTTACGAAATTGATGAATAATATTTCAGGTAAAAAATAATGCCTAATCTAGTGGCTCACATAGGTTTTGGATTGGACTGTATAGGTTTAGAAGAAGATTCACTAATATCTAATAATTTAGGTTCATTTTTATTAGGTTGTTGTTCTCCTGATGTAAGAATTATTACTAAAATGAGTCGAGATAACACGCATTTTGTCCCTATATCAAATAAGATAATTGGAACAGGTACGCACAATTTATTTAAAGAAAACCCTAAACTTTTAAATAAAGAATCATTAAATTCTGTAACAAAATCTTTTCTAGCAGGTTATATACTTCACTTAGTAGCTGATGAAACATGGATTATTGATATGTATCGACCATACTTTGGTAATAGAAACGTTTTCCCAAATAAAATTATTGGCAATATTATGGATAGAGCTATGCAACTAGATATGGAAAGAGAAACTCATTTACAACATGAAAACTTTAGTGGATATACTCATGAATTAGCTATAGATTTTGATGATATTGAAATTGATTTTATATCAAATGAATCATTTAAAGAATTTACTGATACAATTAAGCGGGTTTTTAGCAATGCATTTGATTGGAGCAGATTAATATTTATGATAAGAAGGCAGTATCCAGATAAAGATAGCGGAATGGCAGAATCTTTGGCTAATGACTTTATAAAAAATTTACCTGATAGTTTAGAAGATTTATATCATCAAGTACCTAAAAAAGAGATAAAAGCCTATAGAGCCAATATAATAAGCAGCTGGCAATCATTAATAAAGGAGTATCTACTATGAAAATTATAAAAAATATTGAGGCTGCACGCTCATTTATTCAAGATAGAAACACAGCTAATGCTGGAGAGTTGTCACAAAATTCAGTTTCATCATCTTATAATGAATCTGTAGATAAAATACTTGAAAATGTACGAATTCACGGCGATCAAGCTTTAATTGAATATACCAAAGAATTTGATAAAGTTAATATAACAAAAATTCAATTGAGTGATGAAGATATTAGTAATGGTGCTAAAAATATTTCAAATGAACTTTTAGATGCTTTAAAAATTTCTTCCAAAAGGATATATGAATTTGCTAAACGGACTATGCCGTCAAGTTGGTTTGATGTTGAAACAGGTTTAGGAGAATCGGTCGTTCCTATGCAAAAAGTAGGTTTATATGTTCCTGGAGGAACTGCTACTTATCCTTCTACTGTACTTATGTCTTCTATGATAGCTAAGGCAGTAGGAGTTCCGGAAATTATTTTGTGTACCCCTCCTAAAGCAAATGGCATGCCCGATGATAGTATACTTGCTGCTGCTCAAATAGCTGGTATCGATAAGGTGTATTCCATTGGAGGGGCTCAAGCAATCGCAGCTATGGCTTATGGAACACAAACAATACCCAAAGTGGATAAAATATGTGGCCCCGGTAACATATTTGTTACTTTGGCAAAGAAAAAAGTATTTGGAGAAGTGGGAATAGACGGATTATTCGGACCAACTGAGACAGTCGTTATAGCAGATGATATTGCTCGACCAGAGTTTTGTGCGGCAGATATGTTAGCACAGGCTGAGCATGATGAATTAGCTTTTCCTGTTCTTATTACTACATCTGAAAATATTTTGAAAAAAGTAGAAATAGAACTCAATGAACAATTAGAGAAATTAGAGAGAAATGAAATTGCAAAAAAATCAATAGATAATAATTGTGCATTGATATTGGTTGATAATATTCAATTATGTGTCGAGCTTACTAATTTGATTGCTCCAGAGCATGTTTGTTTAAATATTCAAAATGCTAATGATTGGGTAAATCATATTATTAATGCAGGTGCTATTTTTGTAGGAGACTATTCTGCAGAAGTGATGGGCGATTATATTGCTGGACCAAGTCACACTTTACCTACTTTTGGAACATCAAGGTACTCATCGTATCTTGGAGCACAACAATTTATTAAATATATGCCGATAATAGGATTAGATAATAAAACTGTAAAAGAATTGATACCAACTGCTATGATTATATCAGAGCATGAAGGCTTGACAGGTCATAGGGAATCTGCTCGAATTCGTCTATAACATATTAAGAGAACTTATACTTTATGGAGAATCAGAAAAAAATTGATAAATTGATAATACCTCGGTTACAAAATATGCAACCATATGTTCCTATCTATCCGCCAGATATAATGGCTGAAAAGTTTGGCGTTTCGGAAAATGATATTGTAAAACTTGATGGAAATGAAAATATGTTTGGGTCTTCCCCTAAAGTTGCTAAAGCATTAGCTGAATTTAAAGACTACAATATATACCCAGACCCTTTACAAGAAAAACTAAGAGAAGCTATAGCTAATTATGCAGGAACTTCTTCTGATAGAATTATTGCTGGAGCGGGTAGCGATGAGATTATTGACTTATTGATAAGACTTTTCATTGAACCTGGTGATAAGATATGTCAGCCAGTCCCAACTTTTGCTATGTATTCAACATTTACTGAATTAGTTGGTGGAGAAACGGTTTCAGTGTCTATGGATAAAAATTTCGAGATCACCGAAGATTCAATATTATCTGCCATTGAAAATGGGGTTAAGATTGTATTTTTAACTTCACCAAATAATCCGACTGGACGTTTAATTGATAAAAGTCTTGTTACAAAAATTTTGCAAAAAGATGTTTTAGTTATAGTAGATGAAGCATACTATGAATTTTCAGGTAAAACGTGTATAGATCTAATTGATGATTATTCCAATTTAGTAATACTACGTACTTTTAGTAAATGGGCTGGTTTAGCAGGGATGAGAATCGGGTATGGCATAATGAATCCAAGTTTGGTATCACATTTATTAGTAATAAAACCACCATACAATATTTCTATTGCAGCAGAAATTGCCGTTAAGGCTTCTTTAGAGGATTTAGAATTACTTCTTGAACGGGTGGATATTATAAAAAAAGAACGAGACTGGATGTTTGAACAGCTTAATGAAATCCCATTTATGGAGCCCATAAAATCTGACGCAAATTTTATACTCACAAAAATTGTTAATCTAGATTCAGTTGAGTTGTATAATAGATTGCTATCAAAAGGTATTCTTGTACGTTATTATGAAAATGAATTATTAAGAAATTACCTTCGTATTAGTATAGGTTCTCGTGACCAAAATCAAAAACTTTTAGATTTTATAAAACAATAATAAATTTCTATCTAATATAGGAGAATTTTATGAACAAATTAGAAAATAAAAAACGTATAGCAAGTGAAACTCGTGAAACGCGAGAAACTAAAATCACAGCTTCAATTGATCTGGATGGTACAGGGAAATACAAAATAAAAACTGGTGATCCTATGTTTGATCATCTAGTGGAGCAACTAAGTCGCCATTCATTAATTGATATCGATCTTCTAGCAGAAGGTGACAATATTACAGATGAACATCATTTAATTGAGGATGTTTCGATTATGCTTGGTAGATTACTAAAAACTGCTTTAGGCAATAGTAAAGGGATATTTCGTATGGGTTTTGCTTTAATTCCTTTAGATGAAGTATTAGCACGTGTCGCGGTAGATCTTAGTGGTAGGGGATATGCTGTTGTTAAATCAGAATTAGAAGGGGTAATGATAGGAACTTTTAATGGTGAATTAATAGAACACTTTCTTGCAAGATTTGCTATTGAATCAGGAATGAACTTGAATGCGCAGGTTTTAGAAGGCTCTGATCCTCATCATAAAGCTGAAGCATTATTTAAAGGCTTGGCTAGATCTTTGAGAACTGCTGTCAAAATAGACCCAGCTATCAGCGATGTTATCCCAAGTACAAAAGGTTCATTATAGAGTATTAGACATGTGTGATTTCAAATGTATATTGTTCTATAACTTGATTTACTAATAATTATTCACACATTACTTTTACATTATTTTCTGCATCTTTATGAGAATCAGTGTCTAGAGTAACTTCAATATATTTTCCAATTCGTACTGATTGTATGTTATTAAGTCCTATACGAGATAACGAACTTTTAACAGTCATGCCTTGAGGATCACTTACCTCTTCTTTTAAGGTTATATGTATTTTTGCTATCAACATTTTATTTTGACATTGATGTTGGAGTACCAGTACATGGTAACCCGCGCCCAACACCCCGTGTCTCTTCGCTAAAAATGTTACCTTTGTATGTTTCAAAGAATTTTTCAATACCTGATTTGTCTATTGTGTCAAATGTTTGAATTACACCCCAGGCTACCATAGAAATTTTGCCTGCAGGTAGTTTTTCTAAGGGACTTACGATTAACCAATCTTTTGAATTGTTTAAACTTTCAGTAAATTCTCTGAGTTCTTGTATTTGTGAAGCTTGAGTTAAGTTATGATACATAACTATATTGCCGTGCTCTAAGTTGTGGACTGTATTTTCTTCTTTTTGTTCTTCATTATAAAATCCACACTTGGCCCAGACTGACCAGTGATCACCTGAAGATGCTGGTGTTGTATTATACTCGATATCAATACCATCTTTATGTTTAGCAGTTTCCATCAATGTTTGTGGTGTACCAACTCCTGATTTATAACTTGCTCTATTAGTACCTCCTTGGTTAGGTTGATTTGAAGTACTTGTTATTGACGGTAAAAACAGAGACAGAGTAATGAGTATTGCTATGATCAGAGAAATAGATAGGAAAAAGTAATTTTTAGTTTTTCCTTTTGTTTGTTGGCGTTCTCTTCGCTCTTTTCTTTGCTGTGTTTTTTTACTTGCTATATTATCTGGCATTACTATTTTTCCTAAGCTTTTGTTAACATTTCATATGCTAATTTATATCTTTCTATAGTTTTATTAACTATATCTTCTGGTAATTCTGGGGCAGGGGGTTCGTGATCCCAACCACTAGTATCCAGCCAATCTCTGACAAATTGTTTGTCAAAGTTTGGCGGTTGACTACCTTCTTCATAAGAATCTAAATCCCAAAATCGACTTGAGTCTGGAGTTAGAACCTCGTCAATGATTGTTAATTTATCGTTAATCATACCAAATTCAAATTTTGTATCTGCTAGTATTATTCCCTTTGATACAGAATAGTCGTTCGCATAATTGTATAACTCTATACTTATTTTTTCTAATTGGTTTGTTAAATCTTCTCCAAATATTCCCTTCATTTCTTCTATCGTGATATTTTCATCATGACCTATTTCTGCTTTTGTAGTGGGAGTAAAGATAGGCGTTTCTAGTTTTTGACCTTCTTTCATACCTTCAGGTGCCTTAGATCCAAATATTGTTCCTTTAGATTTGTATTCCGACCAAGCAGAACCAGCAAGGTATCCTCTTACAATACATTCTACATCTAATCTGTTTGCTCGGTTTACTACCATTCCTCGTTTCGATACTTCCTCTGGAATATTTTGGAATTGTGATGATGTGGGAGCAAGGTCCTCTGATAGTGCAACCATATGGTTCTCAATAATATGTTTTGTTTTGTTAAACCAAAATGCAGAAATCTCAGTAAGGACAATTCCTTTTTCAGGAATTCCAGTAGGTAGTACTACGTCAAAAGCAGATATGCGATCAGTAGCAACCATTAATAAGAAACCTCCTCCTAGATCGTAAGTGTCTCTAACTTTACCTTTATGAATTGGATTTGGTAGATCTGTGGTTGTTAGTAATGACATGTTTTTACCTTTCTATTTATTTAATATTCCACACTCATCAAAAGTTTCACTAACATATTGTGTGTAATAATTATAATCAAATAATTCATTTAGTTCATCTGATTTTAATACTGTTTTTACCATTTCTTCATTTCGAATCAATTCCCGAAAGTCTAGTTTATCATCCCAAGATCTCATTGCATTCTTTTGAACTATACCATAGGCGTTTTCCCTACTTAAGCCTTTATCAATTAAAGAGAGTAAAACCCTTTGAGAAAATATAACTCCACGTGTTGATTCAATGGTTTCCATCATATTTTCAGGATAAACCCTAAGTCCTGCCATAACATAGGTAAATATCGAAAGAATGTAATCCAAACCCATACATGCATCAGGTAATATTATTCTCTCAGCAGATGAGTGACTTATATCTCTCTCATGCCATAGAGCAACATTTTCCATTGCTGTAATAGAAAACCCTCTGAGAAGTCTAGCGATACCACATATTCTTTCTGATAATTCTGGATTTCGTTTGTGTGGCATAGCAGAAGAGCCGGTTTGGCCTTCTGAAAATGGTTCTTCAACTTCACGGACTTCTGTTCGTTGTAGAGATCGTATTTCAGTTCCAAACTTTTCTAATGAAGCACCAATCAGTGCTATAGTTGTTACAAAATGAGCATGTCGGTCTCTTTGGATAATTTGATTTGAAATTGGAGCAACTTTTAAACCCAATTTTTCGCTAACTTTTTTTTCGATGATAGGAGGAATTGTAGCATGGGTTCCAACTGCACCAGAAATTTTACATACCTGTCTACCTTCTTTTGCCTGGATTAATCTTGTACGGCACCGATTTAATTCATCCCACCACAGTGCTAATTTTAATCCGAAAGTAGTAGGCTCAGCATGTATTCCATGAGTTCTACCCATTATTAGTGTATTTTTATGTTCAATAGCTTTTGTTTTTACAGCTGTAATGGCACTTTCTAGCTCATTTAATAATTGGTTTGCAGATTCTACTAATTGCAAGTTTTGGGCAGTATCTATTACGTCATTTGATGTTATACCAAGGTGAATCCATCTACCTTCTTCGCCTATTTGCTCAGTAATCGAACGAGTAAAAGCTGTCATGTCGTGTTTAGTTTGATCGAATATTTCATTAATACGGATAAGATTATATGTAGCATTTTGTAACTTTTTCATATCTTCTAAGGGTATAATTCCTATCTCACTCCAAGCTTCACAAACTGCTAATTCTACTTTTAACCAATTATCATATTTAGTTTTTTCAGACCAAATTGATTTCATTATTTCTCTTGCATATCTATCAATCATTATTTTCCTCTATTATTTTCGTAACTTCTGTTTGTATAGTTGTAAAATCGCTAAATCGGTAAAAAGCGATATTTTCTTGTTTGCAATGTCTTAACAATGCATCTCTAGCGAAAATAATATTACTTTTTCTTGCAGGACATAAGTCATTTTGTCCATCACCGATATAAATAATTACATCACTAGTTTTACGGTATTTTTCTAACACACTGCATTTACATATTCCCCATTGATTACAATTGATATCGGTATACTTTGATATGATTTTCATCTTTTCCCCGTTAAATTTTGTTGGGACTGCATATATTGGTATGTTTGTTATTTCGTATTTATCAAGAACAGCTTTAATGTAGTAATCTAACCCCCTGCTAACAATAATAATATTTATACGGTTTTCCATACAAAAATTATTAAACTCAACAAATCCTGGTCTAACTATAGCATGTTGTTGTATATGTTTAGTTTGGATGGATTTTTCGGCTGAAATATTTTCAAAAGGTGTCTCAAAATAGCCTTCTGGAGGTATTTCACCCTGAATAAATTGCTGTCTAATTTCTGGCCAGTTAGGTTCAGCAAATTCTGATAATACTATATGAGCGATATTGGTTGTGGTAATAGTGTCATCAAAATCAATCAAGACAGTAATATTTTTGTTAGTCATGTATTAATTTTCTCGTAGGTTTTTTCTATATTTTTCATATAAATCTCTGACTTTTTCGTCTTGTAATCCTACAATAGAAGCTGCTAAATAAGCTGCATTTCTTGCGCCCCATTCTCCGATACCTACACATCCAACAGGAATCCCCGGAGGCATTTGAACTATAGCGTATAATGCATCAATTCCTTTTACTTCACTTGTAGGGAGTGGTACACCAATTACAGGGATTTCTGTCCATGCAGCAACTGTACCTGGTAGAGCTGCAGCTCCGCCAGCCATAGCAATTATTACTTCTATACCTTTTGCCTTAGCTTGTTGTGAATATTCGGCTACTGCCTGCGGTTTTCTATGAGCTGATAATATATTTAATTCATGCTCTATACCCATTTCAGTAAGTATTTGGAGGGTTGGTTCTGTATATGGAAGATCAGTTTTACTGCCAATTAAAATACCGACTTTAATCATTATTTTGTCCTTTTTTGTTACATGAAAAAGTTAAAAGTAAATCGTGTGAATACTTAAAATATTGCTCGTTTAAGTATATTAATTTTAATCATATGATTCAATTCTAAGTGATAAGTTTTTTGGCTAGGCATTCCAAAAAGTCATGAGTATGGAATAAATCATTCAGTTCTGAAATGTAACTTAATTCCCATAATGCCTCCTGATTTTTTTGAAATATTCCTGCTTTACTTTAGTTTTTGTAAAAATCAGGTGTGAAACCTAAAACTTTAAATCCTTTAGATGTGCTTGTATTAATAAGACCATATAAATCAGGGTGTTGTGCACTTAGCAGTCCACTTGTGAAGTTAATATCTGTTCCTAATAATTTATAACCACCCATGTCGTCCAAAAATTCCCACACTCTCATTTCATAAGATAATTCTTCCCATAATAAAAACCATAAACATTCCTGTATATCAGTTAAGGAATTAGATAAAAATTTCGATTTGTTTTTTTGGCCAATTGGCAAACTGGAATAAATTACCTCTAGGTCATTATTTGTTAATTTTTCTATATTTTCTTCTTGTAATAATTCAGAAATTCTAGGGAAATTTTTCCACTTTTTAGAAAACATCAATTTGTAATTAGGTGTAGATTGAAATTCTTTGAATTTTTCTATGTATATTTTAAATTGCCTGTTAGTTATCATACTGTTTATCTGTCGGTAGTTTTAGCTATATCTGTTCTATAATGGGAATCTATAAAATTAACAGATTTTATAGATTCGTAAACATCTTTTCGTGCATTTTCAATAGTATTATTTGTAGAGACAATAGTTAATACACGCCCCCCAGAAGATATTAAATTATTCTCTTTATCAACGCTTGTTCCGTTATGGAATATTGTGCAATTATTTTTTATATTTCCTATAGATATAATTTTATCTGTTTCATAATCGTTTGGATATCCTTTTGACGTTATAACTATACCTACACTAGAGTCACTTGACCATCGTATTTCTGAATGACTTAGAGAGTTTTCAGCACCTGCTTGGCATATCTCGAATAAATTACTATCTAATAACGGAAGTAATATTTCTGCTTCTGGATCTCCTAACCTGCAGTTATATTCAATTACTTTTGGACCTTGATTTGTTAGAATCAATCCGCCATATAAAATTCCTGAAAAAGGCGTATTGTTTTTAGCCATTTCGTGGATAGTGGGTGTGATAATCTTTGAGTTTATTTCTTGATTTAAAGTACTGTTCAAAATATATGGAGGGCTATATCCTCCCATTCCTCCAGTATTTGGCCCTAAATCGTTATCATAAACGCGTTTATAGTCACACGCTCCAATAAGCGGTGAAATATAATTTCCATCTGTAAAAGCAAATATACTTAATTCTTTACCTTCTAAAAATTCCTCAATTAAAACAGTTTTACCTGATTCTCCAAAAATTTGTTTATTTAAACAGTTATCTAAAGCTTCATAAGCTTCTTCATGCGATGTGGCAATTGTTACACCTTTACCTGCTGCAAGGCCATTTGCCTTGATAACAAATGGGGGTGTTTTTCTAGATAAAAATTTGATTGATTCTTGATAGGAGTCAAAGGTTATACTGTCGGCGGTAGGGACATTAGCTTTATTCATGATATTTTTTGCAAATTCTTTACTTGATTCTATTTGAGAAGCTTTTTTTGATGGCCCAAATATTTTTAGACTATTCATTCTAAATATATCTACAATTCCTAAATCTAATGGAGTTTCTGATCCTACTATAGTTAAATCAATTTTATTTTCTTTAGCAAAAGTTGTAAGTTCTTTTATTTGGGTAATTTGAATATTTACATTAGTAGCAAAAGGCAATGTCCCTGCATTTCCTGGCGCTACATATATTTGAAGATTTTCGCTATTTGTTTTTCGTATAGACCATGCAATTGCATGTTCTCTACCACCAGATCCTACAATAAGAACTTTCATTTATTCCCACTCTATAGTGCCAGGAGGCTTACTGGTTATGTCATAGACTACACGATTAACAGAAGGTACTTCGTTTACAATTCTGTTTGAAATAGTACTTAGAACTTCATAGGGGATTTTTGCCCAGTCAGCTGTCATAGCGTCATCACTTTGTACTGCCCTGATTGCAGCAACATAACTATATGTACGGTGATCACCCATAACCCCAACTGTTTTAGCATTAGTTAAAACAGCGAAGCTTTGCCAGAGGGAATGGTAGAGATTTGCAGATTTGATTTCATCAATGACTATCCAATCAACATCACGTAGAATATCTAGTTTTTGTTTAGTTACTTCACCTAAGATTCTTATACTTAATCCAGGTCCAGGAAATGGTTGTCGGTACAGTAATTCATCAGAAAGACCCAGTGATTTCCCTATGCTTTTTACTTCATCTTTAAATAAATATCGTAAAGGTTCTAGTAATTTAAGAGACATTTTTTCTGGCAAACCGCCAACATTGTGGTGAGTTTTAATCTTAGCTGAATTAGAATTGTCACTAGATTCACTCTCAATGACATCAGGATAGAGAGTACCTTGTGCTAAGAACTTTGCGTTCGCAAAGTTATTTTTCGAATATTCTTCGAAAATATTTATAAATTCCGTTCCTATAATTTTACGTTTTTCCTCAGGATCAATAATATTTTTTAATGACTTTAGAAACTGTCTTTCAGCATTTATATAGGTGAGATTAAAATCTGTAAACTTTTCAAAGGCTTCAATAACATTTTTTGATTCATCTTTGCGTAATAGTCCGTTATTTACAAATATACATTGCAGTTGATCACCTATTGCCTCATGAATTAGTCTTGCAGTTACTGAAGAGTCAACACCTCCAGACAGGGCACAAATGACAGTATTTTCACCGACGATCTCCTTGATTTCATCCACTGATTTAGTGATAAAGTTTTCGGGGGTCCAATCACCTATACATCCACAAATTTTATAAACGAAATTTTTTAGAATTTGAATACCATTATTTGTATGAGAAACTTCAGGATGAAATTGGAGACCATATATATTATCTTTTTTGATTACAGCGAATGGTGTATTTTCAGTACTTGCTATACATTCAAAATCAATTGGTAAGCTATCAATTTTATCTCCATGACTCATCCATACGTCGTTATTATCATCAATAGAGTCTAATAAAGTAGTTGAAAGGTTATTTTTGTTAAGTTTTGCATGCCCATATTCACGTTTCGAAGAAGCTGTCACTTTGCCATTTAATTGGTGTGTAATTAATTGCATGCCATAACAGATACCTAGTATAGGTAAATTGGAAGTATAAACCCAATCAGGTGCAAGTGGGGCATTCGTGTCATAAACACTATAGGGACCTCCAGAAAGTATTATTCCTTTTGGCTTTAGTCGTTTCACAGTATCAAAATCACTAGATGGTGGTATCAAAATACTATAGACATTAATTTCGCGGAGTCTTCTAGCTATTAGGTGACTAAATTGAGATCCAAAATCAACAATTATTATAGATTCTTCATTGTGGATTTCAGATTTAGAGTTCATATTATCTTAATAACTTCCAAGGTGGTTACGCAAATTGTAATTGTTTTCGAGGTTAGCATTTATGCTATACTCAGTCAAGCATTAAATTTACACGAATTTCTAATATTAAAAACAGGATAATTATATGGATAATAAAATTGATCAAGCAGTTAAAATAATTCAATCTGGTGGGGTTGTTTGTTTGCCAACAGACACTCAATTTGGACTATCTGTTGATTACAAAAATGACTTAGCGTTACAAAAATTAATAAATTTAAAATCTCGTGATGAAAATGCAGGAATTCCACTTTTATTAGCTAATGTTGATCAGTTAAAATTAGTTACAGATACACCGCCAGATGACGTTATAAATTTGTGCGAGCACTTTTGGCCGGGGGCTTTAACAATAGTAATGCCTAAGAACAATTCAATATCAGAGTTTGTTTCTGGCGGTCATTCTGGAGTTGCACTAAGAATTCCTAATCATGATGTTCCTCGCCGTATTGCAGCTGAACTTGGTAGACCAATTACAGGTACAAGTGCTAATTTTTCTGGACTGGCTCCAGTGGGTAATTATGATGAGGCTCAAAGTAATTTTAAGGGACTAGTAGATTACGTTTTTCCTACTTCAGAAAATATTATCCAAGGTGAGCCATCTACAATTATAGAATTTACTAACAACAAATTAAATTTACTTCGACAAGGGGCAATCCCTTTTGAAACTATTCAAAAGGTATATAATAGATTCCACTAATACTGTGAAAAAATATGATTACTGATAATATTTCTAAGCATAATACATCGATCTCTAAATCAATCCAGAATATTTTTTCTGATAGAGAAGCGTCTATTTATCGAATAATGGAGTATCAGGTAGGATTAAGAGATGAACTAGGAGAAATTAATCCTAGTATAGAAAATAATCGTATTTGGGAATTAGGTATACTAACGCTGCTTGTTTCTGAATTAGCTAACAACTCAATAGAATTTGATATTTCTAATGCTGTATCCTTAGAGTTGTTAAAACTGTTTACCGAAGTTCATATAGATATTGGTGAAGGAATTCAATATAGAAATAATCGACCTACTTTGTGGGCATTACATGGCCCAGCGCAAGCAATCAATGTTGGTGATGGCTTGCATGCTATGGCAAGGCTAGCACTTGTAAATTCACCTACCCAATCGTCTAAAGAAAATCTTTATGAACGATTAAGATTTCTAGAAAATTCTAGTTTACTAGTATGTGAAGGAATTCATGAAGATTTATCCTCACTTGAAAGGATAGATTTTTTTCTTAATGATTATTTTATTATGGTCCAAAAAAAAATTGCTTCATTATTTGAATGTGCATTTCAATTAGCTTTATGTGGAACTGAGATTTTATCAAAGAATGGTTTATTAATTACTTCATTAGCACAAAATATTGCATATGCCAGTCAAATTACATCTGATATTAATTCAATATGGCCGGCAACAAATACTTTGGATCATAATAGCTTAGATTTGTTAAAAAAGAAGAAAACTTTTCCAATTGTGATGGCATTTTCTGAATCAGATGTAAGTCAAAAGCGGGAATTAGCAAACCTTTTTTATCAACGTGTGGTATCCGAAGAGGATGCCCAAAAGATAACTGAGCTACTTACTTTATTAGATATCAAAAACAAATCTTTAAAATATATAAATGAATATTTTGATCTGATTATTGATGGATTTTCACAACTGGGTTTAAGTTTAAGTGTTGAAAGTGATTTACTAGCTTTTATAAAATATATATGTCTTGATAAGCAATAAAAACTTTGTGAGGAATTGTTAATGAAACGAACTATTAGAGACGCCGATTGTAGTGATAAAACTGTCTTAGTGAGAGTTGATTTTAATGTTCCTTTAGATCCTATAACAGGACAAATATCTGACGATACACGTATTTTTGCCTCACTTCCCACAATTCGTTATTTACAGCAAAACAATTGTAAAATAATTTTGTGTTCGCATTTTGATAGACCCAAGGGCAAAATTGTTAAAGAAATGCGTATGTTTCCTGTAGCAAAACGACTAAATGCTTTACTTGGACAAGAAACTATATATGTACGGGAAACAATTGGTGATGTAGTTCGTGAAGCGGCTAACGAAATGGCGCCCAGAGATGTTATGGTTTTAGAAAATGTTAGATTTTATGGTGCAGAAGAAGCAAATGAAATAGCATTTTGCCGGTCACTTGCATCTTTGGCAGATATTTATGTCAACGATGCTTTTAGTACTTCCCATCGTGATCATGCATCAATAAGTGGAATAGCTGATTTTCTTCCTAGTTATGCCGGTTTCCAGATGGAGAAAGAACTACGAAACTTAAGTGCAGCTCTCGATGATCCAGCAAGACCTATGGCTGCAATCATGGGCGGAGCAAAAATAGTTGATAAAATAAATTTATTGCAAAATATGTTTGAGAAGTTAGATTTGCTAGTAGTTGGTGGCGGGATGGCTATGATATTCTTTTCAGCGTTAGGATATTCGGTAGGGGAAGGCCCTATTGATGAGGAAAGTGTAAACATCGCAAAATCAATTTTGCAATTGGCTAAAGAAAATAATACTGAAGTTATATTACCTACTGATGTAGTTGTGGCGGATTCATTTAGTATAGATAGTAAGTACAAAACAGTCTCTTTAACAGAATTAAAAGATAAAGGTTTTGTTATGGATATTGGCCCAGAAACACTCAAATTATTTATTTCCAAACTAAATAATTGTAAAACTATAGTTTGGAATGGTCCAATGGGAGTATTCGAGTTCGAACAATTTTCAAATGGAACAAGGGGACTTGCAGAAGCTGTTGCAAATATAAAAAATGTTACGAGCATAGTTGGTGGTGGATCAACAGCAGAAGCCATTAATAAATTAGGTTTAGTTAATGCAGTCACTCATATATCTACAGGAGGAGGAGCATCTCTCGAATTTCTGGAAGGTAAAGACTTAATTGGGGTGTCAAAAATACCTGATGTGGATGTAGTAGATTTATAGTTTATAAATATGAGGAGATAGTGGTGCCTTTAGCAATTATTAGACATGGACAAAGCAAATGGAATCTTGAAAATCGGTTTACAGGTTGGATAGATGTTGATTTGAGTGAAGAAGGTATATCTGAAGCTAAGCTTGCTGCAAATGAATTATTATCAAGTGGAATACAGTTTGATGTTGCATATACTTCAGTATTAAAAAGAGCTATAAGGACTTTATGGGTAATTATGGATGATATGGATTTAATGTGGATACCTGTAAATAGATCCTGGCGATTGAACGAACGTCACTATGGTGATTTGATTGGATTAAACAAAGTCGAAACAGCCGAGAAATATGGTATTGAACAGGTTCAGATGTGGCGAAGAAGCTATACAGTAAGACCTGAAGAATTAAAACCCGATGACCCTAGAAGTTTTGAATCTGATAGACGATATAAAGGACTAAATATTCCTCGCACAGAGTCATTAAAAGATACTCTCGATCGGTTCATACCTGTTTGGAATGAGGCAATTAAGAAAGATTTAGAAGCAGGTAAAAATGTTTTGTTAGTAGCTCATGGGAACAGTTGCCGAGCTTTAATTAAATTTTTAGATAATATGAACGATGAAGAAATTAATGAGTTTAATATTCCAACAGGTATTCCGCTTATTTATGAATTTGATAATGATTTAAATCCTATTAATCACTACTATCTTGGTGACCCTGAAGATATAGCTAAAAGAACCAATGCAGTAGCAAATCAGGCAAAGAAACAGAATTAAATAACATAAGGAGGTTCTGGTTTGTCTTATTTAATTGTTGCTAATTGGAAAATGAATAAAACTAATTTAGAATCTCTTGAATTGGTCACTGAAATTAATAATGGGATTCAACAAAAGTCTGATATTAATATTGTGATTTGTCCTCCGTATACTTCAATTATATCAGCTGCTGGTATATTAAAAAATTCTTCTATTAACCTTGGATCTCAAAATATTTCACATGAGTCATCAGGAGCTTATACTGGTGAAATATCGGCAGATATGCTATCACCATATTGCAAGTATGTTATTGTTGGGCATTCTGAAAGAAGAACGATGTATGGAGAAACTAATAACATTATAAATTTGAAAATATTAAGAGCTATAGAAAGCGATTTGATTCCAATTCTTTGTATTGGTGAAAATATTGAACAACGAAATCAAGGAGATTTAGATTCGACACTGAACGAAATGTTAGAGTCTGCTTTGCAAAATGTGAAAAATTGTAATCAATTGGTTGTCGCTTATGAACCTTTATGGGCAATAGGGACCGGCACTGCAGCTTCCCCAGAGTTAGCAAACCAAGCTTGTAATAAAATTAATAATTTTTTAATGAAATACTTTAATAAAACTAAAAAAGAGATTTCTACTCCAATTCTTTATGGTGGTAGTGTAAGTAAAGAAAATATTAAAGATTTTCTGATGCAAGATTGTATTGATGGTGCTCTAATCGGATCTGCAAGTTTAAATTCTGAACAATTTCTTTCTATTATTCAAACAATTGATACTTTGTAACTATTAGGTTGTCTATGGAAACGAATAATAGAATACTATCAAAATTAATTGCCATCGTTGGCCCAACTGGGATTGGTAAAACAGCCTTAAGCGAGCAGATACTAAAATATATTGATGCAGAAGTTGTTAGTATAGATAGTAGACAGATTTATCGAAATATGAATATAGGTACTGCAAAGCCAAAACCACATCTATTAAAAACAATCCCACATCACCTTATAAACATAGTTGATCCCATGGATGATTTTAGCATTGCAGATTTCCTTCAATCGGCTAAAGCTTCGATCGAGGATATTATTTCAAGAGGGAAAATACCTTTGCTTGTAGGGGGCACTGGACAATACTTTTGGAGTTTGATTGAAAACTGGACTATACCGTCAGTTCCTCCTAACCCAGAACTCCGTAAAAAATTCGAACAAATTGCGAATAAATATGGTGCAGAACACCTTTTTGAAGAACTTAAATCTATAGATGTAGAAGCTACAAAAATTATTGACTCTAAAAATATTAGGAGAGTAATTCGAGCTTTAGAGGTAGGTATTGCTGGTGATAAAAAATGGTCGGAACTGCGTAGTAAAGATCCCGTTTTATACAATCCATTTATCATAGGTTTAACCAAAGATCGTACAATTCTGTATAGAGATGTAGATAATAGAATAGATGAAATGCTAAAAGAAGGATGGATTGAAGAAGTAAGGCTATTAATAAATAGTAATATTGATTTAAGTTATTCCTCTATGAGTAGCCTTGGCTATGACGAAATATATAGGTATATTAATGGAGAAGTATCAATTGATGATGCCACTGAAAAGATTAAAATCAATACGCACAGATTTATCAGAAGCCAATATAACTGGTTTCGTATTTCGGATACTAGAATCCATTGGTTTGATATAGCTCACTTAAAATGTAGTTACCATGCTAAAATTAAGACCTTATTAGAAACTTTCTTGGTACATACTTAAACAGAAAAATTAATGCAAAAATATACAATTGTAAGATGATTTTTATTTATCTTTCTTTTGATGGTATAATGCCAGCAAAACAGTGAAATTTACTAAAAATTATTGTTTTGGGGGGATATTATGCGGAGTGAAAAAGAGATTTTAGAGCAAAGTCAGATTATAGCTGTTGTTGGCGCAACATCCAAAGAGAAACGGCCAGGTAATATAGCTCCGAATTTTTTGATCAACTGTGGTTTTACAATAATTCCGGTAAATCCTATGGAAGAAAGTGTTCATGGAATACCGTGTGTACCTGATCTCGATAGTATTACTGAGCAAATTGATATTGTTAGTGTATTTCGAAGATCCGATGCAGTTCCAGAAATCACTGATGCTGCTATAAGAATAAAAGCTTCTGCTGTGTGGATGCAAGAAGGTGTAGAACATCAAAAATCTGCTTCAAAACTTCAAGCTAATAATATTGACGTTATTTCTAACCGTTGTATTCATTGCGCTATAAATGATCATTTCCCAGATGGCTTGAAAAAGGATAAATCATGAAAATATCTTTCAGTAAAATGCATGGCTGTGGCAATGATTATATTGTAGTTGATGGGCGTGACTTAGATCTAAACTGGTCAAATATTGCTTTAAAATATTGTGAAAGAAAATTTAGTGTTGGTGCTGATGGCTTGTTAGTTGTAAAAAGTTCTGAAAAAGCGCCAGTAAAAATGAGTATGTATAACCCTGATGGTTCCGAAGCACAAATGTGTGGGAATGGTATCCGTTGTTTTACGAAATATATAATTGAAAATGAAATAGTCGAATATCAACAAGATGGATTATTGATTGAAACTCTCGCAGGTGTTTTAACAGTGTATCCACATAAAAACTCTAATGGATTGATCGATAGCGTAAACGTATCAATGGGGGAACCTGTTTTTTCTCCAGACAAACTACCTGTTTCATCTACATTATTAAGTCTTTCGAAGATTATTGATCATAAAATTTCTGTAAATGATCAAGATATACAAATTTCTTGTGTGTCTATGGGAAACCCTCATGCAGTCGCATTTATTGAGGATGATGTTGATAATTTCCCTTTAGATACAATAGGTCCGATAGTCGAAAACTTAGATCTTTTTCCTGAAAGGATTAATTTCCACATAGTAAATGTGTTGGATAAAACAAAAATTAAGGCAAGATCATGGGAGCGAGGAGCCGGATTAACTCTTGCATGCGGTACTGGTGCTTGTGCAATACAAGCAATATCCCAAGATAGAGGATTTACTGATAATAATATTGATCTTTATATGCCTGGTGGTAAGTTAAATATGAAATGGGAAGGTAAGGGGCAATCAGTATTTATGGAAGGTCCTGCCGAACTCGTTTTTGATTCATTTTTGATAGTCAGCCAATAACCATTATTTAGATTCTTTATATTCAGGCTTTCTTACGGTAAATAACAATACAAGTGCCGTAATATTTATCCCGATAACTGTATATATTAAGGGTGTGTAATTGCTACTCAAATCACGAATCGATGCTCCTAAAAATGGCCCCATGCCCAGACAAATGGTAGATATAGGCGCCACAACACCTAAAATAGAACCATACCATTTTCTTCCAAAGTATTCTGCTATTATCATTTGCCCCATGTTAACGGCTGAGTTTGCAGTTAAACCCCAGATAAAAATAAAAATATAAGCTTCTGGTAAAGTATTTACCAAAAGTAAATAGTAGGTAATACAAGTTCCAATTATCAAGGATGTAATAAAACTATTTTTTGAACCAATATAAGTTGATATATACCCCCAACCTATATTTCCTAAGGCTAAAAATGATCCTATACTTAAAATTACTGCAGCATTGGTTTGTGAGATACCTGATTCGACAAAAAATGGGACTAAGCTAAACATAATAGTTGATTGCCCAGTTAACCCAAGTGACATTGCTGCGGTAACAATCCACAATGTTTTAGTTTTTGTTGCTTGTTTTAGTGTAAAACTTTTTTCATCATCCAATACTGGAGTTTGATCTTCGTTAGAGGATTTATCA
>MDTE01070969.1_pt1 | contig 25897 bp, 19 predicted proteins | sample 811231 | NCBI WGS metagenome assembly MDTE01 (sample SAMN05326651, study PRJNA326480) | marine metagenome | isolation source: seawater | place: Indian Ocean: Red Sea | collected 2010
TCTTTTGGAAATTCCAGATAAATTTTTTGAGTATCATATCCAATATAAGAAATAGTTAAAGTGCAGGCGCTTACTGAAATATTAGAAATATTAAATAGACCATCAATACCGGTAATATCTCCAATTTTTAAACTGGGGATAAATACATTTGCAAATGGTATAGGGTCTCCTGATTCTGCATCTATAGCTCTACCCAGAATGCCATAAGATTTTAGAATTGATGAATGAATTATATATTGATCCCCAGAAACCTTATAAATCAAATTTGTTTGAGATAATAGTTCTAATATTGCATCATCTGATGAACAGTCCGTGCATGATGCATTAATAAGTTCATTTGATAGAACATCATTAAATACGATAGAAATATTATTAGATGTATTTAGCTCTTTGACTGCTGTTTTTAGTGGGATCCCCTGAAAATTATATGAAATAATATTATTAGGTGATGTTGATACCCAATTTAATAAAAATAGATAGGCTAAAAAACTTTTGTAAACTGGGGATATTTTAGATAATAGTACATGTTTCACCATTGAATTTAAACTCATGTTGAGTCAATAATGAAATAGTGCTCAAAACTGATTCTAAGTTTTTGGTATCAATAACACCAGATACTAAAAACTCTTTAAGTTTTGTATTCTTAAATATAAATGAAATATCAAATTTTCTCTCAATTTCACCACATATTTCTATTAATCGAGTCTTATCACAAACGAGTTTATCATTTAACCAGCCTGGATAATTTTGATAAATCATATTTTTTTTATTTTTTTTATTTTTATGATTAATCTGAAATAATTGACCTTTCTCTAAAATAGTCTTATCGTCATTTTGAAATATTGTTACAGCACCTTCATTAACACCTAATTCAAATCCATCGTGTCTTGTACGTAAGTTAAATTTTGTACCCAGGACAGTTATTTGCCCAAAGTCTGTATTGATAATAAAGGGGTATTTTCCTTTTTGAATATCAAAATATGCTTCACCTGAAAGAAAAAGGGTTCGATGATCATCATTAAAATTTTTGTTATATTTTATTCTACTTTCGCAGTTTAATTCAACCTTGCTACCATCTACTAAAGAAATGCTTCTACACTCTGACTTTGATGTTGAATGAATTTCAGTTGTCAAAATATTGTAAGCGATAGGAAGAGAAATTATAAATAAAATAGATAAGGGCACTGCAAAGGATAATTGACGTTTTATTGCAGACCAAATACCCATCTGTTTTATGTTAATTGAAGTTGATTTTTGAGAATCAATTTTAGTTATATCCATAAGTTGTTCTAACCTTGACCACACCTTATCCTTATCAGGAGGATCAGGAAGGTTTATCGATGAACTATTTTCCCAAATTAATTTTTGTATTTTATCTAGTTTTTTCATTTATTTTAGTTTTTAAAAATAATATTTGTTCGCGCTAAATAAACGAAATGAAATGTGATCTTACTCACAAATAATTTTTTAAATTTTTTTTCAAAATTTTTAATGCCCGATAAATTTGATTTTCTACTGTTCTTATACTTAAATCTAATAAAATTGCAATTTCTGGATTTGATTTACCTTCTATTCTACTTAATATAAATATATTTCGACATTTATCTGGTAATTTTTCATTAACGATATGTTGGATTTCATCTTGTAAAATATTGGCTTCATTAACAGCTTCAGGATTATCAAAGTGTGAATTTTCGAACTTAGGAATATATTTTTCATGGCGATTCCTAACTTCCATATGCCTGAAATGATCATAGCATAAATTTGAACTTATTCTCGCGAGTAAAGAGAAAAATGATTTATCAGGTTGGATAGATTTACGCTTACGCCAAACACGTAAAAAAGTCTCTTGCGCAATATCCTCGGCTAAATCACTATCGCGAACTCTATATATAACAAACCTAAATAAAGTATCATGATAATCAGAAAAAAGCTGATGAAAAGCATTCTTATCAGATTGTTTGACTTTTTGGAGGAGTAGTTTTTCGTATTCTGCCATCTAAAATAGATACAGAATTTAATTTCACTAAACTATGATAGATAGGATTGTTTAATTTTAGCAACCTCCCGGGATAACAAGGATGATAAGGATATAAGAAGGATTATTTTGAGATAATAATCCCGAGAAGTTGCTAGTGTAAACATTATAGATACATTATAAATACTACGGCTATACTTTTTCGATTACTCATGTTATTTTTTATACAATAATTAAAGTTAAATGGATTAAAAATCATAGATTTATTAAATATCCCATATGATAATATTATAGTATATACGATAAGGAAAAAATTCAATTAATTTGATTTGTAAGAAGATTTCTTTGATCTTAATACAAATTAAAATAATATATTTCCAGATCCTCCTAGCTATTATGGCATATTGATATATTAATTTAAAATTATGCAAAAAGAAAAATTGAAAATTTTATTGATTACGATATTGAATATAATTTTACTAATTATTATTAGTGGATGTACAATGTTCAAAGGACCCAAGTATTCTGATATTATATATAATTATCGTCAGCCGTTAATTTCTGTAACTTATGAATATGGTGAAATTGAATTGAAAATGCCTTTAGAATATCCAGGAGCTAAACCAGACAATATTTTATTTAATATCTATTCTAGAGGCGACACAAGTCATACAATGATTTCAGTTATGCAGGATGCATCAGAACAATTTATGGTATATCTTCCTCAAGGTGTTCTGGATACAGATAATGAGACAAATTTGATTAAAATTAATCCAAAAGATAAGGATTTTGTCTCACAGTATATACCATTTAAAGGAATACAATTCGGTAAATTAAATTTGCCATCCGCGGAGATTACAATGATACCCTTAACTATAGAAGGGACTATTTCATTAAATAGGAATGATAGTATTTTAGCAGGAGTTAGTGTTGCGATACAGAATTTTGATCAGACAATTATTGAAACTAAATCTGATACCTTAGGGTATTATAAATTAATAATACCAGGTGAATACAAAAGAGCTGAATATATTCAACTTGTGGCTGGGATGAATATGATTTTCAAGCCATTCAAACAAAAACTGGATTTTAGTAATTCGCATAATATTAATATTAATATTGGTATTGGACCTAGTGCAGATTTACCTGAACCATTATATTTAACAAATAAATCCAATGTGCATTTTCGAGACAATCCAGATATAGGATCTAATACATTATTTTTATTAGAAAATGGAGAGACATTTTCTGTTCAAAGAGTCACTCCTGGCGAGTATTATGGTGCTATTGAAGTAGATATAGGTAAAAAAGAAAATATAAAATTAGAGGGTTGGGTGTATCGGACAGATTTAGAACTCCTCCAATTGAGTAACTTATTTAAAAAACATTCTAATGATATTTCTATTTATTAAAAAAATACTAGTGTTAATTATTTGTCTAAGTGGATTATTGGCACAAATAAAATTATCAGTAAATACAATACCCAAAAGAGTTGAAATATTTTTAGATGGAAAAGCGATAGGAAAAACACCAATAAAAAATGGAAACATTTCAATGGGGGAGCATCAATTTTTAATTGATGAAGATGGTTATGCACCATTAAAATATGATTTAATTGTTAATGCATCTGAAGCTGTTCATTTAGATTTTTTCTTGAATCCAATTTATAAAGTTAAATTTAAAACAGAAGAGAATAGTTTAATTTTTCAGTTAAATAATGAACATCAATGGGATGATAAGTTAATACGTTTAGAATTAGAAGCTGGTGAACATTTCCTAAGAGTATTTAAACTTGGAGAGATTATTGATGAACAAGTTATTATGGTTGATGAACCGAAATCATTTGAATATTTTTTAAAAAGGCCAATACTAGAAAAATAATTTGCAAAAATTATATATAATTAGCTTATTATTGATTGCCCATAGATTTGTTTTTTGCTTAGGAAAAGAACCAACATTTCTTATTTTAAATCATTTTGATCGAGATATCCCAGAAATAGATTCTAATCTAGTTATTAATTTTTCTGAATTTGAATTTCAGTTCACATCACCTCTAAAGCAACTTATTGGAGAATTAGATCAAATTGATAACCCCGCATCATGGCAGATGGATTTTGTTAAAGAAATTGGGGTTGAGTATAATGTTGATTTTATTCTTTTTAACCAGATTGAACATCAAGAAAAAAGGTTTTTATTAGAAGGACAATTTTATAGTACACGTTCAGGTGGATTGTTAAATAGACGAAAAATTGATCTTTCTAATTATGAAGATTGTCAACTTAATGAATTGAATATGTGGATTGGAGATATTATTCAATCAAACAGACATTCTTGGGATAAGAAAAGGCAGTCTATTTTATATCAAGATCCTGATAAAATAATACATGAAAAAACCCCTATGAAATCAGCTATGAGAAGTTTATTAGTCCCAGGATGGGGGCAATTATATTCTGGGAAAAATAATTCAGCTGGCCTTTGGGCTGGTACAGAATCAGCTTTAATTTTTGGGATACTTGTTAGTTTATTTAAATATGATGAAGCAGTAAAAAACTTTAAAAGTTATGAAAAAAGTTATAATAATACTGATGATGAAAAAGAGATAGCTTACTTTAGAAAACAGGCTGAGATTAATCATGATAATCATATTCTATTTAATAATTTGGTAATTTCTTTTGTTGGAGCTACAAGCACTGGTTGGTTGGCAAATAGTATTCATGCATGGATTGTTGGCCCCCGTCCAAATAAAAATATTTATAAGAAATGGGATTTAAAAAATAATTCAGATTCGGGATGACCCATGAAATACGAAAGTGGACTTTTTTTTGTTTTTACTATATGGGCTTTATTTTATTCATGTACTATTTATCAAGAGAACTATGATAATCCAGTAGATTTCGAAGCAAATCAAGAGAAAGGTATTGGGAATCCTGCTGTTGTATTTTACCCAAAGACTCAAACAAAAACCATTGCAGATTCTATTGTAGTTGAGTCATTCATTGTTTTTCATCCAGATTCAATTTATTCTTTTGCAGGTGTTCATCTTCAGATTGAATTCCCAAATGTAATTCTACAACTTGATACAATTAGGCCAGGTTTTTTTATTACGGATACAAATCAAACTAATCCATTATTTACCTATGACTATAATGGTGAAGGTATTATTGATATATACGCTTATTTTTTAGATACGCTAAAGTTAGAATTAACTGGGACGGGTCATTTAGCTGATATTGTATTTTTACCATTTTCAATTGGAATGGATAGTGTAAAATATAATTTAGAATTTTGTAAAATGATTAACTATCAAGATAGTACTATTGTTTTAAACGGTGAGCGAGGATGTGAAGTAATTATAGAATGAAATATACCTTCTTATGCACCATAATATTTTTTGTTTCATTTTTAATGGGTGAACAACTATACTTTGAAGACTTTGGAGATGGTGTATTCCCTGTTGGGTGGGATAATAGACAATCAGCTAATTGGGGTGTTGGGAATAGTTATCAACAACTTTCTGACGGGTCGCCTGGACCAAATTTATCACCACCTGGAGCAATATTTAATTGGAGCCCAAGGCTCTCATGTGGAAACTATCCTAACAATTGTAATAATCCTCCTAGTTATTATGATGGTTGTGATCCGGATTATGCGTATAGCGATACATTATATAGTCCTAATATTTCTATTGGGTCTAATACTGAAGTATTAGTACGATTTGATTTTGGGCTTAAATATTGGGCGGACTGCCAAACTCATTATAATGGTATGGTTATAGCATATTTTAATGGTTTAGAATGGGTGGATATATTAGTTTATGAAATTGGGATTGATGCTGGGTTTGTTTCGATAGATAGACGCACAGAAAGTTTTATTGCAGAAATTCAGTCAGGTAATGACGTACAAATAAGGTGGATAGCATATGGGACAGATACCTATTGGATTGATGGATGGGTAATTGATAATCTAGAAATTCTTACACTCCCAACAATTGATGAAGTTTCAATTTCATCAGATAATATAGATCCAGCTACGGCTAGTAGTGGATCAGAGATTTTTTTAGATTTTATTTCAGAATCAAATTTAAATGCTGATCCGGTTGTGCAAATTAATAGAAATCAAGCTTCAGTTATTAATACCGGAGGCTTAAGTTGGCGTGGTACCTATTTTGTAACAACAGATGATCCAGATGGACCTATAGAGTTTACTATAGATTTTACTGATATTGATGGAATTGATGGTATAACAGTGAAAGAAACAGATGATGAATCTGTAGTTGTTGTTGATAATTCTCCTCCACCGAGATTTGATGTGGGTCTTGTAACATCTTCTGGAGGTAACGTTTTTTCAAATATATGGAATTCTACAAATACAGAAGTCAATTTAGAAGTTAATGTTCCTCAAGATTCAGCTATCTCAAATTTTAATTTTTCAAATGGAAATTCGTTATTATTTGATGGAATAGACGATGTGGTAGAAATAGATGGGAATACAAATTATAGATTCTCAGACCAATTTACTATTGAAGCTTGGATAAGGACTAAAAGTCAAATACCTAATAACTATGAAGGCTTTCTTTCATATGCTACTTTTAACGAGGATGATGAATCTGGTTCTGGATTTGGATTTGTATTTTTTGCAACTGGTTGGCGTTTTTATTTAAGTACGGCAGATGAAATAGTTTATGGATCAGATATGCCATCTGCTTCTGCCCCGAAAGATCAATGGACTCATTTAGCAGCGACATATAATGGAGATATAATTAAATTATATAGAAATGGTATATTGGTTGATTCAAAAAATACTAGTGGAAATGTACGATGGAGTGAGATACCATCTAAATTAACAATTGGTTCATTTACAAAAGACGGAATTACAAAAAACTTTAATGGGAATATTGATGAAGTACGATTATGGAATTACCCTCTTTCTCAAACCACTATAAAATCAAATTTATTTAACAATTATACTGGAAGTGATTCTGGTTTAGTCGGTTACTGGAAAATTGATGAAGGTTCAGGTACAAATATAGATGCATCGGATACTGTCACAAATAATTCAGGTGCTATTAATGGAGCTAGCTGGGATATAGGAGAGTCTCCAATTCAATTTAAAACACCCCTATATGATACTGGTGTTATTGTCGGATCTACTTTTCAATTGCGAGGGAGAATAAATGATAATTTATTTGAGCCTTTTGGTGATAAAGATACAATTACAATTAATGATTTTAATCTGGGGACTAAAATTGTATCTGCGCCCCAAAATGCATTTGAAGCGATAGAATCTTTTAGACATGATTCTATCGCTGAGTTATCAGCATATTTATTTGATGATGCTGGAAATTATTCTGAAGGTGATACTAGTATAACAAATTTATTTATAGATATTATTGCGGACGCACCAAATCTAGTTTCTATTATATCTGATAATACATTTTCTTATTTAGCAACAATCAATGATATGATAAGTATTAATTCTGAATTTGATGAAGATGTAGAGATACCAGAATTAATGGTAGATGAGCTTAATGCTCCTATTGGTGAAGATTTAGGAAGCGAAACCTTTTTAAATACATATTCATTTACTGGGATTGAGCCAGAAGGCACAGTTGATTTTACACTTTTATTAACAGATTATTTAGGTAACCCAGGTAGTCATAGCGGTACAACAGATGGGACATCAGTTATATTTGATAAGACACCATCCGTTATTAATTCGATTTCAATTGAATCTAATAACGCTGATATAAGGTGGGCAAAAGTTGGGGATGTAGTTCGAATGGACTTCGAGTCAAATGAGACACTTTATGAAACTCAAGTTTCACTTTCAGAAACAATTTTAACCCTTTACGACGATACGGATACAGAATATATAGGTTTTGATAATTGCAATAATAGGGAAATAGCTACTTCGTTTTATGTTGAAAAAATAATGACATTAAATGATAATGAAGGGAGAATACCCATAAGTATAATTCATAATGATTGTGCAGGTAATGATGGGACTGAAATGACAGAGACCATAATAGAAGAATCAGAAAATATGATTTTTGATGGTATAAATGATTATGTGCAACTACCACAAGGGATAGTCTCGGATGTTAGTAGCTTTACATTCATGTGTTGGTTTAAAACGGATATAAATAATAGCTGGGCAAGGTTAATGGATTTTGGATCAGGTACTAGTATAAATATGTTTCTAACTCCAAGCCATGGAGGATCGGGGATACCTCGGTTTGCAATTAAAAAATCAGGAGGTGGAGAGCAACAATTAACTGCATCATCGCAACTTGAGTTAAACCAATGGTATCATATTGCTGTTACAATTGATTCTGAAACCGATATTGGTAATTTATACATTGATGGAGTTCTTGTTACTTCTAATACTATCACAAATACTCCAATGGACTTAGGAAACACTACTCAAAATTATTTTGGTAAGTCCCAGTATAATGACCCGTATTTTGGCGGTTCCATTGGTGATGTAATGATGTGGAATAGGGCATTGAACCAAGACGAGATAAATATTAATATGGATAATGCTCCTGATGGAGCAGGGCTAATTGGGTACTGGGATCTATCTTTTTGTAATAACGGTATTGTTAATGATCAATCAAATAATGGGAATAATGGGACTACAAATATTGAATGTACTATAAGTGAAAATGATGAGCCGTATGTTATTTTTGATAAAACCCCACCATCAGATTTTATAGTAGGTACAGTTATTTCAACTGGTGGGAATCAAATAGAAAATGTTTGGAACTCGACTAACGAAGATTTAAATGTAACAGTGCCGGTTGATAGTGATACAACATTAAAAAATGGTTGGATTCAGGTTTGGGCGAAAGTTGGTAATAATGCTTATGAAGAATTAGGTGAAATTAGTACAATTAATGCACTTGAGATTGGGAATGATAAGACAATCTCTTTTACAGCAGAGCAAGTGGAAGCGATTACAGGGTTTATGGAAGATAGTATTATAACAATAAAGGCAATAATGTTTGATCGTCCCGGTAATGAAAAAGAAGGGCTACCTAGTGATAACCAATTGATTATAGATCAAACTCCGCCATCGATGCAAACAGCACATATAGAATCAGATTACTTTGATTCCACATTAGCAACGGTTGGTAATCTGATTACTGTTACATTTTCAACAGATGAAATTATTCAAACACCTGCAATATTCATTGCATCAGATGAAGGTGAAGTAATGGATCTAGGGTCATTTAATTGGTCAGGAAGTTATACTATGACAGATGCTTATAGTGATGGTCCTATTTCATTTAGTGTTGATTCTTTAGTTGATATTCATGGTAATCCAGCAAGTGGATTTGATGGCGTGACAGATGATAGTGAAGTTATTTTTGATAACACTCAACCAACACTAAATCCTATTTCCATTTTTTCTAATAATCTAATTAATACTGATAGGGCAAAAGTAAATGACCAGATTACAATAACATTTACAGGAGAAGAATCATTGATGGAACAATCGGGGACTATTGTATCACAAGCCGCAATAATCACTGATTTAGGTGGTGATACATACAAAGCAGAATATCAAATGCAAGATTCTGATCCAGAAGGAGAGATAGCATTTGAATTACTAGTAACTGATCTTGTCGGAATAGTTAGTGAACCTATTATTGAGACAACGAATGGTAGTACTGTAATCTTTGATCGAAGAAATCCTGAGTTAGACTTTGTTCATATAGAATCAGATAATAGTAATAATACTACAATTGGTATTGGCGGTAATAATATTATTCTCACATTTACAGCGGATGAATCTCTTACATCAGATTCAGTTAATGTAACTATTGCTGATACTGTTGCTTCAATAAGTGAATCTGGTGGGACTTATACAGCGACTACTTTATTAACCGGGAATGAACCGGATGGTTTAATTGCTTTTGCCATAGATTTTATGGATCTTGCTGGTAATGTTGGTACTCAAATTGTAACGACAACTGATAATAGTTATGTTAACCATGACGTATTACCCCCAGAAATTTTATCAGTATCAATTGCATCAAATAATGCTGATTCAACTCGAGCTAAAGTAGGTGACTCAATATTTGTATCATTTTCAGCTTCTGAAGTCTTAGATAATTTATCAATTGTAATTGGTGGGAATAATGTGAATTATTTAAATCCCTCTCCAGCAAAATATAAAGGTTTTTATTTAATGACACAGAATGATTTAGAAGGTATTATTGATTTTAATATTGCATATACAGATTTAGGTGGGGAGTCGGGTCCCGATGCAGACACAACTACAAATAATACACAAGTTTTATTTGATAAAACCATACCAGAGTTTTCTCTTACAAGAATGTTTACAAATAATATTTATGGTGATTCTTTAGCTGGAATAGGGACAACGGACACCCTTCAATTTGAGATTAGTGAACCTTATAAAGAATTAACTGTAATGATTTCAGGAAATCAAAAAATTCCAGAACAGAGTGAATTAAGGTTTAAAACATATCATACTTTTACAGGTGAAGAAGAAGATGGATGGGTAGATTTTTCTATATTTATGCAGGATTCTGCTGGCAATGAATCAGAATTGTTGACAGAAACACAAAATAATTCTAAGGTTCGATTTGATGGAACCCGTCCGACATTGACTTATGTGAACTTTTATAGTAATAATATTAATGATTCAACCCTATGTATACCCGGTGATTCATTATTTTTAATATATACTGTTAGTGAAACACTAAGGACAGGAGAAATTTCAATTGCTAAAAATGATCCAATTGATAGAGATACAACAGATGGGTTTTATACAGCAGCTTATAAAATGATAGGTACTGAAAGTGAAGGTTTTATTCCTTTTAGCATAGGATTTGAAGATTGGGTTGGTAATTCTGGAGATACAGTGAGAGTGACTACAAATGAAAGTTCAGTACTTTTTGATATGACACCTCCAGAAGATTTTGAATTAGATACTGTTTATACTACTGGAGGTCATGAGGTACTTGGATATTGGAATTCTACTAATGATTCAGTGACCTTAAAAGTTCCAATTCCAACAGACGATGAAACTTTAATAGGAGGGTTTTTTCAGGCTCAGGTAAGATTTGGAGATGGATCTTTTACAAACTTAGGTCCACAAATTCCAATAAATGGAGGGTTAGGCATGGGTTATATTATTTTAGATATATCTAGGGATGATTTTATTGCAATGGATGGTTATGAAGAAAATTCAAATGCTCAATTCACTGCGATAGCAATAGATAAAGCAGGAAATATTACAGTAGGGACATCCGATAATTCTATTTTGCATATTGATGAAATTATTCCAGAATTAACAACTTTTACTATTAAGTCAAATAATTCTTTAAATGAACAATGGGCTAAAGTTTCTGATCAAGTAATATTTAATTTAACAAGTAATGAAGGTCTTGATTCTTTAGTTGGAATAATGATTCTAGATACTCTTGTTTTTAATGATTCTAATTCAGGGTCTAGTTGGGATGGGATGCGATATATGTCATCCGATGATCCAGAAGGTCCAATTCCATATTACATAACATTTTTTGATTCTGCTGGTAATGCAGGACAATTAGTTACAGAAACTACTGATGGTAGCATGGTGAGATTTGATAAGTACTCACCAGAAATATCAAATTTATTAGAAGGTCATGATGGTGAAGATATCTATTATTATAATAGATCTGATTCTTTAACTCTTTATTGGTCGCAAAATGATAATTATTCGGGTACTCGAGATGCTTTTATAGCGCTTGGGACGAATCCATTATCTTCAGATATTATACACTGGACGCCGTTAGGTTTAGATAATTATGCAGGTTTAGGAAATTTATCGTTAGTTAATGACAGCATTTATTATGGTGGTGTTTTTATTCGTGATTCTGCTGGTAATCATTCTGATACAATCTGGGGTGATGGTATTTATATTGATACGCAAATTCCTCAAACTGGTGAGATTAATGATGGTTATTGGGTTTTAGAATTAGACCATGTAATTGATTCAACACAACTACAATTATTATGGAAAAATTTTAGTGATAATACAGAAATTAGTTATTATGAGATTGCGATAGGCACTGGTGAAGATTCAACAAATATTATGGACTGGATGCGTTCTGATAGTTCAGATAGTATGACTGTTACTGGATTGAATTTAGTTAGAGATACAATATATTATTCATTTATTCGAAGTATTGATCTCGCTGGGAATATGTCAATTGCCGCTAGAACAGATGGTGTAATATTTGATAATGCAAAGCCAGAAGTAAATAGAATGACGCCTGATCCTACTTTGGATTCATCTGGTTATGTATCAGTTTTAAACAATGATACAGTACTTATTAAGTTTAATCGACCGATCTATACTTATAATTTATTTTTAGATTCAAAATTGGATTCAAATTTATCATTTTCTCATAATTATTCTGACTCTACAATAACTATTTTTTGGGATGATACACTTGCTAGTTATGATACAATAACAGTAGTTATCGATAGCGCAGTTGCCTTTAATACTATGTCTGTAAGAGATACACTTCAATTTTATAGTCAACTATGGGGTGATTTAAATTTAGATTATGATTTAACGATTGAAGACATATTAATTTTTAACAAAAATTGGCCAAATATTGATATAGGTCCATTTAATAATTCACCTCCCCATGTTAGACCCCGGCCAGATGGTTTAGCTGATTTAACTGATTTATCAGCTTTTGCTAAGATGTGGCAATGGAAATATTTTTCATTAGAATTTGATACAATTGGCATGATTAGAAATTTTCAATCAGATTTAAATATTTCTGCTAAAGGGAGTAAAGTTTTTTTGAATATTCCAAAACAGATTAATATGGCAGAAATTTTATTTGGTTATTCTAATTTAGACGTGAGAGACTTTCGCATAAAAAAATCTTCTGAGTCATCCTTTTTATTTACTGCAGTAGATACAAAAAGTAACCTTATACAATTTTCATTAGCAGATTCTGAAATACTAGATACAGTGTTAACTTTAATTATACCAAAAACTGAAGAGAAATTTTTTAATTCCAAAATTCAATATACCTTTATGGATAATAATGGTGAAATTATATTAAAAGGAGTTGAAGATTATAATATAGATATAGTACCTGAACAATTTTTTGTATATAATAATTATCCAAACCCCTTTAATCCTATAACAACAATACAGTATGACTTACCTGATATAAGAGATATAAAAATTGAAATTTATAATATATTAGGTAAAAGGATTAAATCATTAAGTATCAAAAAAATGGAACCTGGTCATCACAGTTTTAATTGGTATGGGAAAAATGATTATGGTCATCAGGTTAGTACGGGTATTTATTTTTTACAATTAACCGCTGGACAAGAAACACAAGTTCAAAAAATGTTATTACTTAAATAATATTATAGTGATAGACTTAAGACCTTTATCACATTCGTTCTGGCGCTGAGATACCTAAGACATTTAATCCATTTTTGAGTATAATTTTAATTGTTGCAATTAAAGCTAATCTTGAATTTGTGAGCTCTGCATTATCTGTAATTACTCTGCATTTACTGTAAAATTTATGGAAATGAGATGCGAGATCTTGTAGGTAATTCGCAATAATTTGTGGTTCAAGATTTTCATATGCAAAATCCATATTTTCAGGAAATCTTATCATATGGTGAATAAGTTTTATTTCATCCTTATGAGATAATAAACTAGGATCAAAGTTTAGATCTAGTTTATGTCCTGATTGTTCACCATGCTTTATAATATTACAGATTCTCGCATATGCATATTGGAGATAAAAAACAGGATTTTTATCAGAATGATCTTTCGCTAAGTCTAAATCAAAATCAAGATGAGTATTCATACTGCGCATTATAAAAAAGTACCGAACAACATCTGATCCAACTTCATCAATTAGTTGATCTAGAGTAACAAAATTTGCTTTACGAGTAGACATTTTTACTTTTTTACCACCACGTAATAACGTTACAAATTGATAAATCAATACTTTGATATGATCGGTATTTAATCCGATGGCTTCTAAAGCTAATAATACATCTTGATAGGTGTCTGCATGATCAGAGCCAAAAATATCAATTATCATATCGTATTTACGAGATATTTTATCTCTATGATATACAGTATCTGGGACTCTGTAGGTTGGTTCACCGGTATTTTTTATATATACCCTATCTTGTTTTTTACCTAATGCTGTAGCTCGAAACCAAGTTGCTCCGTCTTTTTCATAAATAAGATCTTTATCACGCAATTCTTCAATTAAATTTTCAATTGACCCATTTTCATAAAATTGTTTTTCATTAATAAAACTATCAAAATTTACTCTAAGGTTTTTTAGACTATTTTTTATTTCATTAAAAATAAATTTTTCTGCATAATTCTTAAAATTTTGATCACCACTATTAATATTCTCTCCTTTTTCATTAATGATTATTTTTGCAATATCTTTAATATATTCACCTTGATATCCATTTTCAGGGTAATTAATATCTTTACCAACAAGGGCCATATAGCTGGCTTCAACTGATTCTCCTAAAATACGCATTTGTCGTCCAGCATCATTAAAATAGTATTCACGTGTGACATCATAGTTTTGCCATTCTAAAATATTTGAAACTGTATCACCAAGGACTGCATTCCTACCGTGACCGACTGTTAAAGGGCCTGTAGGATTAGCACTCACAAATTCGACATTAGCAGTTTTTCCTTTACCAATATCACCCTTCCCGTATGAACTACCATCATTTAAAATATCTTTAATTCTTGATTGATAGAATGAATTTTTTAATTTAAAGTTGATAAAACCAGGTTCTGTTAAAATTATATCAGAAATAAAAATTGGTAGATTTTGATTTAATTCATTTATGATTGTTTTACCAATCTCCATAGGATTTTTTTTAAGATCTTTAGCAAGTAATAGAGCAAGGTTTGATGATAAATCACCAAAGTGAGGGTTTTTTGGAGGTGTTAGAGAGAATAGTTTTGTAGGGTACGATAGTGATGATATCGTAGCTGATAAAATTTCAGTTAGCTGTAGTTTTAGTTTTTTCATCTTTAAATTGTTTTAAAGGGGCATCAGCCCATAATCGTTCAAGATTATAATAATCTCGTTCATCATTTTTAAATATATGAACCACAATATCAAAATAATCAATAAGAACCCAACAAAGGTTCTCATAACCTTCAAGGTGTCTAGGTTTATGAGGCGTTCCTTTACGTATACTATCAGATATCGCTTTTACTTGTGGTTCTGAATCAGCCGAACAAATAATAAAATAATCTGTAATGGATGATAAGCCTCGAACATCAAGGGCAACTAAATCGTTTGCCTTTTTTTGAAGTGCGAGTTCGACAATTTCATCAAGTAGAGGTTGTTCGCAAATAAAATCCTGTAGTTTATTTGCCATTTATTGATTAGTCTGAATTAAATCAGAAAGAAGTGGAAATTTGCTGATATCTTTACCAAGGATCACTGTTATATCTACTCCAAGAGATTCATCTGGCACTATAAAAACGTGTTTTTCATCTTTTAATGACAAACCAAAAGACTCAGTAACAGCTTTCAAACTTTCTAAATTTTCATTTCTACTGATAATAATAGTATTAGGGTAATTATGATTATCGGCATTATCTGAGCGGATAACATCAACTTGATTTGACCTCAGATAATCAGCTGTTTTTGCAGCAATACCTTTAATCCCACATCCATTTAAAACTTCAACTTTAATATCTTGGATAGGGTTTTTTTCATAGACTTCAATCGCCAACATTGGTTGATCATCAATCTCTGGAAATGTCACATCAATAGAAACACCACTATGGTTTATATTACTAGAAAATGAAAAAATAAATCCTAATAAGATAGTACCGATGATGCCAATAGCAGCATTTAGAGACATATTTTGGTATTGTTGTTTCTTTTTTTTACGGGAACGTTTTTTTAGAGCCACTTATTTCATTATCCTTGATTTGAATGGTGATGATATTTGGTATCTTTGGTAGTGAGGTATGTTTTGTATACGAATTTGGAAAAGTGAATTTTTTGTAGGTCGATAGGTTAATCCCGCATCATAGGCGATATCTAATTGATTTAATATTGGCCCTTGATTTTGCAGTGGTGATTGAGTTTGGTATAGGGTGATATTTGCATCTAATTTAAGATTATTCATAGCCCAGTAAGTAATTTGATTATTATAACCTGCCATAGATATAGGATGCCCACCAAGATTCATCATTTGCATAGTAAAACTATGATTTATATTAAACCTACTAGGGTCAAATAATGAAAGAGATAACTTTGAGTCTAGCTCTCCATTCAAATTTGTAGGTATAGTTTGTGGTGGTGCATCAACACGAAATTGACCGGATAAAAACCCGACTAATACTATGATAAGGTTCTTTTTGAATATTTTTCTCATTACAAATAGAATTTAATTTATTTTAAAATGTTCCAAAATAGATAGCGTTAAATTTTAAAATTTTTTTTAATTAAAAGCTGTATTTATCACAGCTCCTCCCAAACAAATTTCTCCATCATAAAAAACCACAGATTGGCCTGGTGAAGCAGCAAATACAGTGTGATCAAATTCAATTATTATATCATCATCACTTAGATCAATTATTTTACATGGTGCGTCTAAGGTCCGGTATCTAATTTTAGCAGTCAGTCTATCTTTATTTGGGCATTTATTAGAAATCCAATTTATTTTGGATGCACTCAGATATTTATGATATAATGCAGGGTTTTGATTCCCCTGACATACAATAAGTTCATTATTTTTAATATCTTTATTAAAAACATACCACGCATCATTTTTTTCACTATATCCTCCACCAATACCGAGCCCTTTTCTTTGTCCTAAAGTATAATACATTAGTCCATCATGTCGCCCAATTTTTTTCCCATTTTCTGAAATAATATTACCAGGTTGAGCGGGGATATAATGTTGCAGAAATTCTTTAAAATTGCGTTCACCAATAAAGCAAATTCCGACACTATCTTTTTTATTAAAGTTATTAAAGCCTAGTTTTTTAGCTTTGTCTCGCACTTGTTTTTTGTTTAGATCACCTACTGGGAATATTGTACTAGAAATTTGATGTTGACTTAAACCATGAAGAAAATAAGTTTGGTCTTTATTTAAATCTAACCCTTTAAGAAGTTGCACTTCACCATTTACGAACTTTTGACGTACATAATGGCCAGTTGCAATTTTTTCAGCTCCTAGATTAATTGCATAATTTAAAAATTCTTTAAATTTTATTTCAGAGTTACAAAGAATGTCAGGATTAGGCGTGCGGCCATTTTTATATTCTTCTAAAAAGTGTTTAAAAACTCGATCCCAGTATTCTTTAGAAAAATTAACAGATCGTAATGGGATTCCGAGAGCATCACATGCTTGAAGTGCATCTTTATAGTCAGTTTCAGCAGTACAATAATTTGAATCATCTTCCCAGTTTTTCATGAATATTCCTTCAACATTATAGCCTTTTTCAATTAAGAGTGATGCAGCTACAGCACTATCAACTCCTCCACTCATCCCAACAGAAATATGCTGCATTAATTAAGAATCAATTGGAGCGTATTTAAAAGGACATTGATCTCTTTAGAAGAATTTGTAGAACCAAAACTAAATCGAAGGGTTGAAATATTTGTTTCATTATTTATTCCCATTTCTGCAAGGATTGTGGAAGGTTTTATATCTCCAGATCCACAAGCTGATCCACTTGAGACTGCAATTGCAGCACGATCAAGTTTTGCCATCAAAATATCAGAACGAAAACCTGGGAAGGAAACACTTATAAGTCCTGGGAGTTTATTATCAGGATTGCCATTAAATATAGCTTGAGGGAAAAAAGATATGAGTCCTGTTTTAAATTTGTTTTCAAGATTATTTAATTTTGTCATATGATCATCAATTTTTGATGTTACTAATTCTGCTGCTAAGCCAAGACCTGCAATTGATGCAATATCTTCTGTTCCTGCTCTCAATCCAGATTCTTGATGCCCACCAATTAAAAATGGAGATACTAAATTCTTATTTTTAATATAAAGTACACCAATACCTTTTGGCCCATAAAACTTATGTGCTGATAGGCTTAAAAAATCAACACCCAGATCTTTTACATCAATAGGAATTTTCCCTAAACATTGTACTGCATCAGTATGGATAAGAACTTCTTTTTCAATGCATAATTGGGATATTTTTTTTATTGGTTGAATAGTCCCAACTTCATTATTGCCAAGCATAATTGATATTAATCCTGTATTAGTAGAGATAGCTGCATTTATTTCATCGATAGAAACAGTCCCTTTTTCATCTACAGATACTAAATTATGTTTTATTCCAAAAGACGAAAGTTTTTCTAATACTTTTAGAATAGCTGGATGTTCTATTGTATTTGATATAATATGATTTTTCTTTTTCCCTAATCTAGACCATAAAACTTGATTATTAGATTCAGTACCACCACTAGTGAAAATAATTTGATCAGGGTTAGCGCCAATTGCATTAGCAACTTGTTCTCTTGCTTTTTCAATTGTTGATTTTGATTTGCGTCCTAATTGATGAATACTGGATGCATTTCCATAAATATCCTTTTGAGTTTTAATTATTAGATTTAAAACTTTTTCATTGATTGGGGTAGTTGCACTGTTATCAAAATAGTACATTCTAGATGATGATTTTTTATCCAAAAAGTTAGGGTCAATATAAATTAAATTATGATCTATAGGTCATTGCGGATAGATGCAAATTTAATTGTATTCTTAAGATTACTGAAAAAAGGAGGCTTACGTTCTTCGAGTCGCTTTGAAGTTAAATCGTGATCATATGAATAACGGTCGACATCCCAATCTATTTCACCATTATTGATAGTCAAAAATGCAACTGCTCCTCGTTGATCACGATCGAATGGTAGCCCCGTTGCTCCCTGGCAAAGAATAGTAAGGTTTTCAATAATTTGATGTCTTGGGACATGAACATGACCATGTACAAATACAACTTTTTCTATTTTTGAGTTTTCCTTTATGACATGATCGCGCCAATTTAAAGCTTCAGTAACAGAAGGTGGTTTATCATCCCTTTTATACCAGGCATGAGTAAACTCAATTAGAACATTATCAACTATTTCACGATGCGCAATTTTCATATTACTACAAAACTCTCTACCTTCTTCTCCTAAAAGGTCTGCTGTCCATTTTTCATTTTGAACAATTGCTTGACAAATTGGGTCATAAGGGTCCATCCCTTCAAGTGATGGTAGTTCATCTTCCCAAAGTTTTTCAATTAAATATCTATCATGATTACCTCTAATAAAAATACAATTATCGATAGATTGTAATATTTTTAAAGTTTTCTCTGGCTCTGGACCAAGCGCGAAACAATCGCCTAAACATATAATTTTATCTATATTTTTTCGTTTATTTATTAACGATAAAGCATGATTTAAAGATGCCAAATTCGAATGAATATCGGTGATGATTGCAAAGGTTTTAGATCTCATAAGCATTGAATATACTTTTTTTACTTTTGGACGGGCAAGTTATAATAATTTATAAATATTACTTTAACATTGGTGAATATTATATATGATAATAAAATTTGGTTTGAATTTTTTATAATAATTAAAAGAAAATACTAAAAATCAAATGAATAAATCATATCCATCTATCTATGGCATTGGGAACCCATTAATTGATATTGTTATTTCTGTATCAGATAAAAACCTTAAAGATTTAGAATTAAATAAAGGAGTGATGCATTTAGTTAATGAGCATCGTCAGAAAGAGATTTATAAATACTTTAAAGGGTTTAATCCTAGATATTTTCCTGGAGGTTCTGCCCCAAACACAATTTTAGCGTGTTCGGGCCTAGGAATACAATCTATTATTACAGGAAAAATTGGGAATGATGCTTTTGGTGATATCTATTTAAAACAAGTTGCAGAGTATGGAGTGATCTCAGAACTTATCCAGGGAGAAGGGACTACGGGGTCAAGTATTATTTTAGTTACACCCGATGGTGAACGTACAATGAATACTCATTTAGGAATGTGTCAAGAATTTTCAGTAGATGATATTAATGAATCAATATTATCCAAAGTATCTTATTTGTACTTCACGGGATATATGTGGGATACTGAATCTCAAAAATTAGCTATTAAGAAAGCAATTCAATTATCAAAACATTATAAAATCAAAATTGTTTTTGATCTTGCAGACCCATTTGTTGTAGAAAGAAATAAAGAAGAGTTCTTAACTATGATTAATAATGATATTGATATATTATTTGCTAATGAATCTGAAATCTCATTATTACTAGGTTCGGATAATATTGAAGCAATAATAAATAAACTTGTCTTAATAATTGAGAAGGCTGGAATAAAAATAGGTAAAAAGGGGTCTATTGTAATAGATAATGGCAAAATACAACGAATAAATCCCAATTTAGTTCAAGTTATAGATACCACAGGTGCAGGTGATATGTATGCAGCTGGATTTTTATCAGGTCTAGTCAAAGATTTATCTAGTAAAAAATCAGGGGAGATAGGTAGTATGCTAGCAGAAGAAATTATTCAGCAATTTGGAGCGCAGTTTACTTTAGGAATGATGAATGATTTAAAATCAAAATTCTATAATTTATAGCTTGATATAAGATTAACCTAACTCTTGAATGCATAAACTGATTTCTGGTAAATTTGACAACTTAGATAATTTATTATAAGAGGAAAATATGCTGAATAAGAATACACTAAGTCTAGTGAACATTTGTATGATTTCTTTGATTATATTTGCATGTTCAAGTCAAGAATACACAACGGCTAAATTAGCAATACAGCAATCAGATTTTTCAAAAGCAGAAGAATGGTTACCTAAGGCGATGGCTGTAGAACCAGATAACCCTGAAATTCCAATGACGATGGGTGTTGAAATATATGCAAAAGATCAAAAATGGAAAGAGATGATGGAAATGTTTGATCGCGCAATATCAATAGACCCTGAAAAAGTAATTGAATTACGTGGTGCCTATTTATCTGTAAAAGAAGCTGTAGATAATTATACAGAATTTTACTGGGCAAAAGAATTCAATGTAGGCGTTGAACAATTTAAAAAAATTCAAAATGACCCGGATAATAAAATTGAGTATTTAGATAAGGCAATCATGCATTTTAAGAATGCTGTATTAATTAATCCACTTGATGCTAATTCATATACGACTTTAGCAAAATGTTATTTTGATAAGGGTGATAAAGAAGCTGCAAAGGATGCTGTACTTGAAGCTGTAAATAAAAATCCAGAAAGTTTTGACGCTAATTTCAGTGCTGGACAAATACTTGCAAGAGCTGGAGAATCTTCAGAAGTAAGTCTAAAATATTATGATAAAGCTGTAAACATAGAGCCATCTAATAGTAAAGCATTAAGAGAATTGGCATCAATTTATTATGATTTAGGTAAATCAGAAGAGTCAATTAAAGTTTTTGAAAATGCAATAATCAATGAAGATGAAAAAATTGTTAAAGCTGATTTATATTTTAATCTAGGTGTAATCTATAGCGAGATGAATAATTTTGAAAAAGCTGAAGAATCTTTTGATGAAGCATTTTTTCTAAATGAAGAAGATGTAGAAGCAGTTTTAGGAATGGCAGCAGCTTATGAAGGGGTAGGAGATAATTATTTTAATGGTGTAGAAGGGTATGATAAGGATTTGAATCAAGCATCTCGTTGGTATAGAAAAGCTGAGAAAAAAATTAAAGATGTAATGATTATTGATCTTGATAATAAGGATAAGTATCAAAAAAATCTTGATCTTGTCCGGTACAAGCGTGATATCGCTGAGGGTAATTAGATAATAATTATTTTAATTTTTTTCGTTTATTTAGGTATTCTGTAAGGCCGATTTCTAAGTTTTGATTAGTTAATAAGGGTATATAATCAATTAAATTTTGACGGCATTCTTTTTTATAAAATTTTTGAAGATCAGAAACTAAGTTGGAGTAATTTTCTCGTATATGCCACGGTTCAGTTGTAATCTCTTCCCCAGTTTCCATGTCTAGGAACTTAGTTCTGGTATTAAAATCAAATTCAATTTCTTTTTTATCTTGTATATGAAAAACCAGAACTTCCTGTTTCTTATGTCGGAAATGCTTTAATCCATTCATAATACTGTCTGGGTTATCAAACAAATCTGAAACTAAAATAACTAAACCACGTTTATTAAACCTTTCAGCCATCTCATGTAATACTGGCTCTAGATTTGTATCATCACCTGTTTTATTATCATTTAGCTTAGATAAAATTGTATTTAGGTGGCTTGGTTTTGATTTTGCTGGAATAAAAGTGTCAATTTTATTAGAAAATTGGGTTAAGCCAGCTGAATCCTGTTGATTGATCATTAAATATGAAAGTGCTGCAATTAGAGAGTTTGCATAACTCAATTTTGTAACTGAACTACTATTATATAACATAGACCCACTTGTGTCTAATATTAAGTGGGCACTAAGATTAGTTTCTTCTTCATAACGTTTGACATATAGTCGATCAGTTTTCCCAAATAGCTTCCAATCAATATGTCGTATTTCATCTCCTGCATCATATGCACGATGTTCGGCAAATTCTACAGAAAATCCATGGTAAGGACTTCGATGTTTGCCAACAATATAACCCTCTACAACAAGTCTAGCTCTTAAGGCCATTGAATTAAGCATAGCAACCATTTCTGGTTGTAAATATTTTCTTTTATCAGTAAAGGATGGCATATTTATTCTTTAATTGCATCTAAAAGTTGATTTAAAATATCTTCTACTTTAAGTCCTTCTGCTTCTGCATTAAAATTTGGTAATACACGATGTCTTAGCACGGGTAATACAAGACTACGAATATCTTCAATATTTGGAGAAGGCCTTCCATCTAAAAGTGACTTGGCTTTTGCACCTAGAATTAAATATTGAGATGCCCTTGGACCAGCTCCCCAATCCACTGATTGTCGAATAAAATCTGGAGATAATTCAGAATTTGGTCTTGTTGATGAAACAATTTTTACCGCATATTCAACAATATTATCTGCCACTGGAACTCTACGCACTAAATCTTGATATGTAGAAATTTCAGTTTTTGTTATGATATTTTTAATATCACTTGTTGTGGTAGCTGTTGTTTTTCGTACAATAGAAATTTCATCTTTTGTAGATGGATAATCGATTTTTAAATTAAACATAAATCTATCTAATTGTGCTTCTGGCAAAGGATATGTCCCCTCTTGCTCTATGGGGTTTTGAGTAGCCAAAACAAAAAATGGTTCATCTAAATCATAAGATTTACCGCCAGCTGTTACTTTATGTTCTTGCATAGCTTCTAGAAGGGCAGCTTGAGTTTTCGGAGGTGTACGATTAATTTCATCAGCTAAAACAATATTTGCAAATATAGGGCCTTTATAAAATCTAAAGGAGCGTTTACCAGTATCTTGATCAACATCGATAAGTTCTGTTCCAGTTATATCACTAGGCATTAAGTCCGGTGTGAATTGTACTCTTTTAAATGAGAGATCTAGCACATCAGATAAAGTTTTAATTAATAAGGTTTTTGCTAAGCCAGGGACTCCAATAATTAGAGAATGGCCTTTTGCTAAAAGTGCGATTAGCATGTGATCAAGAATTTCTTGTTGGCCAATAATAACTTTTCCAACTTCCTTAAAAAATTCTTTTTTTGCTTCTGCGAGTTTTTTTAGTACTTGTAGATCTTGATTAATATCATTCATATAATGTATTTATTTTGATTGTATAAAAGGGATGAAAATTAACTTACGGTAAACTTCCTAAAAAGAGTGAATCACTAATTCTTAATGTTTTATTTCCAAAAATGTTAAATGAAAATTAAAATATTTTTATAAAACTATTAGATTATCATTTGACATAACTTTACTGATTATGAAATTAATGACTATGTTTGAACAAAATCTTTTAAAAGAAAAATATATTATAGGGCAATCAATTGATGATATGGAATCTCTTGCTCAATTTTTTGGTTCAGAGAAGTATAGAGGCGGTCAGTTATTTGATTGGATATATCGTAAACAAGAAGATAATATTTCAAAAATGACAGATTTATCGGTTTCCTTTCGCAAAAAATTAATTAGTATTCCTATTCATCCACTAAAATTGATAAGTAATAATAAATCAGATATACAAAAAACAAAAAAATTCTTATTTGAATTAAATGATGGGAATAAAATTGAGTCTGTATTAATGAATGATGGAAAACGAATTACAGTATGTCTATCAACCCAGGTTGGTTGTGCAATGGATTGTAATTTTTGTGCTACTGCTAAAATGGGATTTTATAAGAACTTAACAGCTGGTGAGATTGTAGACCAATTTCTTCAACTTCAAAAATTAATTAATAAGAAGATTACTAATGTTGTATTTATGGGTATGGGTGAACCATTCCATAACTATAATAATACGATAGCAGCAGCAGATTTACTACATCATAATAAAGGAATAAATATGGGAGCTTGGCGGATCACAATCTCAACTGTGGGTATCGTGCCAAAAATTATTAGATACGCAAAAGAAAAACATCCGTACAAATTAGCAATAAGTCTTAATGGATCAGATAATAATCAAAGGTTGATGACAATGCCAATTACTAAAACTTATAGCTTTGAAGATCTTATTAATGCAGCCAAAGATTATATTTCTATAGTTAACAAAAGATTAACATTTGAATATGTGCTTATGGAAAATATAAATGATAAACCGATGGATTCTAAAAAATTAAAAGATTTATTAAGTCCGATTAATTGTAAACTGAATATTATTCCATATAATGATATTGATAGTGAATACAAAAGACCAGATAATGATGCAATAGACACTTTCTTAAAACCATTGAAAAAAGCCCCATTCCCAGTTACTATTAGATGGAGTAAAGGTATAGATATTGATGCCGGCTGTGGGCAATTAGCAATAAATTCCAAATAAATATTATATAATTAAAATGAATATTAGACCTGAAATAAAAAAGATTGAAAAAGATATTATTAAATGGAGAAGAGATTTTCACCGTTATCCTGAATTAGGATTTAAAGAACAACGTACCTCCAAAGTTATAGGTGAATTATTATCATCATTTGGTTTATCACCACAAATGAATATAGGTAAAACTGGTGTTATTGCTGATCTGAGTTTTGGTGATGGTCCAACAATTGCTCTAAGAGCAGATATGGATGCTCTTCCTATGCAAGAAACTAGTGGACTCGATTTTGCATCAGTAAATGATGGTGTTATGCATGCTTGTGGACATGATGGGCATATGGCTATGTTATTAGGAGCAGCTAAATCTCTTTCTGAGCAATCACATAAATTACATGGTACAGTTCGTTTTATTTTTCAACCAGCTGAAGAGGGGGCAGGAGGAGCTCGCTATATGATTGAAGATGGGTGCCTACATAATATTGATGAAATCTATGGTATACATTTGTGGAATTATCAACCAGTTGGCGAAGTAGGTATCAAAGAAGGTCCTGTTTTAGCTGCAGCTGATATGTTTGATATTACTATAAAGGGTATTGGTGGACATGGTGCGGCACCTCAAGGTACAATTGATACTGTAGTTATAGCATCACATCTAATTCAAGCATTCCAAACTATTATTAGTAGGAATACCAATCCTTTGGAGAGCACGGTTATTACAATAGGTAAAATTCAAGGTGGGCATAATTTTAATATTATTTCTGATGAAGTAAAATTATCTGGTACTGCAAGAGCGTATACCGAAGAGAATCGTCAATTAATTAAAACTAGAATGTTGGAGATTATTTCAGGTATTGAAAAAACTTTTTCTGCTAAAATTTCTTTTGATTATGAAGATGGTTATCCTCCAACAATTAACCATGAAAA
>MDTE01134805.1_pt1 | contig 25897 bp, 27 predicted proteins | sample 811231 | NCBI WGS metagenome assembly MDTE01 (sample SAMN05326651, study PRJNA326480) | marine metagenome | isolation source: seawater | place: Indian Ocean: Red Sea | collected 2010
GACCCGGCGACACCGACGGGTCGGGCGTGGCGGGTCTGGATTGCTGGGCGTTTACCTACTTTGCGCGGCTGTCCGGCCTGGTTCCCATGGTGGGCATTACCACCGGCCGCTGTTTTGCCGGCAATGCGGTGCTGCTGGGGTGCTGCGACGTCATCATCGCCACGGAAGGCTCCAACATCGGGATCGGTGGGCCGGCGATGATCGAGGGCGGCGGCCTGGGAATCTTCAAGCCCGAAGAGGTCGGCCCCATGGACGTGCAGGTACCCAATGGCGTGGTGGACATCGCGGTGACAGACGAGGCCGACGCGGTGGCGGTCGCCAAGCAGTACCTGTCTTACTTTCAGGGGCCGGTGGATGAGTGGGAGGCGCCAGACCCGCGCGAGCTGCGCTACATCGTCCCGGAGAATCGGCTGCGCTACTACGACATGCGCGATGTGGTGCAGGGGCTGGCCGATGTGGGCTCCGTGCTGGAGATCCGCAGGCATTGGGGTCCAGGCATCATCACCGCCTTCATTCGGGTGGAGGGCAAACCTCTCGGCGTGATCGCCAACAATCCCGGCCACCTGTCCGGCGCGGTAGATGCCCAAGGGGCGGATAAAGGCGCGCGCTTCATGCAGCTTTGCGATGCCTTCGATATCCCCATTCTTACCCTGTGCGACTGTCCCGGCATCATGGTGGGGCCGGAAAGTGAAAAGACTGCTCTGGTACGTCACGCGGGCAGAATGTTTGTGGTGGGTTCCAACATCGACGTGCCGCTGATGACCATTGTCATCCGTAAGGGCTACGGACTCGGCGCCCAGGCCATGGCCGGCGGCAGCTTCCACGCGCCGTTGTTCACGGTGAGCTGGCCCACCGGGGAGTTTGGCGGCATGGGGCTGGAGGGCGCGGTGAAGCTCGGTTACCGTAAGGAACTGCAGGCCATCGAAGATCCGGACGAACGTAAGGAGGCTTACGATCAGATGGTGGCGGACATGTACAAGCGCGGTAAGGGGGTCAACATGGCATCGCATTTCGAGCTGGACGAGGTCATCGACCCCGCCGACTCGCGCAAATGGATCGCCGCCGGTTTGCGTTCTCTCCCGCCGCCCCCGCGCCGCGAAGGCAAAAAGCGGCCTAACGTGGATACGTGGTAGTGAGCGGGGGAACAGACGCCATGCGTGTGATCGACGTGGACGCGCATCTGCACGAGCCGCTGGACTGGATCCAGCAGACCGATCCGACGCTCGCCGACGCGCTCGGCACGCCGGCGCGTTTCATGGATGTGGCCAACCGCGTGTTCGGTATCTCCAATCCGGCGTTGTCCGGGCTGTCAGAGGGTCAGCAGCCCACCAGTGGGTACGAGACCATTTTGCCCGGGTTCGTCAATCACCTGGAGATCACCGATACCCGTCAGCCCGAGCGTCAGGAAGATGCCGGCGGGGATCCCTATTGCGGGGCGGAGGCGCGCCTGGCGTTCTGCGACGAGCGGGGTATCGACGTTCAGTTTTTGAACCCCACCTTCCTCGTGAGCGCGTTTGTTCAGGCGGCACGTGCGCGCAGGGTAGATCTCATGCAGCCGCTGCGACAGTGCTGGAACCGCTGGGCCGCAGACCAGGTGCACGGCCACACGGATCGGCTCATGCCCGTGACCCAGATCGACCTTACTGACATCGGCTGGTCCATCGACGAGATGACGCGGATGCGCGGGCAAGGCAGCCGAGGGTTCGTGATACCCGAATCTCCGGTGGGCAATCCGCGTTTTGCCCGCGGCGGGCAGCGCAGCGTAGCTAAGTCCATTACTCATCCCGATTTCGATCGGCTTTGGTCGGCGGCCACCGATCTGGGTATGGCGGCCATCGCTCATGTGGGCTTCTCGCGGGAGCGAATCAATCCCGGTTGGGCCAACAACGGGTCCGACGATCTGATGACGTACAGCTTCCTGAACATGGTGGTCAACCCACAGGTCGCGCCGCAGTTGCTGCTGTCGGCCATGGCCTTCGACGGGGTGTTCGAGCGACATCCCAAGCTCACCGTGATCGTGGAGGAGGTCGGAATTTCCTGGCTCCCGGCGCTCCTGCACATGCTGGATCACGGGGTCGGGCGCGCCGATGACAGCGTGCTGCGCGACAGCGAAGCGCGCCCCGACTTTGCGGGTTCCGCCTACAAGTTGCCTTTGTCACCCTCGGAGTACCTGGGCCGTCAGGTCAGAGTGACGCCACTGGTGGCATCCCAGCCGCTGCATCCCACCATCGATCTGGTGCCCCCGGAGATGCTGTGTTTCTCCAGTGACTATCCGCACGTCGAAGGCACCGCCGATGCAGTGGCCGTGTGCGATCGGCAGCTGCAGAATGTAAGCGAGGATGTCCGTCGCTCGTTTTATGGGGGTGTGGGAGAGCTGCTCGGTTTCTGACCAGCTTGGTTGTGTCGGATGCCTACGATTGCGCGGAGTTGTCCGTGGTGGTGCTCAACTGACCGGTTACATGGCGATATACATCTTGGGTCATCCTCGCGACCTTGGGGAAGCTAAATTCCAGAGCGCTCGCTCGCGACATCTTTGCCAGTCGATCTCGCAGCGCTTGATCTGAGATCAGTTCTCGCAGACGCTGGCCGAATTGCTGATCATCGCCCACGGGCACCAAGATTGCCGTGGTTTCGTCGACGTAGTCTCTAACTCCGGGAAGATCCGAAACCATGATCGGCAAACCGCAGGCCATGGCTTCGAGCAGCGAATTGTTGGCAGTGCAGTCGGTAAGCGGCATGGTAAAGATATCTGCCTGCTGGTACACGCCGCGTAGCTGCTCGTCGCTCAAACCTGCCATACACGCCACGTTGGTTAACCCGTCAAAGTACCTGAAGTTGGCCTCAGCGGTAACGACGTTAAAGTGAATGTTTGCATCGGTGTCGGCGAAATCCCTGGCAACTCGTGACAACACCTCGAAGTCCCGAAGGTGGCTTCCCACAAATACGCACTGTAGGCGATCCGCATTGGGCTTTTTGTCCACGGCTGGAGTGAAGAAATCGGTGTCGACCCCATGGGGAACAAAATGTACGCGATCAGGACCGAGTACCTTCTCGAAGAAATCTAGGCAGACACGCGAGACCACGATTACCGCGTCGATGCCCGCCAGATGGTGCTGGTTTCTGACAACCTCGCGGAATCGATTCGGCGGGGTGTGATAGGTGCACACCACATGATTGCTGCGCAGCCGGTTGAGCCAGCCCAAATATCGGTAGGAGTTTTCGCCATAGACGAAGTGAAATACCTCGCCTGAAGTTACCAGCCAGCGGAGTGCGGCCTGCGTCTCGGTGATTAGCGAAGCTTTTCGATACCACTGCATGTCAGACCGCGTTAGCAACGGTCGCAGCAGTGCGGATACTGCTCGCTGAATAAACGTGGGGTTCACCGCGTGGTGAAAGGGCCGATGGTGGATGTACTCCGATATGCGGTCGTATCCTGAGACATTCGCGTGATTGTCGTGGCGGAGTAGAATCAAATTGACATTGGGGGGGGTGCTATCAAGCATTGGGAGATTCTGGGCGTGCTAAGTTTTGTGGCGAGCAGGTCGATCTGCGCGAGAAACACTGGAATCCAATTTAAGCACAAGCAATTTACCTATGGCGTGTCGGGAATCTCAGCTGCGTGTAATGTCCTGCGCGATGGCTAGTCCTACAGGTTGCCAAATGTGTTGTCAGCTGGCGTGTTCGTCCTGCCGCAACTGCCAGTCTTCGTTGGGTTGCTGACTGAAATCCGGCACCTCGCCCTTCAGCCGCGCGATGATGCCGGTGGTCATGTTACCCAGGGCAACTTCTAACGCGTGGCCGATCTCGGCCTCATCCAGTGTTGGGTCCGAAGTCATTCTGCCGGCCCAGCGGATGGTGCAGTGACCGTCGTCGATGGGAGTGACGGTGGCCACCACGGCGTAGTCCTGCATGCCGATGGGTTTGCCAGCGGTTAGCTCGTAGGAAAACGATCGCTCATCGTTATCGTGGGCGATCAAGCGGTGCTGAACGTAGCCCTGAGTAGACAACTCGATATCGCGGATGGCGCCGACACCTTCGCCTTGAACGCGGATGCTGCTCTGGTCCCCCCCGGGCACCCATTCCAGTACCCGGTCGAAATGGCGCACCTCTTCCCATACCGTGTCTGCGCAAAGGTCGATGTCGCGTCGGTGTTCAATTTCAATCATTTGGCCCCCGTTCTCGTGCGAGGCAAGAGACCATATCGCGGTGAGAAAAACAATTGGGCCGTGGAAACCCGATCACCAAGGCAAAGCGGGAACCCATGCTGGCCGGTGTCCGGCCAGTGGGGTATAAGCGGGGGATTAAGGAGGCAATTGTGGATGGCACCCTCATAGTCCGCGAGCTGCGTGGCGCGTCGCCGCGTTGCAGGGTTGGCGATGCCGCGTCCTGATCTGATCACCGCCGACGACCGCACCGGCGCCCTGGAGGTGGGCGGTGTGCTGGCCCAAGCGGGAATACCTACGGCGGTTGGAAGCCGCCTGGAAGGCTTGCCGGCGGATATTTCCTGCATCGTGCTGGATCTCAAGACCCGCCACCTGAGCCCATCGGAGGCAGCCGCCAAGATGGTGGATGTGGCGGGAAGCGCCTACCGTCTGGTTGGACACAAGATGGATTCGGTGTTGCGGGGCAACTGGCCTCACGAGGTCAAAGCGCTCGCCGGAGTTGGCGTGAAGGCGGCCATAGTGCCGAGTTTCCCGGATGCTGGACGAGTCTGCCGCGATGGGGTGGTTTATGTGCACGACCTCGCCGTCGCCGACAGTCCGTTCGGCCACGATCCCTTTGCCCCGGTGCGGTCTAGCAGGCCGGCGGACTTTCTCTCCCAGGTGGGTTGCACCGGTGATGTGGTGGTGCTCGATGCGACCACGAACGTGGAGCTGGCGGCTGCTGTGGAACAGTCGCTGGACGAGGACAGGGTGCTATTGGGCCCGGCCGGGCCGTTCGGGGTGCTTGCCGCGCGGCTGGCGGGTGACTCCGTCCAGAGGCCTCCGCCGCGTTTGCCCGGCCCCGTATTGGTGGTGTGCGGAAGCCTGACGGCATTGAGTCGGGCCCAGATCTCAGCTACGGGGTATCCCGTCCGTTATGTGCATGAGGCCGCGGCGGGAACCATTGCCGCTGTGGACATTGTTGCCTCCCCACTGCCGCACGGACCGCCGGATCCAGATCACGCGGAGCGCTGGGCAGAACGCCTGGCGGAATTTGCCTGGTCGACCAATGCCGGGACCATCGTGGTGATCGGAGGCGATACGGCGGACGCGCTGCTGCAGGACCAGTTCGTGCGAATGATGGGTCTGGCCGGTACCGCACTGCCCGTCGGCCTGGCGGGAGAGAGAACCGTGGTGTCCAAAGGTGGCGGCATCGGTACCACGGACACCATCAACGAACTTCTCGCTCTGATAGATTGATGGGAACTTCGAAAGCAGGGAGTTGAGGCCCATGAGCGCCGTGGGAGATTGGTTGTTCGTATTGGAAGCGAAGCACGCGCTCCGCGAGCTGACAGCGAAATATTGCTATGCGGTAGTCGATGGTGATGTGGACGCGGATGTGGCCCTGTTCCGGGATGACGCCAGGTTTCACGATGGACGCTAGTCGTCTAGCCGATGCAGTTCGGGTGCTTCTCCCGTAGTTCCCTTTGTTATGCCCGTGACCTGGGCGGCACGCCCTGAGGTGTGCGGGAATTTCTTCGAAAGTTCCGGGCCCGCCGCGGTGAGCCCTCCATCGACAATCAGTGCTTCGCCGGTTACGAAGGTGGCGTCGGGCCCTGCAAGAAAAAGCGCCGCACCGGCAATGTGCTCGCCGCTGCCGTACTCTGGCCAGGGCTGCGAGGTGGCGAAGCGCTCGCGGGTCTGGTCGGGACGGCCACCGTCCGCCAGCGGGGTGGCGATGAATCCAGGGCAGATGGCATTCACCCGAATGCGGTGAGGCGCCAGTTCCACGGCCGCAGATTTACTCAGGCTGATCACTGCCGCTTTCGCGGCGGAATAGACGGTTGGCCCGCCGTCACCGCTTAACCCAGCGATGGACGCCGTGTTGATGATGCTGCCGCCCTCGCCCTGATCGATGAGAACGCGTGCGGCGTGCTTCATGCCTAGAAATACGCCCTTGGCCAACACGTCCATGGTGTAGTCCCAGGACTCGGCGGTGGTTTCGGTGAGGGGACCGATGGCGCCGCCTACCCCGGCATTGTTGAACAATACATCCAGCCGACCAAAGGTTTCTACCGCCAGGCCCAGCATTGCTTGTATGTCGGCTTCGTTGGCTACGTCGGTCCTGATGAAGCGTACATGGGGTTCAAATCCGGCTTCGACGGCTTGCTGAAGTGCCTGCATGCCGGTTTCCTCGTTGTAGTCTGCGATCACCACGCTTGCGCCTTCGGCCAGGAATCGCATGACAGTGGCGTTCCCCATTCCGCTGGCGCCGCCGGTGATTACGGCGACCTTGTCCTGTAGCTGCATGTGTCCTCTGCAAGGGTCCGGCTCGGTTGCCTGGCATTATATGGTTCGTAGTTTGTCGCGCGCAGCTTCACGACGGATTAAAAGTACCTTGTAATCTTAGGGGGCGCCCTTTACTGTCCTCCCAGGGGTGGCGTGCGTCGGTGGTGGCTCACGTCGATAAGACACTAAGGGGAGTACTAATATGAATGCTGCATCTCGCGGCGGTAGATCCGTCGTGCTTGGAGTTGTGTCGAAGTTGGTGGCGGTGCTGTTTGCCGCTACGTTGTCCATGGGAGCATGGGCGGACCTTTGGGTGGCCACCTGGGCCACCGCCAACAAGACCGAAAACCCGTTCGGCTTCGACGCCAATCGACCCGCGCCGATAGCCAACGACACCACGCTGCGGCAGGTCCTCAGGATCAGTCGCGGAGGCAGTGAGTTTAGGATCTGGCTTACCAACGAGCTGGGCACGGCGCCGCTCACCATAGGCAAGGTGAGTGCGGCTCGCGGGCTGGAGGGGTCCGCCGTCGAGGACGTGGTGCCAGTATTGTTCAACGGATCGGAGTCGGTAACCATTCCGCCTGGTGCGCGAGTGGTGAGCGACCCGGTGTCGGTATCGGCAAAGGCTTTCACCGATCTGGTGGTCAGCCTTTACGTCCCCGCTCATGAGTCCACCCAGTCGCCTGTCACCTACCACCCGCGGGCACTGCAGACCAACTACATGGACGTGGGCGACCAGGTCATGGGTCTGGATCTGGGTGCGCCGGTGGAGATGTTCGTGTCGGCCTATCTGGCAGCAGTGGATGTTGCCGTGCGCCGGCCGTTACCGGTGATCGCGGCCATTGGCGACTCGCTCACTGATGGCGACCAGAATGCGGCCACGGGGCCGGAAGGCAAGCCGGAGCCCATCGACCGCAACAAGCGCTATCCAAATTTCCTGCTCAAAGCCATCCTGCGGTCATATGCTAGCGATGAGCGCATTCCGGGGTTGGTGCCGGTGGTGAATCTAGGAATCTCGGGTAATCAGGTCACCAACGATCTGTTGGGTGACAACGCCGTCGCCCGTTTCGGACGCGATGTACTCAGCCGTTCGGGAGTCACCCACGTCGTGGTCTGGGAAGGCATCAACGACATTGGGCTGCCACCGCTGCTGGGTGGTGTTGCCACGCCGGCGGCGGCCATTATATCTGGTCTGCAGCAGATCGCGGCGCAGGCCAGGGTGGCTGGCCTGAAGGTGATTGGGTGCACGCTCACGCCTTCCGGGGGATTTGCCCTTCCCACCTATTCCAGCCAGGGAGCCGATACGATTCGCACGGAGGTCAACGAGTGGATCCGCACCAGCGGTGCCTTCGATGCCGTAGCGGACCTGGATGCGCTCATGCGTGATCCGGCGGATCCCACCATGATTAAGGGTGGGCCGGCTCCCAGCGACTACACGGTAGACGGTCTGCACTTCACCAACAGAGGTTACCGGGATATAGCCGGGGCCATCGCCGACGCCTTGTTGGAAGCCGGTTACCAATGACCTGAGCCTTGATCTGGCAGAAACTCGGGCGCCCTAGGGCGCCCGTATTCTTTGTGTTCTTGCCATTTGGTCGGCGCCCTTTCCCATACCGCCTCGCTGGTCGATAACGGATAGTCGCGTTCGCAGTCGCCGTCGCATGCCAAGGGGATAGTCCGCGCCCGCGGAAGCACGGCCTTCCCTGGTCTAGTGGGCTCGGGTCAGCGTGGCTTGGGAGCCACGTCGGCCAGGGGCGTGTCCGAGAAGTCCGTGGACAGGTGAAAGCCATCGTAAGCCCTGGTGCCTGATGGGTGGGCAAACTCCAGCAGGCGTTGTTTCTGAAAAGACTCACCACCGTCCACGCACAATGTGGCCCCGCGGATGTAGGCCGCTGCAGGCGAGAGCAGAAAGGTTACCGCCGCGGAGACTTCACTTTCGGTGCCCGGGCGTCCGCTGGGGGACGCTTTGATGTTCTTGGCGCTGACTTCCTGTACTTGCGGCGGGTAGGTGAGCATGCCGCTGGACATGATCATGCCGGGTGCTACGCAGTTGACGCGCACGTCCGCCGACGCCCACTCCAGGGCCATGGTTTTGGTGAGATTCTCGATGCCGGCCCTTGCTGCCGCCATGTGTGCCATGCCGGGGTAACCGGTTCGGATGTCTGCCAGCATGTTCACGATGGCCCCGCCGTGCTCGCGCATGTAGTGCCGGTAAGCCGCATGTGAGACTAGAAATGTGCCGTTCAGGTTGAGGTCCACCACGCTGCGCCACCCATTGGCCGACATGTCTGCCAGTGGCGCGACGAACTGGCCGCCCGCGTTGTTGAACAAGCCGTCGATGCGTCCGTGGCGAGCCAGTAGGGCGTCCATGGCGGTTTCGACGATCTCTTCGTCGCGAATATTCATCAGCAGTGTGTCGCATATGCCACCGGCGTCCGTGACCTCTTCTGCGGTGGCCTCGAGTACCTCCTGGCGCCGGCCGGCAATCACCACTGTAGCACCCAGGCTTGCCAGTTCATGGGCCGTGCAGCGTCCGAGGCCCGTGCCGCCGCCCGTTATCAAGATGACCTGATCGGCAAACAGGCCGGGCCGGAAAATGCTCGTGTATCGGTTGCTCATCGGGTCTCCCGCGCGCCTATTGGCTCACCGTCAAGGCGGCCAGCATGTCGCCAAGGGTTTCTCTTACGCCGCCGCGGTCCACGTGGTAGCCCAGGGATACGCTTGCCGAGATGAGCGTACCGAAGCTGCGCACCACGCGCACTGGTTGGGTCATGACGAACAGGCCGGGCAGGGTGCGTGCGATGCCCCACAGGATGGCACCGGTGATGATAAACGTGGCGGTGGCCGGCAGTGCCCAGGCGATGATGGTATCGAGCCAATCCATGCCCCTGAGTCTAGTTGGGCAGCCAACCAGGCACCAGCCGAGTTAGTCGGCTAGCCGAATCTGCTGGCGAATGTACTCGAATACCGCGCGTACCTCCTTCTCGGTGAGATCGTCGAACATGGGCATGCTACGTGGCAGCAGCGCGCCCTCGGCGACTACGGCGCGAAATGCCGCGTAGTCGGCCATGAGCGCGGATTCGCGCAGATCCGGACCGGCGGCCCCGTTGGATTTGGCGTTGCCGCCGTGGCACACAGCACAGGACGACTGGTGGTAAATCTGGGAGCCGAGCCCAACCAACTGCTCGTTCAGAGGCTGTGTACCGGTATCCGGAGGGTTGAACGAAAACCGGGTATCCGGAGTTGCTGGCAGTTCTGCTTGACCCTTCAGACTAAAACTCAGCAACCGGATACCTCCGCCGCGGTATTTCCAGCCGTGCCGCTGGAAGGCCGGCAGTCCGAAGGATGCCTGACCACCCCAGCCCACTGGTACCACCACGTGCTGCGTGCCGTTCTGCTCGTGGCTCATGGGGGCGCCCGTTATGCCGCGACCGGCGTCGAACGACCACAGCAAATCGCCCGTGGCGCCGTCGTACGCCAGAAAGCGCCCGTCCCCGGTGCCTTGAAAAGCCAACCCGCCCGCAGTAGCCAGGGTGCCGCCGTGCCAGGGGGTAGGGTACTGCACCCGCCAGCGGGGCTCCTGGCGTTCCGGGTCCCAGGCCACCAGACCGCCGGTACCGTCATCCGGCTCGGTGAGCGGGTAGGTGGTGACCATGCCGATCACGAAAAAATTGTCGCGCAGCTTCAACGCCGGATCTTTCGAGTAGACGGCGCCCATGCGGATCGTGGGAATGTAGGCGAGTCCGAGCTGTGGGTTGTAGGACATGGCCTGCCAGTTATGGGCACCGAATGGGCTGGGATAGATCAGCTGCTCTTCGCCGGGCTTCATGCGGATGCCGGGCACCTCGGCAGGTCGTCCCGTGGTCAGGTCTACGTGGGTGGCCCAGGTGACCTTATCGTAAGGCTTGGCGCTCAACAGGGCGCCGGTGGCACGGTCGAGCACATAGAAGAATCCGTTGGTGGGCGCCTGCATGATGACCTTGCGGCGCTCGCCTTCGTGGTCGATCTCCGCCAGGATCATGTCCGCCGTGGCCTTGTAGTCCCACTGCTCGCCGGGATTGACCTGGTAGTGCCACACGTACTCGCCGGTGTCTGCCTTCAAAGCCAGGATGGAGCACAGGAACAGGTTGTCGCCTTGCCCCTCGCTGCGGCGGTCGTGATCCCATGGATCCCCATTGCCTACACCGACGAACAGCAAGCCTAGCTCAGGGTCATAGGTGAGGCCGTTCCAGACGGTGCCGCCGCCGAAGACCTTCCACCATTGCCCGTGCCAGGTTTTTGCCGCCATCTCCATGGCGGTGTTCTCGAATCCGTCCGCGGGATTTCCCGGCACGGTGTAAAAGCGCCACAAGCGCTCGCCGCTGACCGCGTCGTAGGCTTCCACGTAGCCCCGCGTGCCGTATTCGGCGCCGCTGTTGCCGATGAACACCTTGCCGTCGAAAGCCCTTGGAGCGCCGTTGATGGCTTTGCGCTCTCCGATGGGAAACGCGCGTGTTGCCCACAGTACCTCACCGGTGTCGCTATCCAGGGCGACCAGCCGGCCGTCGGCGGTGCCCACGAAGATGCGCCCCTGCCAGTAGGTGATGCCGCGGTTGGTGTTGAAGCCGAAGGCGATCCCTCGCGGCGAGTGCTTCCAGCTTTGCGGATCGTAGGTCCACAGCTTGCGCCCGGTGGTTGCGTCCACGGCGTGTACCATGGCGCGCGCGGTGGAGAAATAGAGGGTGCCGTCCACCGCCAGCGGCGTGCTGTTGATGGAAATGGCATCCACGTCCAGCGCCCAGTCCAGGGAGAGCTGTGCCACGTTGCCCCGATTGACCTGTGTCAGCGGGCTGAATCGCTGTTCCGTATGGTCGCGACCATAGCTGTGCCATTGGTTTTCGGCTCCGTGCGCCGCTCCGGTCAGCCAGATGACGAGCGCTCCCGTCAGCCACCGCGCCATTGCCATGGCAACTCCTCGAGGTTCATTGGTAAGGGGCGCACTATATCGAAATGAAAACCTTCGCACCGGGCGGCTTGAAGCTGCCCCTTCGAGGTATAGTGGCGGGCTGAACCAGCGGCGGGGTCGATGGGCATCGAAATCAGCAGTTATGCGGGCGCCATGGAGGCGCTGCGTCATCCGGAACTGAAGCAGGCGTTGTACGACGCCGGTATGTCGGTGATGTCGGGCGCGTTGATCACCCTGCACGGGGAGGATCATCGCCAGCGCCGGGTGGTGGAGTTCGGCGTGTTTGGCCGTGGTTTTTTCCGGCGCTACGAGCGCGACGTTTTCGCGCGTACGCTCGCGCCGCTTCTGGAACCCTGTCGGGCGGCGGGGGGAACGGATCTGGTTGAACTCGGCTATCGGGTCATCATGAATCTCACCGCTGATTTCGCCGGAATCGACCGGCCGATACGGGACGAGGAGGCGACCGATCGCCTGCTTGGCCTGGTCAAGACCTTCAGCGAAGGGGCCACGCTGGTGCATTCGACCCGCGCTCATGCGGAGGTGAACGGCGAGGTGGGCGCTGCCATGAAGCGCTTTGACGAGGTTTTTTTTCAGCCTTCAAAAGCGCGCCGGCACGCTCTGGTGGACGACGTGGCTGCCGGCCGCGCGGGCGAAGAGGATCTGCCGCGAGACGTGCTCACCACGTTGCTGCGCAACACCCACCGGGTTGCCCTACCAGAGCCGGTCCTGCGGCGGGAGATCGCCTTCTTTCTGCAGGCAGGGGCGCACAGTACGGCGAACGCCACCACGCACAGCATGCACGAGATCTTTACCTGGCTGGCGGGCCGGCCCAGCGGCGCGCGTGAGCACCTGCTCGATCAGCCGGCCTTGCTGCAGCGCTGCGTGCACGAGAGCCTGCGTCTGCATCCGGCCAGTCCGGTTGCCTGGCGCAAGGCGACGGCCGATCTGCAAGTAGACGGCAAGAAGGTGGCCGCGGGCGAGCGGGTGACCATCAATCTGCGCGCGGCTAATCGGGATCCCGGCGTGTTCGGAGAGGATGCCGAGCGTTTCGACCCGGAACGGGAGCTGCCGCAAAATGTGTGGCCGTTCGGGCTCACTTTTGGCTATGGTACGCATGCCTGCCTGGGTCGGGATCTGGATGGCGGCGTGACGCCGAAGGCGGATACCAAGCCGAGCAGCTATCAGCTTGGGGTGGTGACCCTGTTCGTGCAGGCGCTGCTGCGCGCGGGTGCGGCACCCATCCCGGATGACCCGCCCAGTGCAGACGCGAATACGTTGCGCAGTAACTGGGGCAGGTATCCCATCTCACTGACGCCGGAGGAAACCAGCTAGTGAAGACCATGTTGATTACGGGCGCAGCGCACGGCCTGGGCGCAGCCATTGCCCGGGCTGCCGATTCCGACGGATACCGCGTGGGGGTGCTGGATCTGGTGGCCGAGGAGTGCGAAGCCCTGGCCGGCAGTCTCTCCGCTGGCGTGCCCTTGTGCGCAGATGTTCGCGATCCGCACAGCGTAGAGGCTGCGCTGGATGCGCTGGGGGACGCGCCCGACGTGCTGGTCAACAACGCGGGCATTCTGCGAACCGGGCCGCTCATCGACCATGCGGTGGAAGACTTTGCTCTGGTCATGCAGGTGAACCTGAACGGAGTATTCGTGGTTGCTCAGTCTGCAGCGCGGCGCATGCGCGATGCTGGGGGTGGGGTCATCATTAACATCTCTTCTATCAACGGCATCCATCCCAGCCCCAACTGTGGTGCTTACGTGGCAGCCAAAGCCGGCGTGATCGGCCTTACCCAGCAGATGTCCATTGAGTGGGGTGAGTACGGCATCCGCGCTAATGCGGTGGCACCCGGCTTCATCGATGCGGGGATGTCTGCGCCGTTTTACGAGAACGAATCGGTTCGTAACAATCGAGGCAATGCCGTCCCCCTTGGGCGCCTCGGAGTGGCGGAAGACGTCGCTCAGTGTGTGCTGTTCCTGGCGTCGGATGCGGCGGCCTATGTGAGCGGCCAGACCATCGCGGTGGACGGCGGCGTCATCAACAGCGTACTCAGGCAGTTGCCGCGAGAGTGACCCTGTGGAACTGAACGGCGCCTCGATACTGATTACCGGAGGTGGCTCTGGAATAGGAGCCGCCACTGCTGCGTACCTGGCGGAACGCGGGTCCAGGGTGACCATTTCAGGGCGCCGCGCGGACAAAGTGCGCGCAGTGGCTGATGCCATTGGTCCCCAGTGTTGCGCTGTGACGGGAGACGTGACTGTGGCGGCGGACCGGGATCGTATGGTGCGTGACGCCGTGGCACACGGCGGCGGTCTGGACGCGCTGGTAAACAATGCGGGCAATATGTACCGGGGAGAACTGGCCAGCCTCACGGAGCAGGGGTTGCTGGACATCTTCCATACCAACGTGATTGGCGCCATGTTGCTCAGCGGGATGTGCGCGCCCTATCTGGCCAGGCGTGGTGGCGCCATCGTTTTTCTTGGATCGATTCACAACAGGCGTATGTTCCCCGGCGCTGCGCCCTATGCCGCTACCAAGGGAGCCATCGAGTCGGTCACCCGGTCCTTGGCGGCGGAGCTGGGCGAGCAGGGTATTCGGGTGAACTGTGTGGCACCCGGTGCGGTCTTCACGGAGATCAACCAGCGTGCGGGCCTGTTGGACGACGCGCAAGCACTTGAGCGCCTGCAGGGCATGAGCGGCCTGCATGCATTGGGGCGCATCGGCACGCCCGCCGAAGTGGCCGAAGCCATTGCCTACTTCATTATGGCGGAGTGGACCACGGGGGCCGTAATGGATGTGGATGGCGGCCTGGGGTTAGGCCTTACCGATGAATAGCAGCCTGGAGACGACACCATGACGCTGGCAACTGCCGAAACCATCGACGTTCACGCCCACGCGGTGCTCGAGGCCACCATGGGCGCGGCGGGCGAACACGGTCCCGAGCTCAGCCACGGGGATATGCCGCGCTTTCGGGTGGGTGGCTACGAACTGCACGGCGTGCGCTATCGGGGCAGCCCGTTTATGGACCCGGACCTGCGCCTGGCGTCCATGGATGCAGCGGGATTGGACTATCAGGTGCTCTCACCAAACCCGCTGAGCTATTTTCATTTCATTGACGCGGCGCAGGCCCAGGCATTCTGCCGCACGCACAACGATGCGCTGGCGGAATTGGTAAAAGGCCGGACAGACCGGTTGGGTGCGTTCGCCGCGGTGCCCATGCAGGATGTGGGTTTTGCCATCGAGGAGACCCAGCGCGCAGTCAACGACCTGGGTATGTATGGACCCTATATCGGTACGGATTTTGGGTGTGGTCTGGACGACCCTTGCCTGGATCCCTTCTTTGAGGCCCTGGTGGCCATGGACGTGCCGTTGTTCATCCATCCCGGACCGGCGGGCATCGATGGGCCCGCCGGCGACGCAAACCTCAAGCGCTTCGACCTGGACATTATCGTGGGGTTCGCGGCACAGGAGACCATTGCCGTGTGCACACTCATCTACGGGGGCGTGCTCGCTCGGCATCCTCAGCTGGATGTGTGTCTCAGCCACGGGGGAGGTGCCACGGGCTATCTGTTCGGGCGCATGGCGAGCGCCGCCAGGAAGCGACCGTGGGCCAGTGCCGAGCTGAGCGCGGAGGGTGCGTTTGAGGCGCTGTTGCACCGGTTGTGGTTCGACATCCACGTGCATGCTGAGGATTCGCTGCAACTGCTCAAGGCCCACGTGAACAATGATCGGTTGGTATTCGGCACCAACTTCGCCGGATGGGATCAGCAGCCGGGCAACGTGCGCGAAGAAGCGCGCGCCTACACGTCCAATGCGCGCAAACTGCTGCGTGGGGAAGCCCCTTGACGCGGATACTGGCTGTAGACAGAGATCAGGTTTGCCATGAGCTGACGGCGGACCCGGAAGGCACGCTGATGGAAGTGTTGCGTGATGAGGGCCTGGGGGTCGAAGCCGTGTGCGGCGGTTGCTGCTCCTGCGCCACTTGTCACGTACACATCGATGAGGCGTGGCTCGACCGCGTGGGTCCGGCGGGAGATACGGAAGCGGAGCTGCTGCAGATTTCGGCCTATTTCGATGCGCGCGCCTCGCGGTTAAGCTGTCAGATCCGCTGCGTGCCTGAACTGGATGGGTTGCGGATAACGGTGGCCCCCGAAGAGTAGGCTGAACACGGAAAGAACTGTCTAACGAACTGCGAACGAGAAGAAGCAACCGGAGCAATGCGTATGTCACAGCTGGATGAGATCATGGTGCGATTGGACCGCCTGGAGTCGGTGGAGGCCATTAGAAGTCTGGTCACGGCATATGCCATCGCCTGCGACGAGCACGACATGCTCCGGCTGACCAGCTTGTTCACTGAGGACGCGGTGTTCACCTCGCCCAACGGCGCCATGGTGGCCAATGGGCGTGACGCAATCGCCGATATGTTCGTGGAGACCTTGAAGATTCGGGGGCCAGCGTTCCATTGGACGCACGACGTGTCCGTAACAGTAGACGTCCAGGATCCCAACCGTGCTGCGGGTCTGGTATACAGCCACGCGGAAACCACACCCAATGGCGTGGTGAGCCTGGCGGCCATGAAATACTTCGACGACTATCGGCGCGAAGAGGGTCAGTGGCGCTTCGCCAAGCGCGTCATTAATTTCCTCTACTATGTGCCTGCGGTGGAATACCACACGGGTCTGAACAGCGAGCACCGCGTGGTCATCGGAGCGGATCGGCTGGCCGCCGATTATCCGGAATCGCTATCTGCCTGGCAGGACTTCCATCGCACTCACGTGCTGCCAGGCGAGTTGCAGCAAGGTTAGGGGGTAGCATGAGCGCAGAGACAATCTCACTGGTGCGGCGCGCACTCACCCATTATCGCGACAACACCACGGATCAGGCGCCGGGCACCATGCAGATGCCCGTGGACGCCTATCTGGATCCCAATCGCTACGCGGCGGAGGTAGAGCGAATCTTCAAGCACCTGCCGTTGGCGTTGGCATTGAGTCTGGAGCTTCCCGAGCCCGGCAGCTACCGCGCGCTAACCATGCTGGAAGTGCCGGTGTTGATGGTGCGGGGTGAAGATGGCGTGGTGCGAGCCTTCCTCAACGTCTGTCGGCACCGCGGGGCGAAGTTGTGTCCGGATGGTGCAGACAAGACGCGTCTGTTTTCCTGTCCGTATCACGCCTGGTCGTACAATCACCGCGGTGAGTTGGTCGCGCGTTACGCGCAGGAAAGCTTTGGAGAGGTTGACGCGGCGACGCACGGTCTCACGGAATTGGCTTGTGCGGAGCGGTCCGGCCTCATCTGGGTGAGTTTGACGCCGGGCGAGCAGTTCGACGTAGACCAGTGGCTGGGGGATTTTGCCGCCGAGCTCGACACGCTGGACCTGGCCAACTGGCATCTGTTCGAGCAGCGGGTGCTCCCCGGACCGGGCTGGAAGGTCACCATGGATGGATACCTGGAAGCCTATCACCATAACGTGGTGCACGGTCGTACGGTGGGCCAGCACACCATTGGTAACCTGCTGGTACTGGATACCTATGGGCCTCATCAGCGTCTCACGTTTGGCCGCAAGACCCTCTCGGAGCTGGAGGACACGCCCGAGTCGGAGTGGAACCCGCTTGAGCATGTGAGGCTCATCCATTCCGGATTTCCGAATCTGTCCATTTCCGGAATTCTTGGCGACCACTGTCTGGTGAGCCATATCATTCCGGGGCCGACGCCCGAGACCACCACCACACGGCAATCCATTCTGGTGGCCAAGCGGCCGGAAACACCTGCAGAGATCGCGGCGTCGGAGAACTTCAGTGCCATGGTGCTGCAGGCCGTTCAGGACGAGGACTACGGCATTGGCCTGGGCATCCAGGCATGCCTGGACTCCGGTGCGAATCGGGACTTCGTGTTCGGTCGCAACGAACCGGCATTGCAGAACTACCACAAGTGGGTGGCCTGGTTCATGAAGCAGCAGGCGGACGTGAACTGGAGCGACAGCGGGACGTAACGCGACGCGCTGCGTCCCGGTGCGGTCGGTAGGCTATTTCCCGTCGGAGAATATTCCGGTGGCGACGCCGTCCACGTACACGGGCTCTTCGTGCTCTACGCGGTACTTCTTGATGACGCTGGTGGGTGGCTTCATAGGGAATTGCCCCATGTGGGCGCCCATGTCGCGGTACCAGTGATCCTGCAGATGGGCTTCCAGAGTTGCCGAGGAGGCCCACTCCTCGTAGACGTGAATGCGGCCGGGGTGCAGGTGATCTTCGCTCCAGTCATAGGCGATGCAGCCTTCTTCAGTGAGCGCGCCTTCGATATGGGGTCTGGCCGTTTCCAGCATTTCTTTGACCTTGCTGGGGTCCTGCAGTTCGATATAGCCGGCGATGATGACCTTCATGGTCCCTCCTTTTTGCGAATTGTGATTTGCTTGTTGTTGTGCTTCCGCTCGTCGGGGTGCGCTTGCACTAGTGAGCGCTTGGGCCGTCGGCCAGCCCGGGCGGAGCTGTCTTGTGGTGGAATAAGTTCTTAGAATAGTAACCATAGGAAATGGGGGAGGCTATGGCAAACACCGACGATGGGGCGGTTCTGCGTGAGTTGTGGGCGCGCGACGCTATCCGACAGTCCATCGTGGCGCTGCAGAGAGGCATCGACCGTAGTGATCTGGCGCTGCTGAAGTCAGTGTTCCATGATGACGCCGATGTCGCGTATGGATTCTTCGACGGCACTGCCGCCGAGTTCTGCGACATCATGGCCGGCGGTGATCCGGACCCTGGTGCGGTCACCATGCACCGACCCGCCAACACCTGGATCCAGGTGGATGGCGATCGGGCCATGTCGGAAAGCTACGTATTCGTGTACTCGCCTGGGGAGGGTGTTCAGTCCCTCATCGGCGGGCGTTACCTTGACCGCCACGAATGCCGGGATGGCCATTGGCGGTTGAACCACCGCACCTATGTGCTGGACTGGAACATCAATCGGCCCGCCAGCGAGCCCGCCGACTGGCCCTACCTGCGGGGCAGGAAGGGTGGCGCGGATCCTGGCGCCGGACTGCTGGCCCAATGGGGCATTACCGACCGTATCGACGAGAGCAATGGAGGGAGCGTGGAGATTTCACCAGAACTGATGGCCCAGGCGCGGCATGCGCTGGCCAAAGCGCAGATTCACGACCTGATATGCGCGCATGCCCGGGCCGTGGACCGGGGTGACGCGGGGTTGTTGGCCTCACTTTGGAGCGAGGGTGCCACGGTGGATGTGGGTGAGTTCTACACCGGTGACTCACAGGGATTCTGCGAGTTGATGCTCGAGACCGCGCAGACCCTGCGTCGCATGGCCCACACCGTGAATAACGAGTGGATTCAGGTGGATGGGGATGCGGCGGTGGCCGAGAGCTACGTCATCGCTGTGTCCACGGCAGCCGGCGAGGATGGCGATGTGGACACGCTCACAGGAGGGCGGTACCTGGATCGCTTCCAGTGTGACGATGGCCAGTGGAAGACCAGCCACCGGACCTATGTATCGGATTGGCTCATCGAGCAGCCGTCCAGCGACCAGCGCGATGAGCCGGGATCCATGTACGAGGCGCTCACCACCAGGGGCGGCCTGTATCCGGATGACCCCGTCTACGCTTTCTGGAGTTAGTCCGGGTTAGAACAAAGGGCGGGATCTGGCGCCCTCAGGCAGTGTCTCGAGTGGGCGAGGGCAGGTATTGGCGCCAGCGCCAGCTCCGCTACGATCGCTTTTGCCCCAGCTGGTTTGGGAAAACCTGACAACCGGCTCGTGGTGCCGGTCAGGGGGTGCCCTGCAAGACTTTCAACGGTGGAGATCAGCTCCGCCTGCGCGGTGCTGAAACATCCGATGCAGCAGCGCACGAATGGGAGTATAAGGAACACAGATCCAGTCAGCGGGAGACCCTTCATGGTAGGGGAAAACATGAACAGCAAAGTCGCCGCGGCCCCGGCGAACCCGGGCGCGCCAGGGCCCACCTATCAGGAGATCGTGCTGAGCGACAGCGTGCGCGCGCCGGACGGGGGCGTGCCCGAGGTGCTGGCGCCGGTGCGCAATGTATCCCTGGGCACGGCCGACATCTCGTTCGAGCGCTACATCAGCGAGGATTTCTTCCGCCGAGAAATGCAGCATGTTTGGTCCAAGGTCTGGCAGTTCGCTTGTCGTGAAGAGCAGATTAATGGCGTGGGTGACTATTTCGTCTATGACATCGGGAGCTACTCGCTGGTGATCCTGCGTACCGAGGCGGGTCTAAAGGCCTATCACAATTCCTGTCTGCATAGAGGCACCAAGCTGAAACCTTCCGGCACCACGGGGTGGACGGGGGACATGGTGCAGTGCCCGTTTCACGGCTGGACGTGGAATCTGGACGGTACGCTGCGAGAGGTGCCCTGCGATTGGGAATTCGACCACCTGGACTATAAGGCCAACCGGCTTCCCGAGGCTCAGGTGAGCGTATGGAACTCTCTCGTATTCGTTAACATGGATCTGAACGCGGCGCCGCTGGAAGACTATCTGGAAGTGATGCCAGCGCACTTCAAGAACTGGTGGAGCTACGAGGAGTGGCGCACCCGTGTGCACGTTCAGAAGATCTTGTCGTGCAACTGGAAGACCGCCCAGGAAGCTTTCATGGAGGCCTACCACACGCCGGTGGTGCACCCCGAAATGACCAAGGTAGTGGGTGACTGGAACATGCAGCACGATATCTTCGGGCCGCACACCAGCAGGGACCTCTGTCCCATGGCGGTATCCAGCCCCAGCAAACACCATGGCATGAGCGAGCAAGACCTGCTGGAAGGGCGCCTGACGCGCAGTGTGCACGACACCAGCACGGCGGCCATACCCACGGGCGAAACCGCCCGATCCGTCATCGCGCGTCGCATGCGCGATGACTTTCTGCGCGACTACGAAAAGGATCTCTCTGACTTGTCCGACGCGGAAATACTGGATTCGTTGAAGTACAACGTATTCCCTAACTTGTTTGTCTACGGCGGTCCTGGCCTGCCGCAGATTCATCAGGTGAGGCCGTTGGGCAACGATCCCCACAGCTGTCTTTTTGACATTTACGTGCTGGAGCCACTGCGGCCCGGGGAGGATCGGGGAGACCCGGTTCAGATGGTCCAGATTACTGAGTCCGACTCCTACAAAGACGTGCCCGGCATTTCCGAGATGAATGGTTTGGTGCTGGATCAGGACACTCAGATTCTACGATGGCAGCACGAGGGAATGCGGGCGAGCCACAAGGGTGCGGAGACCCTGTCGGGTTATCAAGAGTCTCGCATCCGCCATTTGCACAATACGTTGGACGCCTATCTGGCGTCTGACCAGGCCCGCGAATAATCCTAGCCCGGCAGGTTGAGAAGGGTGCGTGTCTCGTCGATGGACGCGGGTTCCCGGTTGAGGCTTTGCGCCAGGTCTACGGCTTCGCGCACCAGATCCACGTTGTCGCGCTCGCGATCGCCGGACGGTTCCAGCCCTACCTGCACGTGGCCGCCGCGTTCCATGGCCGCGCGTGCCATTCCCGTGGCCACCACATCGCCGCCCTGAACCGACACCAGCCAGGGCAGTCCCAGATCCTCGATCATCTCGAGGTAGGCCTCCAGCGCCTTCACGGTGGGCTCCAACCCGAAACCGGCCCGGGCGCCGCCGAAATAGAATTTGACCACCGCACCCGGGGGCAGCGCCCCGGCGCGAGCGTAGCCTTGCAGAAAGCGCACGAAGCCTGGCTCGAAGATGGAAAAGGACAGGCCCACTTCGAGCCGCCGGCAGGTCTCCACCATGTGAATGCCGTCGGCCCAGCTGTTCTGGTAGATGAGGTCGCCAGTCCTTGGGCGCCCGTCGCGGTCATAGGTTCCCAGATCAGTGGTTCCGGGATCCACCACCCCCAGACCTAGCATGCCCCAGGCCGCCAGTTGCTCGTGATGAGCGTAGCGTTGCTCGATGGTCTGCCCCGGCGCGCCGCCGGGCATGGTGGGGTAGAAGATGGCGTTGGGATGGTGCTCGAGGATCTGTGACCAGGATTGCCGGTAGGGCTCCGGATCGTGCATCCCGTTGCCGCCCAGCACCGGGTCGTCCGTGTGGTTGTGCAGGATGGCCGCACCCTCGGCAATGCACGCCATGCCCTGTTCTGCTACCTCGTCAGGCGTGCGAGGTACCTGTGGGTTCACACGTTTGGGCAGATTGCCATTCATGGCAACTTCGACAATCACTGGCTGGCCCACCGGTTTTCCCCATTATTCGACCCTTGCTGATTTTAAGACGAGTACGGTCGATAGGAGAACTTCTGTCCGCCCAGGCTCGCCTCGTACATCAGGCCTCCCTTAGCGATGGTGAACACCTGCATGCCCTTGTAATAGGTGCGGCCGGTGGTGGCGGCGTCTTTGCGCCCGCCGCTGGCGCTCGCCGCGGTACCGGTGGTCGCCGCGCTGACGGAAGCGCCAGCGGTGATCGCCACGGCGCTGGCGTTGGCCCCGAATTCGAAACTGCCGCTGGAGAACTCCCTAAACGCCCGGGCGTCCTCGAAAAAGATGATCTGGCTGAAGCCCTGCCCGCCGATCTGAAAGCCCACGGAGACCTGGGTCATGTTGGTGTTTCCTACCGGATTGTCACGCACGAACACTCGCCCCTTGCTCCGCCCACGCCGAAACCGGCTTTGGCGACGGTGGGAAATACGGCATAACCGTAGGCGCTGCTGAAAAACGCGTTGGCTGCACCGGCGTTCTTGAACAGGTCGATGGTGTCGCTGTATTTGTCTGCGAACGCAGTGGCAGAGCACAACGCCAGCAACGCTGCCCCTAGAATTTTGCATGAACGCATGTGGGTCTCCGTAACTGATCCAGGCCCAAGCTTGCAGCCAGCCGGCTGAATGGGGGCTGAATTGCGCTGTGGGGCAGGAATCAGGACCAGGTTGGCAGGGCGCGCCACTCATGATCGGTGCCCTGGGCGGCGGCTTCCGCGTCGTAGCTGTACAGCCAGTGTTGTTGGGGAGAGAAATCGCCTCCGAAACGTTCGTTGTTGGCTCGAAAACGGGCGTTGCGCGCGGACACCTCCTCGGGGTCGTCCAGATGGTACCAGCGCTCGGCGCTGCGCGACTGCGCCACCATCAGGTTGGCGCGATCGTAGCGAAGCGTTTGAAATCGCTGCAGCGCTTTGGTCGGCTCGTGGTGCAAGCTAAGCGTGCGGGCCAGCACCCAGGCATCTTCGATGGATTGCACGGCGCCCTGAGCGTGGTAAGGCAGCATGGCGTGCGCCGCATCCCCCATGACGGCGATCCGCCCTTGCACCCATCGCTCCAGCGGCTCCCTGTCGTACAGCGCTGTGACGAACGGTTGGGCCGTCGCTTCGATGACCTGCCGGGGGCGTTCGTACCAGCCGTCGAATGCATCGATAACCTCTTCTTTGCTGGTGGTCTGAGACCACGACTCGCGTTTGGTGTCCTTTGCCTTGCCTAGTGCCAGCCAATTCAGCCGTGTGCCGGACGAGACGTAGTAGTAGACGAACGACAGCCGGGGTCCCATGTCTACGTATGCGGAAACGGGAATCTCCAGGTGCTCGATGCGTTCTGCATCCACCACCCCGCGCCAGGTTACGTATCCGGAGGGACGCGGTGGATCGGGCCGAAAAATCTGCTCCCGTACCAGCGAGTGAATACCGTCCGCGCCGATGAGTACGTCGGCCTGATACTCGCTGCCATCGGCACATCGTGCCCAGGCACCGTCGTTATTCTGGCCCACTTCAGTGACCGTCTTGCCGAGCTGCAGGTGCGCCTCGTTCAACTGTTCTGTCAGCGCGTCTATGAGATCAGGCCGGTAGGCGTGGTAGTAGGCAAATCCGTATGTGTCCCGGACCTTGGGGCTGAGCGCCGTGCGCAGCAGCAGCTCGCCCGTGTCCCACACGCTGTACTTGTGAAAATCGGGTTCTGTGCAGAAACGCTGCAACGCGGTTCCGATTCCAAGGTGGTCCAGCACCCGTACCCCGTTGGGGCTCAGCTGAATGCCGGCGCCCACGTCCGTGAATGCCTCCGCCTGTTCCAGCAGCACGGGTTCCATGCCGAGCTTGCTCAAAGAAAGTGCCAAGGCGGAGCCGCCGATGCCGGCCCCGACGATGATGACGCGCATGGAGCGTTGCCTGTTCGTGGGTGGTTGCCTAACGGTAACGCGTTTGCTTTGCGGGCGGAATATGGATTGCCGGAATTCAGCTAGGGCGCTGCGGGTTCTCCGCCAGGCTGCGCGGCAGCGTCTCGCAGCAATCCAATATGCGGTCTACCTGTTGCTCACTTGCCTTCTGTCAGGCGGAGATGTTGGCCGGCGCATAGTCGCGCCGCGCGCGCACGAAGACCTTGTATTCCGACTGCAACCCTTAGGAGAGGTCGGCATCGGTAGGCGATGCCATGACGAACTCCTGGTAGGCCACGAGGTGAACCTCATCACGGGTAGCACTACCTTCATCGCATAGTTCGTCAGGGGCACGACGGCCTTTGGGCAACGTGATAAGGTCGTCGTTTCATCTGCATGGAGGGGATCAGCAATGACTGATGTCGCCATTGTCGGTATCGGCATGCACGAGTTCGGCCGCCACGAGGGCGTGACCGGCATGGAGCAGGGCGCGGTGGCAGTGCGAAGAGCACTTGAGGATAGCGGCGCCGAATGGAAGGACATGCAGTTTGCCTTCGGCGGCAGCCGCGCGGCGGGTAACCCCGACCACATGGTGTCCATGCTGGGGCTGACGGGTCTTCAGTTCATCAACGTGGTGAACGGTTGCGCCACCGGCGGATCGGCGTTGTTCGCCTCCTATAACAGCATTCTCTCCGGCGCCTACGACCTGGGCATGGCCATCGGTTTCGACAAGCATCCGCGTGGCGCCTTCACGCCCTCCGGACCAGGGGGTACTGGTCGGGATTGGTACGGCGGCAGCGGTATGGCGCTGACCACCCAGTTCTTCGGCATGAAGATCAACCGCTACATGGAGCAACACGGTATCACCCAGCGTGCGCTGGCCAGAGTGGCTGTGAAGGCGTTCAAGAACGGTTCCATCAATCCTATGGCCTGGCGGCGTACCCCTTGGAGCGAAGACGAGGTGCTGCAGTCGCAGATGCTGTCTTACCCGCTGACCCAATACATGTTCTGCTCACCCGGTGAAGGTGGGGTCGCGCTGGTTCTGGCCCGTGGCGACATTGCCCACAAATACACTGACACACCCATCTACCTGCGTGCTTCGGTGGTTCGCTCACGGCGCTTTGGTAGCTTTGAAGTAACGGCGCCATCGCTGGCGCTGGAGCATGGCCCCGGCCCGACCATAGATGCCTCCAAGGCGGCCTACGAGCTGGCCGGTATCGGGCCCGAAGACGTTGACTTGGCTCAGCTCCAGGATACGGAATCCGGTGCCGAGATCATGCACATGGCCGAGAACGGCTTTTGTGAGGACGGCGAGCAGGAAGCCATGCTGGAGCGCGGCGACACCGAGATCGGCGGACACTTCCCGGTGAACACGGATGGCGGGTGCCTGGCCAATGGTGAGCCCATTGGTGCTTCCGGATTGCGGCAGGTGTACGAGAACGTGCTGCAGCTGCGCGGTGCGGCGGGGCCCCGCCAGGTTCCGAACGATCCCAAGGTCGCCTATACCCATGTTTACGGTGCACCCGGCATCAGCGGGGTGACCATCCTGACCAAGTAGCGGCGAACGTGCTGGAAGCCGCCGTGATCGGTGTGCCGGACGAGCGCTGGGGCGAGCGGGGTCACCCTGGACGCGGCCGACGTTCTCGGCTTCGCACGCGCGAGGCTGGCCGCCTATAAGGTCCCCAAGACCGCCCAGATCCTGGGCGAGCTCCCAAAAAACGCCACGGACAAGGTACTCAAGAACAAGCTGCGGGAGCCCTGGTGGGAAGGGCAAACCCGCAGGATCAGCTAGTCTTCAATACACTGACTTGTAGATCTCGTTGGAAGGGGGGCTTTCGTTACCCTGAGCGTCCACTGCGGTCATGGCTAGTCGATAGTCACCGCGTTCCAGCGGCAAGAAGTAGTAGTTGACGGAAGCGTCCGGCACCTCGAAGTGCTGGTCGTAGTCCACGCCCTCGCTACCCGGATAGTCGGTTCCGACGTATATGCGATAGCCGTTGAGGTCTTCCAAGGGGCTGCCGTCCAGATTCTCCGTGGGTGCATGCCAGGTTATGGACAAACCACCGGCGGTGACGAGGATCGATGTGGAGGCAATCAGGGTTCCCTGGTGGCTGTCGCACGTCAAGGTGTAGGTGCTGTCCTCCTGGAGGGGCCCCGTGACCAGCGTGCCGTTGGTAGGTTGCGCTCCGCTCCAATCCCCGCTGGCCTGGCAGTCGGTTACGGCCTCACTACTCCAATCCAGGGTTGCGGAATGTCCAGGTCTCAGCTCTATAGCATCTGCGGATAGCCGCAGGGATGGCTCCGGTAGAGGCGCAGGCGCAGGCGCAGGCTCAGGCGCAGGCTCCGGTTCAGGCGCAGGCTCCGGTTCAGGCGCAGGCTCCGGTTCAGGCGCAGGCTCCGGTTCAGGCGCAGGCTCCGGCTCAGGCGCA
>MDTE01077778.1_pt1 | contig 25885 bp, 19 predicted proteins | sample 811231 | NCBI WGS metagenome assembly MDTE01 (sample SAMN05326651, study PRJNA326480) | marine metagenome | isolation source: seawater | place: Indian Ocean: Red Sea | collected 2010
ACATACGCGCGTCAGTGCAGCAGTCAGTGTAGTTTTACCGTGGTCAACGTGACCGATAGTACCCACGTTTACGTGGGGTTTGGAACGTTCAAACGTTTCCTTAGCCATAAAACACCTCGTTCAGGATCTTTAAATTACAAGTGATTAATAATCGCATCAGCTACGCTTGACGGTGCTTCCGCATACTTTTCGAATTCCATGGAATAAGTCGCACGCCCCTGACTCGCAGAGCGCAGATCGGTTGCATAACCGAACATCTCTGCCAGTGGTACGGACGCATTCACCACCTTACCGGACGGTGTATCCTCCATTCCTGAAATCATGCCGCGGCGACGGTTAAGATCGCCTACAACGTCACCCATATAATCTTCAGGGGTAACGACCTCAACCTTCATCATCGGCTCGAGCAGTACTGCATCACCTTCTTTTGAAAGCTGTTTGGTTGCTTGTGACGCGGCAATTTTAAACGCCATCTCGTTCGAGTCAACGTCATGGAAAGAGCCGTCATACAGTGTCGCCTTCAGACCCAGCAATGGGTAGCCGGCCAGAACACCGTTTTTCATCTGCTCTTCAATACCTTTTTCAACCGATGGGATGAACTCACGCGGAATCACACCACCAGTAATTTCATTAACAAACTCGAGACCTTCTTCTTCACTCGGCTCAAAGCGGATCACAACGTGACCATACTGACCACGACCGCCTGATTGCTTGGCAAATTTATTATTGATCTCAACAGTGCGGGTAATCTTCTCGCGATAAGCCACCTGTGGCTTACCAACGTTACACTCGACTTTAAATTCGCGCTTCATGCGATCGACAATAATGTCGAGGTGGAGTTCGCCCATACCGGAAATAATGGTCTGACCTGACTCTTCGTCGGTCTCGACCCGGAACGATGGATCTTCCTGCGCGAGCTTGCCCAGAGCAACGCCCATCTTTTCCTGATCTGCCTGAGACCTGGGCTCAACCGCCACCGAGATAACCGGATCCGGGAACTCCATACGCTCGAGGGTAATAATGTCTTTCTGATCACAGAGCGTGTCGCCCGTTGTGACATCTTTCAGACCGATCAAAGCGACGATATCGCCCGCGCGCACTTCTTTCAGCTCCTCACGGGAGTTGGCGTGCATCTGCACCATACGACCAACACGCTCACGCTTGGACTTCACAGAGTTCATCACAGCATCGCCAGAATTCAGTACGCCAGAATACACACGCACGAACGTCAGCGTACCCACAAATGGGTCAGTTGCGATTTTGAACGCCAACGCTGCAAATGGTTCATCATCCGATGATTTACGCACACCGACAGACTCGTCTTTGTCGTCGAGAATACCTTCAATCGCCTTCACTTCTGTTGGTGACGGCAGGTACTCAATAACGGCATCCAGCACAGCCTGCACGCCCTTGTTCTTAAACGCAGAACCACAGGTGACAAGAACGATTTCGTTAGCGAGGGTACGCTTGCGCAGCGCCGCTTTAACCTCTTCCTCAGAGAGTTCTTCACCCTCAAGGTACTTATCCATCAACTCTTCCGAAGCTTCGGCAGCCGCTTCGATGAGTTTTTCACGCCACTCTTCAGCAGTATCAACAAGATCGGCAGGGATATCTTCATAGGTAAAGGTCAGACCTTGATCCGCCTCATTCCACATGACAGCCTTCATCTTGATCAGATCAACGACACCCTTGAAGTCATCTTCGGCACCAATATTGATCTGCAGAGGCACGGCTGTAGCACCCAAACGAGCTTTGAGTTGATCGACCACCATAAAGTAGTCGGCACCAGCACGGTCCATCTTGTTCACGAAGACCATACGTGGCACTTCGTATTTATTCGCCTGACGCCAGACAGTCTCGGTCTGAGGCTGAACACCAGAGGAGCCGCACAGCACCACAACAGCACCATCAAGAACGCGAAGCGAACGCTCTACTTCAATCGTGAAGTCAACGTGCCCAGGGGTATCAATGATATTGATTCGGTGCTGGTCAAACTGCTGAGCCATACCCGCCCAGAAACAGGTTGTCGCTGCCGACGTGATGGTAATACCACGCTCCTGCTCCTGCTCCATCCAGTCCATCGTTGCAGCACCGTCATGCACCTCACCGATTTTGTGAGACACACCCGTATAGAACAGCACTCGCTCAGTGGTGGTCGTCTTGCCCGCATCTACGTGCGCACAGATACCAATATTACGATAGCGATCAATCGGCGTTGTACGTGCCACAGCTACACCTCTGTCTGGATCAGGGATGTCAGACACAAAACCGTCGCCTGACATGAGATATTAAGGGCGCGAATCGTAATATAAGAGAACACTGGCAGTCAATGACCGCCCCTGCCCAGCCCTGATTTCATGGGCGATAGCGGCAAAACAAACACAGACAGAACTACACCACCATTACAGAGGCGGATACGATTTCGAGAAAGGGAGTAAATAAGAGAGGGAGAAAGATAAAGGCTGTATCCGGACGAACACAGCCTTTGAGCGATCAAAAGCGGTAGTGAGAGAACGCTTTGTTCGCTTCGGCCATACGGTGAACGTCTTCACGTTTCTTAACCGCAGCACCTTTACCTTCGCAGGCTTCGATCATTTCGTTCGCCAGACGCTGAGCCATGGATTTTTCACCACGACCACGCGCAGCATCAACCAACCAGCGCATAGCCAGTGCTTGACGACGTGCAGGACGAACTTCAACAGGCACCTGGTAAGTCGCACCACCTACACGGCGGCTCTTAACCTCAACCATAGGCTGGATAGCTTCCAGAGACTGTTCAAACATTTCGATTGGATCATTGCCGCTTTTAGAAGCAACAGTGTCCAGTGCGCCGTAGACGATTTTCTCGGCTACAGACTTCTTACCACTGATCATTACGTGGTTCATAAACTTCGCCAGAATGGTATTCCCAAACTTAGGATCTGGCAGAATCTCGCGTTTCGCAGCGACGCGTCTTCTTGGCATGATAAGCCCTCTTTAGGTCTTCAGGTCAGCCAGTGCACTTAACGTTATCGAAAAATGGCACAGCCTTACTCTTATCCAATGTCTTAAAGGAATTAACCCTTAGGACGCTTAGCACCGTACTTAGAACGGCCCTGTTTACGGTTAGCAACACCAGACGTATCCAGTGAACCGCGAACAGTGTGATAACGAACACCTGGCAAGTCTTTTACACGACCGCCGCGGATCAGAACAACACTGTGCTCCTGAAGGTTGTGACCTTCACCGCCGATGTATGAGGTAACTTCGAAACCATTCGTCAGGCGTACACGGCAAACTTTACGCAGTGCCGAGTTAGGCTTTTTCGGGGTAGTTGTGTACACACGAGTACAAACACCACGACGCTGAGGACATGCCTGCAGAGCAGGTACGTCGCTTTTAGCGACCTTACGCTTACGAGGCTTACGAACCAGCTGATTGATTGTAGCCATTAAGCAAACTCCAGTTATTACATTTCACGTGTGCAGACGTCCACACACAATAAAAGGGGCCGGAAGGATACTCCCCCAGCCACAACAGGTCAAGATGGTGCCCCATTCAAATTCAGGTTATGACACGATTTCTTCAACGGGCTTGCGCAATGTCTGCTTCATTCGTCTGGAAAAGTGATATCGACTACGAAACAACGGCCAGTTGTGCGGATTAGTATCACCGGGCGTTGCCGGCGATGAATCCAGCACGATCAGCATCATCAGAATAGGTACGGTAAGGACGGGAATGACCGCCAGCCCGAGCCATAGAGGGCTACGACCCGTATCTCGCCAGCGCTTGATACTGAGAAAAGCAAAGCTAATCAATACAGCAGCGACAACCCCCCAAAAGACGCCATTACTCCAGGCACTGCCATTAAACAGGCTCGTAATGTAGAGCAGGCCCGGATACACCATTACCAATGTCAGAAAGTAGCTTCCCGCCGTTGTTCGCCCCAACGGACTGAAAAAATGCCGAAAGACAGCACTCACAGCCAGAGACCAACGCCGGGCTCGGCGGTCGGCATCACTTTCATAAGAGGTCAACAGGTCTTCAGTCAGGCTCAAGACCGATCGTGAAGGCATGCCGATATCATGTAATGAAGTGACTTCGAGATCCAGCTTCAGTTCGTTACAGATCAGCCGAACGACGTCCGGGTCTGGGTAACGCCCGAAGATGATGGCATCAAGTGCCTGTAGGTAGCTATGGTTCAGTGCCGCCCTGAATTCAATACGTGCAACCAGCGACAGTGAGTCGGCATCGCCGAATAATTGCTGCCACGCTGCAACCTCCTTGCGCCAGGATTTGGTTGAAAATAACGCCTGCATACGGTCAATCAGAGGTGCGGCGTTCCAGTCTTTCTGTGACTCAGGGATCTCTCCCGCTCCCTGAAACACCTGGGGTTCTGGTGGCGCAACAACAGGCTCTTCGGCTTTTTCAGCCTGAGGATCACCGAACGGCAGTACGGCGTCAGCAAGCAAAGGCTGCTCAGTTAAATCCGACGGGTTATTCACCGTCGGCTCAGGTGAAGGACCGGCCATAAGCTCAACCGCAGCAATCCGGTCACGAGCATAATCACACGCTTGATCATAGGCTTCCCGAATACGCATAAACATCTCCGGGTCATCTTCTGGGCCATGCTCTTTCAATAATGCCCGGTATGCCTTTTTTATTGCCCGCTGATCATGGGTTGACTCAAGACCAAGTACCTGCCAGCAGCTCACAACACTGTTCCAAACTGATTCAGGAAGTCTTCAAATTCACGCGCCGCCTTTTCAGCCAGGCGGCGATCCTGCGTTGCCAGTGCCTGCTCGAATAGCTGGATCTCGCGTGCAATACTCATTCGTACTTGCCCGAGATGCTCCATAAATAAACGCTCCCCCCGGGCCATCAAGGCCTGATTGGCCTCCTGTTCTGAGGGAGGTATCTTCAACTCACTGATACGAGCCAGCGCGGCGGCAACTTCGTCGTCACTGAGGCGACTTTCAGAATTCTGAATAACGACAGTTTCAGTCACCCCGGTCGACAGCACCTTCGCATTTACCTCAAGCAAGCCGTTAATATCGTACGTGAAACGCACCTCTACCGGCTCCTGCCCCGCCCGGGCCTTGGGCACCGGGACTGATAGTTTACCCAGTTTGATATTCTGCTCTGCCAATCGGTGTTCACCCTGGTACACAGTGAAATGGATCTTGTCCTGATAATCGCTCAAGGTCACATACTGAGAAGCCCTGCTGACCGGAATCGTGGTATTGCGCTGAATGATGATGCTATGAACATCATCAAGGTAGCCGCCCTGCCCGTCTTCATTGGAACAGCCAACGCCCAGAGAAAATGGCATCACATCAGTTAGTACAACATCGCCGAGTGCCTTATTCTTCTGCTTTAAGGCAGCCTGAATCGCTGCCCCCATAGCAACGACATGATCAGGATTAATATGACAGGCAGGAAAGCGTCGCAAGATACGAGTCATTAACTGCTGCACCTGAGGCATACGCGTTGCCCCGCCCACCATAAAAGCTTGGCTAATATCCGAAGGAGTAAGGCCAGCATCGCGCAAGGCCCTTTCCACAGGTAGAGTCAGACGCTTCAGAAGATTCGCCCAGACATCCATCAGTTCAGACTGTGTCACCTGTGTCGTATATTCCCGCTCGTTAACCCTGAAGGAAAATTCAGCGTGATCGTTGTCAGACAGCAGTGCTTTTAATTCGTCGACCTGACGATAGATGCGTCCGCGCTCCTGCAATGCGAGTATCGGCCATGAAAGATTATGCTGCTGTAAAATGTACTCGACCACTGCCTGAGTGAAATCTTCACCGCCCAACTCACTGTCACCGGCACTGGCCTGAACCTCAAGCAGGTCATCGAATTTCTCCATGACGGAGACATCGAACGTGCCGCCACCGAGATCGACAACGATGAAATTCATCTCATCGCTCTCTTCACGCACGCCATAAGCAATCGCTGCAGCGGTCGGCTCGTTAATCAGGCGCTCTACCTTAAGACCGGCAAGTTTGGCTGCCACTCGTGTGGCGTTACGCTGGTTGTCATTGAAATACGCAGGAACGGAGATAATAGCCTCAGTGACGGGCTCTCCAAGAAAACGTTCGGCATCGGCTTTCAGCTGCCTCAGCACCAAGGCTGAAAGCTCTTCTGGGCTGAATTCTTTGCCGTTCAGGGCAACCGTAGAAGGGGTACCCATTAAGCGCTTGAAACGTGCAGTTGTCGCCGTAGGGTGAGTCACCAGGCGTTCTTTGGCAGCACGCCCGACGAGGACAGTCTGATCATCCATCACGCTGACGACAGAGGGCGTGAGAAACTCTCCCAGAGCATTCGGCACCAGACTGACATCATTACCATGCCAAACGGCCGCCAGGCTGTTGGTTGTTCCCAGATCAATCCCTATATGTGCCATCGCTTTATGCATCCCTTACCAAGTCATCGACCAAGTATACCAGCGACAAAAACGAATCCGCAGCCTGACCGGAGTAAAGCAGTGTTTGAGTCCAATCCATGAAGGCCGGGCATAAAAAAACGGGAGCCGAAGCTCCCGTTTTTTATTTGGATCCCCGCCTTCGCGGGGATGACGCTCAAAGCACGTCAGGTGCTTTTCGACATCACTTGTCGCTGAACGCTTCGCTCAGTTTCGCTTCCATATCTTCAGCAGATACAGTCAACGATTCTGGCATTGCCTTCATACGATCATCTTCACGGCTCTGACGCTTACGCTTACGTTCTTCATGATACGTAAGACCAGTACCCGCCGGAATCAGACGACCCACGACTACGTTCTCTTTCAGGCCACGCAGAGTGTCCATCTTACCGGTCACTGCACCTTCGGTGAGTACACGGGTGGTTTCCTGGAAGGAAGCCGCAGAGATGAACGACTCGGTTGCCAGAGACGCTTTGGTGATACCCAGCAGAACACGTTCGCCCTTCGCAGCGATCTTACCTGCTGCATCGAGTTTCTCGTTCTCTTCCAGGAAGTTGGTGTATTCCACCTGGTCGCCTGGAATGAAGTTGCTGTCGCCGTTTTCACCGATGATGACTTTACGCAGCATCTGACGAACGATGACTTCGATGTGCTTATCATCGATGCCTACACCCTGCAGACGGTAAACTTCCTGCACTTCATTGGTGATGTACATCGCCAGATGGCCAACACCTTTCAGACGCAGAATGTCGTGCGGGTTGAACGGACCGTCAGAGATAACTTCACCTTTCTCAACCTGTTCACCTTCGAACACGTTGAGGTGACGCCACTTAGGAATCAGCTCTTCATAGTGATCACCACCGTCGTTCGGGGTGATTACGATACGCTTCTTACCTTTTGTCTCTTTACCGAAGCTCACGGTACCTGAAATCTCTGCAAGAATTGCAGGCTCTTTCGGCTTACGCGCTTCGAACAGGTCAGCAACTCGTGGCAGACCACCGGTAATATCTTTGTTACCTGAAGTCTCTTGTGGAATACGTGCAATCACGTCGCCCACAGTTACGATAGCGCCGTTTTCCTGGCTCACATAAGCGTTCGCAGGCAGCAGGTACTGAGCCGGAGCGTTGGTACCTGGCAGGTGAACGTCGTTGCCTTTCTCGTCAACCAGCTTAACCATTGGACGGATATCTTTACCGGCCGCTGGACGATCCTTAGGATCGATGACTTCGATACTCGACAGGCCAGTCAGTTCGTCAGTAGTACGGTTGATGGTAATACCTTCTTCCATACCAACGAATTCGATCTTACCGGCCACTTCAGTCACGATTGGGTGAGTGTGTGGGTCCCAGGTAGCGACCTTCTGGCCAGCTTCGACCATAGCGCCATCTTGCACGCTGATAACAGCACCATAAGGAAGCTTGTACAGCTCACGCTCACGACCGTGATCATCTGCCAGAGCAATCGAACCGGAACGGGAAACAGCAACCAGGTCGCCATTTTCACGCGTTACAGTCTTCATGTTGTGCAGGCGAACTTTACCAGCGTTCTTAACCTGTACGCTGTCAGCTGCAGACGAACGCGATGCCGCACCACCAATGTGGAACGTACGCATCGTCAGCTGTGTACCTGGCTCACCAATGGACTGTGCAGCGATAACACCCACTGCTTCACCCACGTTCACCTGATGACCGCGACCAAGATCACGACCGTAACAGGCTGAACAGATACCTACACGGCTGTCACAGGTAATCGCGGAGCGAACGATCACTTCGTCGATACCTTCGCCTTCGATCTTGTGAACCCAGGCTTCGTCGATCAGAGTACCCGCTGGTACAACCACATCGCCTTCTGAACCTGGCTTGTATACGTCGGTCGCAACAACACGACCAAGAATACGGTCACCCAGACCTACCACAACGTCACCGCCTTCAATCAGCGGGGTCATGACCAGACCTTCTTCAGTACCACAGTCACGCTCGGTAACAACCAGATCCTGCGCGACGTCAACAAGACGACGTGTCAGGTAACCGGAGTTCGCTGTTTTCAGTGCGGTATCCGCCAGACCTTTACGAGCACCGTGAGTCGAGGTGAAGTACTGGAGTACGTTCAGACCTTCACGGAAGTTCGCCACAATAGGCGTCTCAATGATGGAGCCATCCGGCTTCGCCATCAGACCACGCATACCCGCCAGCTGACGAATCTGCGCCGGGCTACCACGAGCCCCTGAGTCGGCCATCATGTAAACCGAGTTGAAGGATTCCTGCTCGACCTCGTTACCTTCGCGGTCGATCACGCCTTCTTTACCCAGGTTATCCATCATCGCCTTCGCTACCAGTTCGTTAGCGCGGGACCAGATGTCGATCACCTTGTTGTATTTCTCACCGTGCGTCACGAGACCGGAAGCAAACTGGCTTTCGATTTCTTTTACTTCTGCATCAGCGTTTTCAATGATCTCGGCTTTCTCGTCCGGAATCACGAAGTCATTCACACCGATTGAAGAACCAGAACGCGTTGCGAACTGGAAGCCGGTGTACATGATCTGGTCAGCAAAGATAACGGTATCTTTCAGACCAACGCGGCGATATGCCGTGTTAATCAGATTAGAAATCGCTTTCTTCTTCATCGGCTGGTTGACCAGCTCGAATGGCAGACCTTTAGGTACGATACGGAACAGCAGAGCACGGCCGATCGTAGTATCGATCAGGCTGGTGCGGGTTTCGCTGTTGCCTTCAAGGTCAATGCTGGTTTCGTTGATACGTACTTTAACCTTCGCCTGAAGATGTACGTTACCACCGTAGTACGCGCGGCTGACTTCATCGAGGTCAGCGAACACCATACCTTCACCCAGTGCGTTTACACGCTCACGGGTCATCCAGTACAAGCCAAGTACAACGTCCTGCGACGGTACGATGATTGGCTCACCGTTCGCTGGAGACAGTACGTTGTTAGTGGCCATCATCAGGGCACGGGCTTCGAGCTGTGCTTCCAGGGTCAGCGGCACGTGTACCGCCATCTGGTCACCATCGAAGTCAGCGTTATAGGCCGCACACACCAGTGGGTGCAGTTGAATCGCTTTACCTTCAATCAGCTGTGGCTCGAACGCCTGAATACCAAGACGGTGAAGTGTTGGTGCACGGTTCAGCATCACTGGGTGCTCACGGATAACTTCCGCGAGGATGTCCCATACCTCTGGGGTTTCGCGCTCAACCATTTTCTTCGCAGCTTTAATGGTTGTCGCCAGACCGCGGTGCTCCAGCTTGGAGAAGATGAACGGCTTGAACAGCTCCAGAGCCATCTTCTTCGGCAGACCACACTCGTGCAAACGCAGCTGAGGACCTACGGTAATTACCGAACGGCCAGAGTAGTCAACACGCTTACCAAGCAGGTTCTGACGGAAACGACCCTGCTTACCTTTAATCATGTCTGCAAGCGACTTCAGTGGACGCTTGTTAGAACCTGTGATCGCACGGCCACGACGTCCGTTATCCAGCAGGGCGTCTACAGACTCCTGCAGCATACGTTTTTCGTTACGTACAATGATGTCAGGCGCGCTCAGCTCAAGCAGGCGCTTCAGACGGTTGTTACGGTTGATCACACGACGGTACAGATCGTTCAGGTCGGAGGTCGCAAAGCGGCCGCCGTCCAGAGGTACCAGTGGACGCAGATCTGGCGGCAGAACCGGCAGAACTTCCATGATCATCCACTGAGGATCGTTACCTGAGTTGTGGAACGCCTCAAGAATCTTCAGACGCTTAGACAGCTTCTTGATCTTGGTCTCAGACGTGGTGCCAGGGATCTCATCACGCAGGCGCTGAACTTCTTCGCCCAGTTCAATCTGACCCAGCAGAGTCTGGATAGCTTCCGCACCCATTTTCGCGTCGAATTCGTCACCAAATTCTTCAATCGCTTCGTAGTATTGCTCGTCGGTCAGCAGCTGACCTACGTCGAGCGTGGTCATACCAGGCTCGGTCACTACGAATGATTCATAGTAAAGAATACGTTCGATGTCGCGCAGCGTCATATCCAGCATCAAACCGATACGGGACGGCAGCGACTTGAGGAACCAGATGTGCGCAACCGGAGAAGCCAGCTCGATGTGACCCATACGCTCACGACGAACTTTAGCCTGAGTTACCTCAACGCCACACTTCTCACAGATCACACCACGGTGCTTGAGACGCTTGTACTTACCGCACAGGCATTCGTAGTCCTTGATAGGACCAAAGATACGCGCACAGAACAGACCGTCACGTTCAGGCTTGAACGTGCGGTAGTTAATGGTCTCTGGCTTTTTAACTTCACCAAAAGACCATGAACGGATCATTGCTGGAGAGGCGAGGCCAATACGGATCGCATCGAACTCATCAGCGTTGTTCTGGTTACGCAGAAAATTGACTAAGTCTTTCATAGTACTCTAGCTCCGCCCGCTTATTCGTTTTCCAGTTCGATGTCGATACCCAGTGAGCGGATCTCTTTAACAAGTACGTTAAAGGATTCCGGCATACCGGCTTCCATACGGTGATCGCCGTCAACGATGTTTTTATACATCTTGGTACGACCAGCCACGTCATCCGACTTAACAGTGAGCATTTCCTGCAGGGTGTATGCTGCACCGTATGCTTCCAGTGCCCACACTTCCATCTCACCGAAGCGCTGACCACCGAACTGAGCTTTACCGCCCAGCGGCTGCTGAGTAACGAGGCTGTATGAACCGGTCGAACGAGCGTGCATCTTGTCGTCTACCAGGTGGTTCAGTTTCAGCATGTACATGTAACCCACGGTCACAGGACGATCGAACGCATCACCTGTACGGCCATCGTACAGAGTCATCTGGCCAGAATCCGGCAGATCAGCCAGACGCAGCAGACGCTTGATTTCGCTTTCTTTCGCACCGTCGAATGCTGGTGTCGCCATAGGCACACCCGCACGCAGGTTATCAGCCAGATCAAGAACCTCAGCATCAGAGAAGCTATCAAGGTCTTCAATACGGCCGTCGCCACCGTTATAGATCTCGCCCAGCAAGCCACGCAGTTTCGCGATTTCCTGCTGTTCTTTGATCATACGGTCGATCTTTTCACCCAACCCTTTCGCCGCAAGGCCAAGGTGGATTTCCATGATCTGACCGACGTTCATACGTGACGGTACACCCAGTGGGTTCAGTACGATATCGACCGGAGTACCGGTGCCATCGTAAGGCATATCTTCGATAGGCTTGATCGCTGAGATAACACCTTTGTTACCATGACGACCCGCCATCTTATCGCCTGGCTGGATCTTACGTTTGATTGCCAGGTACACCTTAACAATCTTCAGTACGCCCGGAGCCAGATCGTCGCCTGTCTGGAGTTTGCGTTTCTTATCTTCGAAGCGCTCATCCAGTGCTTTCTGACGATCAACAATGTACTGCTCAGCACGCTCAATGGTTTCTGCCAGAGATTCGTCCTGCGGAAGAATCTTGAACCACTGGTCTTCGGTCAATTCAGCCAGGTAGTCAGCGGTCAGGGTATCGCCCTTCTTCAGACCTGGAGCTGCATTCACTTTCTGACCTTCAAGAGCACGTGTCAGACGCTCAAAAGTGGCGCCCTTAACGATACGCATCTCTTCTTTGAGGTCCTTACGGACTTCACTGAGCTGCTCGTCTTCAATGTCTTTCGCACGCTGGTCTTTTTCAACACCATCACGGGTGAAGACCTGTACGTCGATAACGGTACCTGTGGTGCCGGTCTTAACGCGCAGAGACGTATCTTTCACGTCAGACGCTTTTTCACCGAAGATCGCACGCAGCAGTTTCTCTTCTGGGGTCAGCTGGGTTTCACCTTTCGGAGTTACCTTACCAACCAGAATGTCACCCGGCTTAACTTCAGCACCGATGTAAACGATACCGGATTCATCCAGTTTACCCAGAGCGGCTTCACCGACGTTTGGAATATCCGAAGTAATTTCTTCAGAACCCAGTTTGGTGTCACGCGCCACACAGGTCAGTTCCTGAATATGGATAGTGGTCAGACGGTCTTCCTGAGCAACACGCTCAGACAGGAGGATGGAGTCCTCGAAGTTGTAACCGTTCCACGGCATGAAGGCGATACGGAAGTTCTGACCCAGAGCCAGCTCACCCAGATCCACAGAAGGACCATCAGCCATCACGTCGCCACGCTGAACCGTATCACCAGCGCGTACCAGCGGACGCTGGTTAATGCAGGTGTTCTGGTTAGAGCGGGTGTACTTAGTCAGGTTGTAGATATCTACACCTGCTTCACCGGCAACCGTTTCTTCGTCGTTAACTTTTACAACCACACGTGATGCATCAACAGAGTCGATGACACCGCCGCGTTTAGCCACCACACATACACCGGAGTCCTGCGCTACCGCACGCTCAATACCAGTACCTACCAGAGGCTTCTCGGATTTGAGTGTCGGAACCGCCTGACGCTGCATGTTCGAACCCATCAATGCACGGTTAGCATCATCGTGCTCGAGGAACGGAATCAACGACGCAGCGATCGATACAACCTGCTGCGGTGACACGTCCATCAGCGTCACGTTATCCGGTGACATCATGGTGAATTCGTTTTTGTGGCGTACAGAAATCAGATCACCTTGCAGACGACCTTCTTCGTCTGTTGGTACCGATGCCTGTGCAATCACGTAGTCTGATTCTTCAATCGCTGACACGTAGATGATTTCGTCAGTAACGACACCACCATTAACCTTACGATACGGAGTCTCCAGGAAGCCGTACTCGTTGGTACGCGCGTATGAAGACAACGAATTGATCAGACCAATGTTTGGACCTTCAGGCGTTTCAATAGGACATACGCGACCGTAGTGAGTCGCGTGAACGTCACGCACTTCGAAGCCAGCACGCTCACGGGTCAGACCGCCAGGGCCGAGAGCCGAGATACGACGCTTGTGAGTCACTTCAGACAGCGGGTTGTTCTGGTCCATAAACTGAGACAGCTGAGATGAACCAAAGAACTCTTTCACCGCTGCACCCACTGGCTTAGCGTTGATCAGATCCTGAGGCATCAGGCCTTCAGATTCGGCCATAGACAGACGCTCACGTACGGCACGCTCAACACGAACTAGGCCAACACGGAACTGGTTTTCTGCCATTTCGCCCACAGAACGGATACGACGGTTACCCAGGTGGTCGATGTCATCGACAACGCCCAGACCGTTACGGATATTGATCAGGGTTTTCAGTACCTCAACAATATCTTCCTTATCCAGAGTGCCAGAACCCAGAATTTCTTCACGACCGATACGACGGTTGAACTTCATACGACCTACCGCAGACAGGTCGTAACGCTCATCAGTGAAGAACAGGTTTTCAAACAGAGCTTCTGCGCTTTCTTTCGTTGGCGGCTCACCAGGGCGCATCATACGATAGATTTCAACCAGAGCTTCGAGAGCATTGCTGGTTGGATCAGTACGCAGAGTATCAGAGATAAATGGACCACAATCGAGTTCGTTGGTGTAAATAGTCTCGAACTCAGTGACCTTGGCTTCGCCCATTTTCTCGAGCATTTCGACAGTAATTTCGTCGTTCGCCGCAGCAACGACTTCACCACTGTTGGCATCAACGAGGTCTTTCGCCAGAGATTTACCCGCCAGGAATTCAACCGGCACAACCAGCTCTTCAACGCCTGCTTTTTCCAGCTGACGGATGTGACGTGCCGTGATACGACGAGTCGCTTCAACAATCACGTTGCCATCGTTGTCCATAATGTCGAACGCTGCTGTTTCACCACGGAGACGTGATGGAATCAGCTTCAGCATTACACCATCTTTGGTGATGCGGTATTCGTCATTGTCGTAGAAGGCTTCCAGAATATCCTGGGTGTTGTAGCCGAGGGCGCGCAGCAGGATAGTTGCTGGCAACTTACGACGACGGTCGATACGCACGTATACCAGGTCTTTTGGATCGAATTCAAAATCGAGCCATGAACCACGGTAAGGAATCACACGTGCGTTATACAGCAGCTTACCTGAGGAGTGGGTTTTACCCTTGTCATGATCAAAGAACACACCCGGAGAACGGTGCAGCTGAGACACGATTACACGCTCGGTACCGTTGACAATAAAGGTACCGTTATCGGTCATCAGGGGCATTTCGCCCATGTAAACTTCTTGTTCTTTGATGTCTTTAATTGCTTTGGTCGCTGATTCTTTATCATAAATGATCAGACGAACCTTAACGCGCAGTGGTGCCGCATAAGTGACACCACGGAGCATACATTCTTTCTCGTCAAACGTAGGTGTACCCAGACGGTAGCTCACGTACTCGAGAGCTGCGTTCCCTGAGTAGCTGACGATCGGGAAAACAGATTTAAATGCCGCATGAAGGCCGACGTCGTGACGCGTATCTGCGTCGAGACCTTCCTGCAGAAACTTGCGATATGAGTCAATCTGGATTGCCAGAAGGTAGGGCACATCCATCACGCTCGGTAATTTACCGAAATCCTTACGGATACGTTTTTTCTCAGTGTATGAGTAAGCCATCAGTGATCCCCGGACTGTTTCCTCGATTGGGCAGAAGTACCCGTGGCTCGAAGAGTTGCCTTGCTAAAAAACCCGACCAATGGGCCGGTTTTACTCACGTATTCCATAACGTGAAAAAGGCTGACGGGAAAAAACCCGTCAGCCGATCATCATGCCGGGTCTGGCATGATGCCAAGCGAATCGCAGAAGCTGCGATTACTTGATTTCAACAACTGCGCCAGCTGCTTCCAGAGTTTCTTTAGCCGCTTCCGCGTCTTCTTTAGAAACACCTTCTTTAACAGTTGCTGGAGCGCCGTCAACCATACCTTTAGCGTCTTTCAGACCCAGGCCAGTCAGTTCACGTACTGCTTTAATTACGTTAACTTTCTTATCGCCAGCTGCAGACAGGATTACGTCGAATTCAGTCTGAGCTTCAGCTGCACCGCCAGCATCGCCAGCAGCAGGAGCTGCTGCAACTGCTGCTGCAGAAACGCCGAACTTCTCTTCCATCGCTTCAACCAGCTCAACAACGTCCATTACAGACATTTCAGCTACTGCATTGATGATATCTTCTTTTGTCAGTGACATGAGATTGATCCTAAATTGTATTGGGTATCACACCCGTTAAATCGTTCGAAACTTACCTGAAACGGATCAGGCAGCTTCCTGTTCTTTTTGCTCACGAAGCGCAGCAAGGGTACGTACCAGCTTGCCAGCAGATGCTTCTTTCATGACGCTCATCAGTTTCGCGATTGCTTCGTCGTATGTCGGCAGAGTTGCCAACATATCAACGGAAACCACGTCACCGCCAAAGGCACCGGTCTTCAGTTCAAAAGCTTCGTTTTCTTTCGCGAAGTTTTTGAAGATACGAGCAGCAGCACCTGGGTGTTCTTTAGAGAACGCGATCAGGCTTGGACCAACCAGAGATTCGGTCAGACACTCGTATTCAGTACCTTCAACTGCACGGCGTGCCAGAGTGTTACGGACGACTTTCATCCATACACCGGCTTCACGTGCTTCTTTACGGAGAGCGGTCATGGCTGCCACAGTAACGCCGCGGGAATCCGCAACAACTGCCGACAGAGCACCATCAGCTGCTTCCTGGACTTCGGCGACAATCGCCTTCTTATCTTCGAGTCCTAAGGCCACGATTAACTCCTAAAAGTTGAGTTAGGCTCTATTGAGCCATCCCGTGTGACAATTCAGTATTCTGAACGGGGTCACACACTATCTACGCAGGTACAATTAAGCGGCGGAGTGCAAAGCAAACCACCGCGCCTGCGGTCTTTGACAGCTGCCGCTGAGATACAGAATCACAGCGACAACCCCAAAGATGGTTTTGCTGATCAGAATTCCAGAGCGGAGTGATCAACAACCAGGCCAGGACCCATAGTGGTGCTCAGTGTCACTTTCTTCATGTAGACACCTTTAGCCTGGCTTGGCTTAGCTTTCTTCAGATCCGCCAGCAGAGAGGTCAGGTTTTCTTTCAGTGCATCTGCAGTGAAGTCTGCCTTACCAATGGTCGTGTGGATGATACCGTTCTTATCGTTACGGTAACGAACCTGACCCGCTTTAGCGTTCTTAACAGCGGTAGCAACGTCTGGAGTCACAGTACCCACTTTAGGGTTTGGCATCAGACCACGTGGACCCAGAACCTGACCCAGCTGACCTACAACGCGCATCGCATCGGGAGAAGCAATAACTACGTCAAATGCCAGGTCACCGCCTTTCATTTTCTCTGCCAGATCTTCCATACCCACTTCATCAGCGCCTGCTTCTTTAGCAACGTCAGCGTTAGCACCCTGAGTGAACACAGCAACACGCATAGTCTTACCTGTACCGTTTGGCAGTACGGTAGAGCTACGTACGTTTTGATCTGATTTACGAGCGTCGATGCCGAGGTTAACGGCTACATCAACAGACTCTTTAAACTTTGCACCCGGCAGAGAAGCCAGCAATTCAACTGCTTCTTCTACTGAGTAAACTTTGCCGAGTTCAACTTTCTCAGCGATCGCCTTCTGGCGCTTAGTCAGCTTAGCCATTACTCAACTCCTTCCACGTTCAGACCCATCGCGCGGGCAGAGCCAGCGATTGTACGTACCGCTGCATCCATATCGGCTGCAGTCAGATCTGGTGCTTTAGCAGTAGCAATTTCTTCCAGCTGCGCACGAGTTACGGTACCGACTTTTTCAGTGTTTGGACGTGAAGAACCACTGGTAATGCCAGCTGCTTTCTTCAGCAGGTAAGACGCAGGTGGCGTCTTCATTTCGAAGGTAAAGCTGCGGTCGTTGTATGCAGTAATAACAACTGGAACCGGTGCACCAGCTTCCAGACCTTGAGTCTGGGCGTTGAATGCCTTACAGAATTCCATGATGTTCAGACCCATCTGACCCAGCGCAGGACCAACAGGTGGACTTGGGTTAGCTTTACCAGCGCCAACCTGAAGCTTGATATAGCCTTCTACTTTCTTAGCCATGTGCTTTTCTCCTAGTGGGTATTAACGCCAAAAAGTGGCAGACGCTTGCGCATCGGCCACTGGCTCCCCGCCCCTGAGGGCATTGATTTTCGCTTACGCGGATTTTTCGACCTGAGTAAACTCAAGCTCAACCGGCGTAGAGCGACCAAAAATTGTTACCGCCACCTGCAGACGAGACTTCTCATAATCAACGGTTTCAACCACACCGTTAAAGTCTGCAAACGGACCATCAATAACACGAACCACTTCACCCGGCTCGTAGATGGTTTTGTGCGTTGGCTTATCAGCGCCATCCTGAACACGCTGTAGGATCGCATCCGCTTCTTTTTTGCTGATCGGGGCTGGCTTATCTGCCGTACCACCAATAAAGCCCATTACGCGAGGGGTCTGATTAACCAGATGCCATGAATCGTCATCCATATCCATCTCAACCAGAACATAACCCGGATAAAACTTACGCTCGCTTTTGCGCTTCTTACCGTCACGCACTTCAACGACTTCTTCAGTAGGCACCAACACCTCACCGAATTTGTCCTGCATATCATGCAGTTCGATACGTTCTTTCAGCTGAGTCTGAACACGCTTCTCGTAGCCCGAGTACGCATGAACAACATACCAACGCATAGTCATATTCTGTTCCTCAACCTACAATCAGTTTAACGAGTGAGCTCAGACCCATGTCGAGCAGATACAGAAACAGACCAACAATGAAGACAACCGCAACCACAATCATCGTGGTCTGGCGAGTTTCAACCGGCGTTGGCCAGACGACTTTACGACGTTCTTTATTCGCTTCCTTCAGAAGCACCAGGAAGTTTGCACCCTGGGTCGTCGTGAGTGCAGCACCCGCAGCAAGCAACATCAGCGCTACAACCGCAAGCACACGGTACAGAGTACCCAGCTCCGGAAGAACATAATCGCCAGCGCCCACAACCGCACCTGCAAACAGGACAACTGCTACCAGCCACTTCACTGCATCAAACATCGAAACGCTTGCTTTACTTTCGGTACTCATACCTTTCCCTAAAGCCAAAAATGGCAGCCGAAGCTGCCACCTTGAAATTTTGGCAGGCCAGGAGGGACTCGAACCCCCAACTTTCGGTTTTGGAGACCGACGCTCTACCAATTGAACTACTGGCCTATGACTCTCAATCAGGGCGGCGTAAGTTACAGCAACCCCACCAACTAATCAACCCCTAACGTATTGATAAACTGGATTTATTTGCTATCGAGAGATAGCAACCGGAAAACCGGCTAAAAACACCCACATAATGCGTGCTTTTTAATTGTAGGAGCGAAGCATCTTCGCGAACACCGGATCAGCAGATACGGGTTCGGGGATAAGATCCCCTCCTACAAGGTATTGGCGCAGATTATTCGATAATCTTAGCTACAACACCAGCACCTACAGTACGACCGCCTTCACGGATCGCAAAGCGCAGACCTTCGTCCATCGCGATTGGAGCGATCAGAGTCACTTCCAGTGTCACGTTGTCACCTGGCATGACCATTTCTACGCCTTCTGGCAGCTCTACAGCACCAGTGACGTCAGTCGTACGGAAGTAGAACTGTGGACGGTAACCTTTGAAGAATGGCGTGTGACGGCCACCTTCGTCTTTACCCAGTACGTAGACTTCTGAAGAGAACTTGGTGTGTGGAGTGATTGAACCTGGCTTCGCCAGTACCTGACCACGTTCTACTTCGTCACGCTTAGTACCACGCAGCAGGACACCTACGTTCTCACCTGCACGGCCTTCGTCCAGGATCTTGCGGAACATTTCAACACCAGTACAAGTCGTCTTGGTGGTTTCTTTAATACCGATGATTTCGATTTCTTCACCAGTCTTAACGATACCGCGCTCAACACGACCCGTTACAACCGTACCACGACCCTGGATCGAGAATACGTCTTCGATTGGCATAATGAAGGCGCCGTCTACTGCACGCTCTGGCTCTGGGATGTAGGTATCCAGAGTTTCAACCAGCTTCTTAACAGCAGTCGTACCCATTTCGTTGTCGTCCTGGCCGTTCAGAGCCATCAGAGCAGAACCTGGGATGATTGGAGTATCGTCACCTGGGAATTCGTATTCGCTCAGCAGGTCACGCAGTTCCATTTCTACCAGCTCAAGCATCTCTGCGTATTCTTCTGAGTCTGCGCCACCGCAGTCTTCAGCCAGCAGGTCTGCTTTGTTCAGGAATACAGTGATGTAAGGTACACCTACCTGACGTGACAGAAGGATGTGCTCACGAGTCTGTGGCATTGGGCCATCAGTCGCACCACATACCAGGATCGCGCCGTCCATCTGTGCAGCACCGGTGATCATGTTCTTAACATAGTCAGCGTGTCCTGGGCAGTCGACGTGTGCGTAGTGACGGCTTGGTGATTCGTACTCAACGTGAGAGGTTGAGATGGTGATACCACGCTCACGCTCTTCTGGTGCGTTGTCGATACCTTCAAAAGCAACCAGCTCACCGCCCCATACTTCAGCACATACGCGCGTCAGTGCAGCAGTCAGTGTAGTTTTACCGTGGTCAACGTGACCGATAGTACCCACGTTTACGTGGGGTTTTGAGCGTTCAAACGTTTCCTTTGCCACCGTCTTGGCCCTCAGGTTGTAATGTTTATGCTAAAGCTTCGCCGGCGAGCCGACTAATTATGAAAGCCGACATCATACGCGCGCGCGGCATCCTGTCAACAAAGGCTGCCACCTTGGGACTGGCAAGACTTCGAAATGACATTCAGCGAAGGTTTTTTCGCTTTAATTGGACTTACGAACAAAAGTGTGAGGAAATCGCCGCCGAAAACGTGTACATTATCGCGCGAAATTTCACTCTGCTAACCGAGTAACGTTATGACAGACCTCTCTAAATACAGAAACATAGGTATCTTTGCCCACGTTGATGCGGGTAAGACTACCACCACGGAACGTATCCTGAAGCTGACCGGTAAAATCCATAAAACCGGTGAAGTACACGACGGCGAATCCACCACTGACTTCATGGAACAGGAAGCTGAGCGTGGTATTACCATTCAGTCTGCTGCTGTTACCTGTGAATGGGCAGGCCACCGCCTGAACGTTATTGACACCCCTGGACACGTTGACTTCACCGTTGAAGTTTATCGTTCACTGAAAGTACTGGATGGCGGTATCGGCGTATTCTGTGGTTCAGGCGGCGTTGAGCCTCAGTCTGAAACCAACTGGCGTTACGCGAACGACTCAGAAGTATCCCGTATCATCTTCGTGAACAAGCTGGACCGTCTCGGTGCAGACTTCTACCGCGTTGTTGAGCAGGTGAAGAAAACTCTGGGTGCTCGTCCACTGGTTATGGTTCTGCCAATTGGCACCGAAGACGAATTTGTCGGTGTTGTTGACCTGCTTAGCAACAAAGCTTACGTATGGGACGACACTGGTCTGCCAGAAAACTACGAAGTACAGGACATCCCTGCTGACATGGCAGACGACGTTGAGATGTACCGTCAGGAGCTGATCGAAACCGCCCTGGAAATGGACGAAGATCTGCTGATGGAATACCTCGAAGAAGGCACTGAGCCATCTATGGAGGACATCAAGCGCTGCATCCGCGAAGGTACCCGCACTTTGGCGTTCTTCCCTACCTACTGTGGTTCTGCATTTAAGAACAAAGGTGTTCAGCTGGTTCTGAACGCCGTTGTTGACTACCTGCCTAGCCCAACGGAAGTTGATCCACAGGATCTGACCGACGAAGAAGGTAACCCGACTGGCGATAAAGCGATTGTATCTGCTGATGAGCCTTTCCGTGCTCTGGCGTTCAAAATCATGGACGACCGTTTCGGTGCCCTCACCTTTATCCGTATCTACTCCGGTAAGATCAATAAAGGTGACACCGTGCTGAACTCTGCAACTGGTAAGACTGAACGTATCGGTCGTATGGTTGAGATGCAGGCGGACGACAAGAGCGAACTGACCTCTGCACAAGCCGGTGACATCATCGCGGTTGTCGGTATGAAGAACGTTCAGACTGGTCACACTCTGTGTGATCCTAAGCATGAATGTACTCTGGAAGCCATGGTATTCCCGGATCCGGTTATCTCTATCGCGGTTAAGCCAAAAGATAAAGGCGCTGTTGATAAGATGGGTATCGCGATCGGTAAACTGGTTGCAGAAGATCCGTCATTCCAGGTTGAAACTGACGAAGATTCTGGCGAGACCATCCTCAAAGGTATGGGTGAGCTTCACCTCGACATTAAAGTCGACATCCTGAAGCGTACTTATGGCGTTGAGCTGGAAGTAGGTGCTCCACAGGTATCTTACCGTGAGACCATTACTCAGCCGATCGAAGATAGCTACACCCACAAGAAGCAGTCTGGTGGTTCTGGTCAGTACGGTAAGATTGATTACCGCATGAAGCCAGGTGAGCCAGGTACCGGTTTCGTATTCAATACGTCTGTTGTTGGCGGTAACGTACCTAAAGAATTCTTCCCTGCGATTGAAAAAGGCTTCAAGAGCATGATGGAAGAAGGCCCTCTGGCTGGCTTCCCGGTACTGGACGTTGAAATCGACGTATACGACGGTGGCTACCACGCGGTTGACTCCTCTGCAGTTGCGTTCGAAATCGCTGCAAAAGGTGCATTCCGTCAGTCTATGCCTAAAGCCGGCGCTCAGCTGCTCGAGCCGATCATGAAGGTTGACGTTTTCTCTCCAGAAGACAACGTAGGTGACGTAATTGGTGACCTTAACCGTCGTCGCGGCATGATCAAAGATCAGGAGCCGGGTACCAGCGGTGTTCGCATCAAAGCAGACGTTCCACTGTCTGAGATGTTTGGCTACATCGGCCACCTGCGTACCATCACTTCTGGTCGTGGTCAGTTCTCTATGGAGTTCAGCCACTACATGCCTTGCCCTCAGCAGATCGCTGACAAGGTAATGGAAGAAGCGAAAGAGCGTAAAGCCAACAAGTAAGTTGTCTTAACGATTAAGACCCCGCCCGGTTAGCCGCGCGGGGTTTTTTATTGGTTGAAGATTCACCCCTCAGGGGGAAGACAGATTACGACAGATTGCTTATTATTTGGCCATTCTCACAGAGGAAGTAAAATAATGAATTACAGACAAGGCCTCTCCACTGCGATTCTCCTGCTTGGCTTACAAGCTCTCAATACAAATGCTGTTGAATGCGACGGTATCGATTGCCCATCTGACACACTTCCGCCGGAAGAATGTTTCGATCAGGGCTGCGACCTTCCACCAGAAGATGAAGCACCCGCCTGCGACGAACAAGAATGCCCACCCATCGATGACTGTCAGGACCCACAGAGCTGCGAAGGCCCGATTGATGGTCCCGGGGATGGACAGGGAGAAGCCCCAAATTACGCGGTCAGCGTGGATTCCGACAGCTCAGTGACGATTCTCAGTACGGATATAACAGCAGATGGTGACATCTACGTTGAAGTTTACCCTCAGAAAGGTACGGCCACGAATAACCAGGGCGCATCAGTAACCTTTGATACCAACGGCGACTTCAGCAATCTGGAAGAAGGTGTCACTGAAGAAGTTACTTTCGAAGTCAACACAACCGGTACCGATGTCACTTATTCAACCATCACTGTGACAGTCACCGGGGTGGCTGAAGAAGAACCCCAGACAGAAGAACCTGTCGACCAGGCCCCCGGAAACGAAGTCAGCCTGAACGCTGGAGTGATGCCTCACGACACTTTGTCTCGCAACGGTGAGCTTAACGATGGCGAGTTCGTCACCGTATGGATGGACACGCAACGGCTCGCTGCAGGCGAAGCACTCGTCATTCGTGATATTCCCGACCACCTCACGTACATAGAGACCCTCTCCGCGGACCTACCAGCAGATGCGAGCAGCACAATGCCTTTCAGGACTCAGGTGCTCGGCAGCTTCTACCGGGAAGAGGATCGTACTCTTCGAATAAGCCCACGAAGCGGCGATACCACCTCAACGCCAGCGGTCCACATTGTCTTTAAGGCGAGCTCCTCAGAGAGTGACGAAACCACAGCACTGCTTATTGAACGACTCGACAGCACAGGCCTTGAAGCTACCACCACCACAGTCGAAATTCCACCGGCCCGAGCCGCTAAGTATTATTACGAAATCGCGCGCAACAGCAATGGCGCCGTGGTTACGGCCTGGCCACCAAATGATCAGGAAGAGGACTTTGTTCGCCTGGAAGCCAACCTATCCTCTGATCCATCCCCACTGACCTGTGGTGAAAGTGATACCCTGCTCACTGAGGGATTACTGGATGGTGATGGCAATGCCATCGCAGAGTGCGCAGACGGCGTCATCACTGCCACTCATACCGATGCCAAAGTGTCAGCGACAACGCCGCTTACCTGGCCCCTCAACTTTATCGCTGAAGAATCAAATACCCTCGTCGCTGGCGGCAGCATCACATTCAGTGACGGCAACAGCCTCAGCATGGAAGACTCGACCAGCTCAGCCGTTGAGGCCGGCGTCGAATTAGTTTCTCTGAGAGACAACGTCCAAAGTCCCAACATCAGGTTGCGAATGGAACTCCCAGAAGACATACCAGAAGCAACCAATCTGACTGTCGATCTGTTGATACTACCCAGCGATCCGGAAGAAGTCGGAGAAGACAATCCACAGTTTACTTGCGATGGAGGTGAATTGCCTGGCGTGCGATCTACGTCTGTATCACTGAGAGGCCAAAGTTTCACCACCACATGCACCAAGAAGCACTTGCATATCGCTTTCCCAACCGGGATGACAGTAACCAACCAGAGCGACTTTTCGGACGGTTTGCTTCGCGTTGATATCTTCGTGGCTGATGCTAATTACGGCGGGTACATCGAAGCTAACCTTCTCACACTTTCAAGTTACGATGAGAGCGAGGGGCCGGCCGTCGAATACAGCGAATTCAGCGCATTCTATGAAGATGAGGAAGAGGAATCCCTTGGTATAGTTGCCGCAGTGCTCGCATTACTGACGTTTGCGTATTACCGCCGCCGTAAACAGGTAGCCTGAAGCAACAACGAAGCCGGTAAACATACCCAAGACATGGGCCGGCTTTGTCTTCTTACCGGGCGTCGAGTCTATCGAGTGCCCGGTGAGCATTTCCCAGCCAGTCTGACTCCCAAGAAAACCCAATTCATGAGCTGAAAAAACGACAAGAATCGCCGCGCTGACGACCACCATCCAGAAATCCCGGGTAGTCATACCCTCTGCGATGATAAGTATCAACAGCAATACGAAGGTGCCTGACGCCACACCACTGAAGCCCAAAGAACTGTGTTCTCCGCCATAAATCAGTAGCTTAAACGTCGCGTTTGCAACCAGCATAGCAAACAGATAAATAACAAATACCCGCCGGTTAATCTGCTCACACACAAGGCTGCTTGCGACAAGGACGATCACATTCCATGTATAGTGATCCCATGAGCTATGGACAAACACAGCCGTAAAGATGCGCCACCACTCCCCGTTTTCAAGAATAGCAACGCTATCAAACCTGAGGTAATTATCCGCATCAGGAACGAACATCAGTGCCGTTACTGTTATCCCGAGCGTAATTGTCACCCATGAGTGAAACAGAAAATCAGAACGCACCCGCGCCCAGGTTAACCCCAACACATTGGCCAGCGCTCTGAAAAAGTTAAGCTGCATCGACCTCAGGCTCTTCGTCTACAACGTGCTCGTCACCCACGAACAGAAGAGCAAGCTTCCAGGTAATCACTCCCACTAAAAAGCCCGCCACAATATCAATCACGTAGTGCTGTTTAGTTAATAGCGTTGAAGCGATAATCGGCAGATATAAAAACAATCCCCAGGCCCACCAGAACGTCCGTACTCCATGGACCCGGCTCGCGGTAACCATCACAATCGCCGCCAACAGGGTTTGAGACGCATGAAGGCTGGGCAGAATATTCACGCCAGCATCCAGACTCCGCAGCATGACCAGCGCGCTGCAGGACCAATCGGCGCACACAAAAGTGTCATGGATAATTTTAAGCGGCACGAATGCAAAACAGACACAAGCTATGAGGACAGATAGCACGAGCGACAGGGCGTAGCGGAGGTACAACGTGAATGGCATATCCAGCAGCGCCGGAACAATCAGCCCCGGAATGTAGAGAAAATAGATAAAAGCGAATTCAGGAACTAAAGGCAGCGCAGCATCAAGGGATAGAGCAACATCCCAGGAGTCCACAGAATCCATTCGAGCCATGTTGTACTGCTGCAAAACCTGATAAGCAACCAGCTGGATTACCGCAACCAGCGCACCGATCACTATGCGACCGACGCGTATATCTGCTATCCGATAGTCGTACTTCTTTCTCAACGGCATGACGCTTCATTACTGGAAAAAACAGCATTGTAGCCCAGGGCTCATGAAAAAACTGGCCTCAGGAAAGCACAAACACCTGAATTTCAGGCACAAAAAAGCCCGCACGGAGCGGGCTTTTTAATTGTAGGAGCGAAGCATCTTCGCGAACACCCTATCAGCCGATACAGGCTCGGAGATAAGATCCCCTCCTACATTCTTGCAGCCCTGCAAGAGAG
>MDTE01051588.1_pt1 | contig 25872 bp, 25 predicted proteins | sample 811231 | NCBI WGS metagenome assembly MDTE01 (sample SAMN05326651, study PRJNA326480) | marine metagenome | isolation source: seawater | place: Indian Ocean: Red Sea | collected 2010
AAGGTTTTAATAAAGGTTTTATTTAAAGTGCCAATCTATCAAGTTTATTAACCCTTTTTTCATGTCTTCCACCAACGAAGGGTTCAACAATCCACATTTCTATTATATCATATATTTTATCTGTTGAAATAAACCTCGCACCAAGTGATAAAATATTAGCATTATTATGTTCTCTTGATAGTTTCACAATTTCTTTTGGACCATCATAAAATACTGCTGCTCTTATCCCCTTTATACGATTAGCAGCCATTGCTTCGCCCTGCCCTGAGCCTCCTATAATGATTCCTCTACTTTCTAAATCAGCAGCGACTGCATTAGCGCATGGAAAAATAAAATCAGGATAATCATCTAATGCATCATATTGATTAGCACCATGATCAGTCACTTTATAACCTTTTTCTTTTAAATAATCACGTATTGTATTTTTTAGTTCAAATCCGGCATGGTCGCTTGCTATATGAATTTTCATAATAGATTCGCTAAATGGTTCCTAATTTTTTGTTCAACCTGATCTGCAGTAAAACCAAATTCTTTTGCAAGATCCTTTCCTGGAGCTGATGCACCAAAATGGTTTATACCAATGGATAAACCATTTGAGCCTACATATTTTTCCCATCCTAAAGTGATGCCGGCTTCTATAGAAATTTTCATAACACCCCTAACTGGAATTAACTCCTTTTTATAATTATCAGATTGTTCTTCATAAATTTCCCAACACGGCATACTGACTACACGGATTTTTTTATCATTCATTGCTTCTGCTACATCTATTGCAAGACCAACTTCCGATCCTGTGGCTAGTAAAATCATCTCGGGATTATCACAATCCATTACGGCATAGGCCCCTTTAGAAACACATTCAAGCATATCATCCATTGATTTATCCAGAACCTTTACACCCTGTCTTGTCAAAAGTAATGCACTGGGTCTTTCTTTTTGTTCCAGAGCCATTTGGAAACAGGCCGTCGTCTCCTTAGCATCTGCAGGACGAAACACATTAAAATTAGGTATAGCACGTAAAGCCATGGCATGTTCGATAGGCTGATGAGTTGGGCCGTCTTCCCCTACCCAGAATGAATCGTGTGTAAATTCATGGATCACTCTGCAATGTTGGATAGCTCCCAATCGCAGTGCAGGACGTTCATAGTCAGCAAAAACCAGAAAAGTACCACCAAATGGAATCACGCCCCCGTGAAGTGCCATACCATTCATAGCTGCTGCCATTGGAAATTCTCGAACACCGAATGCAACGTTTCTACCTAGGCGGTTCTCTTTGCTAAAATCCCCATATTCATTGGCAAAATTTCCGGTATAGTTAGATGGCTCCAAATCAGCGGAGCCTCCTACGATTGAAGGGATCTGTTTTGCAAATTGGTCCAATATAGTTCCAAAGGCTTTTCGTGTTGCTAGAGAATTCCCTGATTCAAATTCCGGAAAGTCTAGATCGGGTATTGTATTTTCTATTGCAGTTTTCCAGAAAAATTTTAATTCACCAATTTTTAGACACTCCTCCTTATTTTGACTCCAATCATCTACAGATTTTTGAAGTGATTTATAGTCTGCTTGAAAATAATCAATTACCTCTTTAGGACAATAAAATGAATCCCTCGGCAAACCTAATCGATCTTTGGTTGCATCAATTTCTTCTTGTGGAAGCGGTGCACCATGGGTATTAGGATCTCCTTCTCTAGTAGCCGTACCATGGGCAATAATAGTTTTTCCGATAATAATACTAGGTTTATCTACTGTTTGCGCTTTTTCAATGGCATTCCTTAGATCATTGTGGGAGTGACCGTCAATTTCCTGAACATGCCAACCAAATCCATCAAAAACAGTGGCGTAATTTGTGGAATCAGAACGACTGGTATTGCCTGAGATTTGAGCTTCATTAGCATCATAAAAAACAATTAATCGTGACAAACTCAAATGGCCAGCCAGAGATGCTGCACCTAACGCAACGGGCTCCTGCAAATCTCCATCGCTGGCTAAAATATATGTAAAGTGGTCTACCAATCCGTCAGCATTTACTGATATATTTTTCATTTTATGGCGTAAAAAGGATTCTGCAAATGCCATTCCCAAACCCATTGCAAATCCTTGCCCAAGTGGACCGGTTGTGCAATCAATACCGGGAATTTCTACTTCCGGATGTCCAGGAGTTTTACTGTGCAACTGGCGAAAATCCATCAAATCATCCATGCACATATATCCTTGAAAATGAAGCAAAGAATAAAGTAACATGGACATATGCCCGCCAGATAAAATAAATCGATCTCGATTAAACCATTCTGGGTCTGTTGGATCATATTTGAGGAAATCCTTAAATAAAATAAAGGCAAAATCAGCGCAGGACATTGGTCCACCCGGGTGACCACTATTGGCCCTTCTAGTAGCATCCATAACCAAACCCTTGATAATAGAAATACTAAAATTATCTTTATCTTGTTTCGACCAATTTTTAAAATTTTCTAAATCATGATAATTACTCATATGCTAAACCTCAATCTGATAAAATTTTTTTATGATTTGTACTGGATCTTCATTACTAAACACTTCTGAGCCTGCCACTAATATGTCTGCACCATCTTTTATTATTTCGGCTGCATTGTGTAGTTTGACGCCGCCATCAACTTCAATAAGAACATGATCCAAATAATTCTCATTTAAATAATTTTTTATTGCAGAGATACGCTCATTTGAGCCTGACAAATATGCTTGTCTACCAAATCCCGGTTCAACTGTCATTACCAGTATAATATCCACTTTATCCAACAATGGGAATACTAAATCCAGTGGTGTTTTCGGCTTTAAAGAAATACCAACCTTACAACCAGTAGACCGTATTAGATCTATGACACTTAAGGGATCATCGGTTGCTTCTATATGAAAAGTAATATTGTCCGCACCTGCTCTGGCAAAAGGTTTTACCAGTTTTTCCGGTTTAATCACCATCATATGTACATCGATAAATTTTTCGGTTTTTGAACGAAGTGATTTTACCACAGGCGGACCAATCGTGAGGTTGGGTACAAACTGATTATCCATCACATCCACATGAATCCAATGCGCACCTCCATCACTACAAATCTGTAAAGCTGACTGCAGGTTAGAAAAATCTGCTGATAGAATTGATGGAGCTAATTTAAAATTTCGAGCCATATTTAAAGTAAGAAATTATAAAAAAGAAATAGATTTGAAATCAGTAATTAGGAAAAGAATCAAGAATTTGGATAAATAAATTCTACAACCTCATTCAAGTTTTCTGATAGACTCCCGCTAACTGGACATGCATGGGCTGCCCGTTTTAGTTTTATTTGATCTTTTTCTTTAATGGGATTTGGAAAGATGATCTTAATTCGAATTTCTCCTATACGCCTAGGATCACTTGACATAATTTTTTCTACATCTGCTGTGATTCCATCTATATCAATGGCATCTCTCATCGCAACAATTCCCATAATAGTGATCATACAGGAAGCCAATGCTGTTGCTACTAAATCTGTTGGCGAAAATGCTTCCCCCTTGCCCTGATTATCCACAGGTGCATCAGTTACAATTACATTTCCAGACTGTAGATGAGTGGCTTCTGTCCTCAAATTACCAAGATAAACTACTTTTGAAATCATCCTGAAACTTCCCTAAAAACTCGTTTGAAATTATCTCCTAGAATTTTCTTAACCTCTCGCTCTGAAAACCCACGAGCCAGTAATCTTTCTGTTAAAAATGGGAGTTTATCTATCGTCTCTATTCCTTTTGGTAAAATCTCCACACCATCCCAATCTGCCCCGATACCAACATGATCAATACCAATTAAATTAGCTATATATTCCATATGGTCAATCACATCTTCAATATCTGGGACTATTGATTTTAAGTGTGGTTCTAGAAATTCATTTTCTTTATACCAGTAATGATCGGAGTCAGGATCATATATATTTGCCATAGAATCAAGATATGATTTGAATTTTTGTTTTATAGTTTCATATTTTTTTGAATAAGTCGAATCAATATAACCAGGGTAAAAATTAACGAATACAACTCCTTTATTTTTTTAATGGCAAATAATTGTTCATCTTTCAAATTCCTGTAATGAGGGCATAAGGTATAAACAGAAGAATGAGAAGCAATAATGGGTTTTTGTGTTGTTTTAATAATATCCCAAAAAGTTTGTTCACCGGCATGAGATACATCTATCATAATGCCTAATTCATTACACCGCTTTATTACTTTTTTCCCAAAATCAGTTAAACCGATAAATGTCAAGGAGTCACCTTTCTCAACCTCATCTTTTGCAGATGTGGCCCATTCGTTTGAGTTATTCCATGTAATCCCAAGATAGCGCATCCCTCTCTCATATAATTTATCCAGTTTAGCCATATTATTTTCAATTGAATGACCGCCTTCAACTCCAATCATACAGGATAAAATTCCTTTTTGTTGATTATAAACTAAATCTTGATAATTCATTGGTATTGCCAATTTATCCGGCAAGCGTGAACATAAATATTCTAATTGTGAAATCATATCATTAGCGCGTCCAAAATATTCCCCTTCTTTGAATTCGAACGGTGAAACCCAAATAGAAAATACCTGGCAATCAATACCACCAGCTTGAATTTTTGGAAAATCAGAGTGACTTTCAGGTAGATTTGAAAGAATATCTCTACCAATCATGGAACGAAGTAAAACATCATTGTGGGTATCTACAATAAATGCTTTTTCATGCAGAGTTTGAGCATCTTTTTGGCAGGAGAAGAATAGTAATACAGATAAAGCTAAAAATGTGATGTTATAAAGGTCTTTTTTCATTGAATTAGTGATGTTGGGTTATGATTTTAGTAAAGTTCATCTTCTCAAACTTAATGGTGGGACTATAGGCGAAATATGCTATTACTTAACAATTGCAATGCACTTTAGTTGAATTGCAATGGGAGTGGGCAAAGATGTGATTTCCACAGTCGTCCTACAAGGTTGGTTCTCTTGAAAATATTCACAATAAACCTGATTATAAGTGTCGTAATCTCTTTGCAAATTTGTTAGAAATACTGTCACATCTACTAAATTTCTCCACGAACTTCCTGCTTCTTCTAAAATCATACGGACATTTTCAAAAACGGAATGGCACTGGGTTTCAATATCATGACCCACAGCGTTGCCTTGTCCATCTACCAATACACCGGGGATAACCTTTGTACCATATTTTCTTGGTCCTACACCTGATAAAAACAATAAATTACCAACTCTTCGTGTATGTGGATACAATTGATCGGGTTCAAGTACTTTTTCCGTTTTTATTTTTTCCTTCATTTTTTTACTTCCCTCACTGCCGCCAAGTTTTTCCAAGTATCATGATCTGCAGATAGCCTGTCAACAACTCCATTATTTAATATACTTGTATTGAAAATTTCATCTACATCGTCAAGCTTAACTTGCGTATACCAAATGTTATCAGGATAAATTACAACTGCAGCACCTAACTCACAGACATCTAAACATCCGGTTTTGTTTGCTCTAACTTTACCTTTCAATCCGTGTTGATTAATTAGCTGGACAAATTTACCTCTTATATCCTTACCCCCACATCTTGCGCAATCTCCTTTGGGGTTTTCTGCATCTCTTTCATTGATACAAATAAGGATGTGTTTTTCGTATTTAGGAGTCATTTTTTTCCCTCATCAAGTCCCGAAACGGCCACCATCAATAGACATATCATGCCCATTGATATAACTGGCTCCATCTGATGCTAGAAAAGCCACGGCAGAAGCAATCTCATTAGGTTTACCTAATCGTTTTAAAGAAGTATTTTTTGCCCACTCCTGTCGAATTACTTCGGATTTCACTCCCCTGTTTTTCGCCTTTAATTCTGCTAAATCATGAAGTCGATTTGTAGCAGTATACCCCGGTAAAATATTATTAACTGTAATGCCATACTGGCCTAATTCCAATGCAAGTGTTTTAGCCCATTGAGCTACAGCGCCCCGGACTGTATTAGATACACCTAGATCAGGAATTACCTGATTAACAGATATTGAAATAATATTAATAATCCTTCCAGAACCTTTTTCTTTCATTCCAGGGACTACAGCCTTGGTCATAATCTGATTACAGATTAATAATCGTTCAAAAGCAACTCTGAATTCATTTTCTTCTGCATCAATTAATGGTCCGCCATGGGGGCCACCAGAATTATTGATTAAAATATCTGCTCCGTTTGCAATTTCCTTCATATGGTATTGAATTTTTTCATTAAGTTTCTCCGGCTCATTAAAATCAGCGCAAAGTGTGTAATGGGTCTGCCCGTATCTTGTAGAAAGTTCAGTAAAGGTTTGATTCAGTTTATCTTTGTTCCTCGCCACTAATGAAACTGAAGCACCTCTTTCTGCCATTAATAATGCACTGGCTTTCCCAATTCCATCCGTAGAACCGCAGATGACAGCATGTTTGTTTTGTAATAAAAGATTCATGAATTGAAGAAATATCCTAGATTTTTTTTAATTTTTTCCGGTAAAACTGGTAACGATGATCTTGGAATAAAAAACGTTGAAAGGTCAGCTAATTCTGCAAATACCTTATGCCGGTCTGCTGTTTTTTCTAAATAAGTGTGTCCGGATGATCCGCCGGTACCAATTTTCACACCGATAATACGACGCACCATCAAAGCATGTCTCTGCCGCCAGGTAGTGAATAATTCATCAATATCCATAAGTTTGGATAATAAATTAAATGGTGAGTGTAAAATTGGTTCTTCTCTATAAAGGAAAATTAGCAATGCTGCCTGTGTAGCTTTATGAGATAAGCGTTTATTATTCTTTCCAATCAATTCATTATGTTTAATTGGATCAATCATGGCTTCGAAAGAAAAAATAGCCTTTTCATGTTCTTTGAGATGATACTCAATTTCTTTTTGCGAATGATTTGGGTTACTGCGAATGGACTGCTCTTCCTTATACAACATGGTTCGAACAGACTCACTGTATTGCTCCCAAAAATTAAAACCTTCAAATAGCAGAAATGGTGTTCGCTCTAGCCAAATTTCCAATAGCTCAAATAGAGATTTTTCATTTTCGGATTTAATAACGGGTTCTTTCTCACTTTCTAATAAGGGGTTTTTATAGTCCTGTTTTCCATAGTTTATCCTGTCCTTGACTAGCAAGCCCAACTTATTTTCCATAAGGCGAAACTGTGCACTTTGGAAACCCGATGATGGAAATAAATCATCCCTAAACTCCAGAAAATCCATAGCGGTCATGGTTTCGAGGACACGGATCTGATCAATCAGAATTTTTTGTATTTCAGTAATGCGATCTAGACGTTTTACCGCTAGACTTACATCAGATTCTCTAACTTTTTTTTGTTTGAAGATTTCCAAAACGGAATCCAACTCAAATAGTACCTGTTTAAACCAAAGTTCATAAACCTGATGAATAATGATAAAAAGCATTTCATCATGTGTCGCTGAGCTTCGTTCAACACTTTTCAAAACCTGACTATTCAGAAGTTTATCTAGATTAAGGTAATCGCTGTAATTCAGTAGATTTTTATCAGACATGATTTTAATCCCATTCAAACCCTGAAACGCTGTCGGATTTAGCACTGATTTCGATAGCATTATAATCCTGCATTTCAGAAATAAAGTAGTAAAGAAATTTTGTAGATTTAACATCATCTAGCCAAACTGAATCAGGAAGACCTAACGTTTCTAAAACTTCCTTTTCAGAAGGTTTATCCCTTAGGAAATCCCAAATTTCATAGTCCGACATATATCCTCTAGAGTAAAGTGTCTCTTGCACCAGTTCTGGATTGGACTTTTTCGTTGGTGGTATTACAACCGGTTTTGGAGTAGGTGGAAGACCGCAGGAAATAAGTAATGTTATTATGAAGAAAAGGCGAGTGTCCATCTATGGAAAATACCGAGAATAAAATTGTTTAACCAACATCAACTTTCCTATCTATTCTAGTTTTGTCTGAAAGAATTTTTGGATTACCTTCGATATTAAATAATAAAGGAAAAAGTTAGATGTCAAAGATTATAGAAAAAGACCGTTTTTATTATAACCGTGACTTTTTAGGAAGTTCCCAAGGGCGTTCGATCAGAATATTATCTGAATATTATGGGCCACTCCAGAAATTGAAACGAAATAAAATTGTGGACACCATTGTCTTTTTTGGATCTGCTAGGATACCATCTAAGAAAGAAGCAAGGGCAGCATTAGATAAAGTGCATCAAAATATTGATACACAAACCTTAAATAGACTCAAATCAGACTTGAAAATGAGTCAATATTATGAAGATGCCCGGGCTCTCGCAGGAAGGTTCACAAAATGGAGTAAAGGATTGAAGGGAACAAAACGACGATATATTATTTGCTCTGGCGGCGGCGGCGGAATAATGGAAGCTGCTAATCGCGGCGCTGCGGAAGCTGGTGGCACTAATGTGGGGTTAACCATTTCATTACCATTTGAATCTTCAACGAATAAATGGATCTCCAATGATTTAGATATGAAATTTCATTACTTTTTTATGCGTAAATTTTGGTTTCTTTACCTAGCTAAAGCTTTAATTGTTTGGCCAGGTGGTTTTGGAACTTTGGATGAGCTCATGGAATTATTAACCTTAATCCAAACCAAAAAAATTAAAAAGCGTTTACCCATTGTTTTGTATGGAAAGGAATTTTGGGAGAAATTAATAAACTGGGATTATCTGGTTGATATAGGCACAATTTCAAATGAAGATCTTGAATTATTTCACATTTCCAAAGATGTAAATGATGCTTATAATTACGTTACAACATTTATTGAAAAGCACCAATTAAAAGGACCCAATTTTTAAATGAAAAATATTTTAATCTTTTTATCAGCCGTGTCATTATGCATACCGCAAACAGAGCCTGTAAAAGATATTCATTCAAATAAACCTCGGGTTTGGGCGCTAACTCATGGCATGATTCACACTGAACCCGGAGATTATATTAAAGATGGTACGATTATCATCCGAAATGGAAAAATTGAGAAGGTTGGCCGGTACATCCAAATTCCAAGCGATGCCTATGAAATTGACCTAGATGGTGCTCAAGTTTATGCTGGGTTTATTGATGGTTGGTTAGAAATAAAAAAAGATGAAACTACAACAAGTCCCGATGATCATTGGAATGATCGAATGCGCCCAGAATATCGAGCCAAAGATGATTTAAAACTCAAAGAAAAAGATTTAAAAGCACTCCATTCTATAGGCATTACAGCTGCTCATGTCGTTCCTGAAAAAGGAATATTTAAAGGAAAATCTGATCTAGTTATTCTAGATGAAAAATCCATTTCCGTCAGTAAAAACATAGCACAAATTCTATCTTTCAAATCTGGTGGATGGGGGCAACCTTATCCCAACTCATTGTTGGGAATAATTGCCTTTATGAGACAATCTTTATTAGATGCAGAGTGGTATGGAAAATCATCAGCCATTCTAAAAAAATATCCGGAAGAGAATGAATCAATTTCACTCAATCCAGGTTTAGCATCCTTAGAAGAGTTTCGTGTAAATCGTCTCCCAATGCTCTTTATGACAAAAGAAGAACATGGTGCGTTACGTGCACTCAAAATCACGAAAGAATTCAATTTGAACCCATGGATATTAGGCAGTGGGTATGAATACAGGCGTTTGGCAGAAATAGCTGAGCATAAACCTTTTTTTATTTTTCCATTGGAGTTTCCTGCAAAGCCTAAGGTAACTGATCCTTATATTGCCTTACAGTACTCTACAGAACAATTAAAACATTGGGACATGGCACCAGATAACATTAAAAAGGTCTATGATGCAGGTATGCATTTTTCATTTACGTCCAGTCCACTAAAAAAGAAAACTGATTTTAGAACAAATCTCCAAAAAATAATTGATCGAGGACTACATCAAGATGTTGCTCTGGCTGCTCTCACAACATTTCCTGCTAAAGCAATGGGCGTAGAAAAAACATTGGGGAAAATACAGCCTGGTTATATTGCAAATCTTGTAATAACTGATGGAGACTATTTTGATCCAAAATCACGAATCATTTCTCTCTGGCTTTCTGGTAAAGAACATTATATAGCACCGAGATACAAAGTAAATGTTATGGGTAAATGGAGTATCACAATTGACAAAAAAATGTATAATTTGGAATTTTCCATCCCGAAACCGAAAAAGGGTGATATAGTTAGTAAAAGAAAACCATCATTTGGCGGAAGACTGATTGGAAGCATAGCTATTGGTGAAAAAAAAATTAAAATCCAGGGTCTTGATATTTATGAAACTTTTATCAGCTTTACCATAGATGGAAAGTCTATGGGTTTTAAAGGTACATTAGCATTTAATGGTGAATTAACTCAAGAAAATATAAATGGATCAGCTCACGACGGTTCCGGAAAAAGTTATCCATTTTCTGCTACCAGAGTAGAAAAGAAAAAATTAAAACCCAGAACCCCAGACATTCCCAGCAGTGCGTCTGTGTTTTTTCCAGAGGGTGCTTATGGATTATCACAAGAATTACTGTCACCGAATGCTGTTCTAATTGATAATGCTACAATATGGACTTGTGGTCCAAAAGGTATTCTGGAAGATTGGGATATCCTGTTTATTGATGGAAAGATTGATAAAGTTTCACCAGATGTTTCCGTACCAAAAGGAAGTGCTCTTGTGATAGACGGAAGGGGTAAATATGTAACTCCAGGCCTGATTGATTGTCACAGTCATTCTGCTGCCTCATCAATAAATGAAGGAGCTCAAAATGTAACCGCGGAAGTCAGAATCCAAGATGTGCTCTATGCTGATGATATTAATGTGTATCGTCAATTAAGTGGCGGGCTCACAACAGCCAATGTACTTCACGGCTCAGCAAATCCTATCGGTGGGCAGAATGCAGTTATAAAACTTAGGTGGGGTTCAGCACCGGAAGATCTGATTTTTAAAAATGCTCCCCAAGGAATCAAATTTGCGCTGGGTGAAAATGTAAAACAAGCCAATTGGCCTGGTACACGTTACCCTCAGACCAGAATGGGTGTGGAACAAGTCATACGAGATGCCTTCCGTGCTGCACAAGATTATCGACATAAACATAATACCTATAATCGAAATTCAAAAGCACAGCGAAAGAAAATTCCACCTCGTAAAGATCTTGAATTAGAAGCATTAGCTGAAATCTTAGAAGGTACTAGATTACTTCATTGTCATTCCTATCGACAAGATGAAATTTTGATGTTGACCAGAATTGCAGAAGATTTTGGATTTACAATTGCCACATTTCAGCATGTGCTGGAAGGCTATAAAGTTGCAGAAAGATTGGCAGAGCATGGTGCGGGCGCATCCACGTTTTCTGATTGGTGGCAGTACAAATATGAAGTAATTGATGCAATACCCTATAATGGAACTTTGATGGCAAAAAATGATGTTCTTGTATCCTTTAATTCAGATGATGATGAATTAGCAAGACGAATGAACACTGAAGCAGTGAAAGCAGTGAAATATGGCGGTTTGGATGAGATTGAAGCCTTCAAATTTGTCACTATCAACCCTGCAAGGCAGTTGGGAATTGATAAATGGGTAGGATCCCTTGAAGAAGGTAAAGATGCTGATTTTGTTATTTGGGACGGTCCACCTCTTTCTATTTATTCTCATGTAGAAGAAACTTGGATCGAAGGTGTACGCTACTTTTCAAAGGATGAAAATATAAAACTTGAAGAAAGAGATAATAGTTTGAGACAAAACTTAATTCAAAAAATATTGTCTTCAACAACCACTTCGACTGGAAAAGAGATGAAACCAAATGGTGCCGCACCAAAAATCCATCAACATAATTGTAATTTAACAGATGATGAACTCATGGGTTGGGAGATACAATAATGAAAATATTAATATTTACCTTAACCATATCTACTATTCTGGCAAATGATCAAATTCCAGGTCTTGACCAAAAACGTCCCATTCTACTAAGAGGTGGTACACTGCATACGGTTTCAGGTGATGTACTAGAAGGGTATGATCTATTATTTGCAAATGGAAAAATTGTTACAATTGACCAGCAAATCCAACCATCACCTGAGACTGACATCTATGATATTTACGGCAAACATGTTATACCCGGTTATATAGCAGCTTATACCAGATTGGGTTTAACAGAAATTGCGGCAGTAAGACAAACCAATGATTACGCTGAAATTGGGGATATAAATCCGAATGTAAGAGCTAACGCAAGCTACCACCCCGATTCTGATTTGATACCAGTAACCCGCTCAAATGGTGTTTTAATTGCAAACTCTGCACCAACATCCGGACGATTCCCGGGTCAATCTTCCATTATGCTAATGGACGGTTGGACTTGGGAAGACGCTACCTTGAAGCACCCGTCTGCATTACAACTAAATTGGCCCAGCATGCGTCTTAATTTTAGGAAGGATGCCAAAAAAAAGGAGAAAGATCAACGAGATGCCTACCAAAAAGCTATACGAGAGATTGATCTGTTAGTCCGAGATGTACAAGCATATCATCAGCGCAGATCTGTAAAAGAAAGAAAAGCTGAACAAAAACAACAGACGGATTTACGGTTAGAATCAATGATACCATTCATCATTTATAAGGAACCCATCCACGTTCAGGCAAATGACATTCGACAAATAGAAGCAGCAGTTAAATGGGCAAATAAACACAAATTTAATATCGTGATTGTAGGTGGTCGGGATGCATGGATGAATCCTGAATTACTGGTTAGAAATAATATACCAGTAATTTTGGTTGGAGTTCAAATGACCCCAAGGAGAAGATTTGAGCCGATTCATACGCCATACAAGGCTCCCTCTATGCTTCATGAAGCAGGTGTTAGTTTTTGTATCTCTACAGATACAGGCTATACGTCTGATGGACAAGTACGACTACTCCCAAATGAAGCTATGCGTGCAGCTGCCTGGGGGCTACCTAAAAGCGAAGCCTTGCGATCAATTACATTATCTGCAGCTGAGATTTTAGGTGTAGATGATAAAGTCGGTTCTTTGGACCCCGGGAAGGATGCAACATTCTTCATTGCAGATACACATCCATTGATTCAAACTACAAATCCAACTAAAGCATTCATTCAAGGTCGAGAAGTAGATCTTACAGATCGTCAAAAAAATCTGTGGGAAAAGTATAAAGAAAAATACCGCCGTTTGGGCAGGCTAAATGAGTGATCAGACCCTCATAGTTGGAAGACTGAAAATATAGGTAGTCCCCGCTAAAGCTGCCAGTACAGTTAAAATCTTGGCCCAGATCAGATAATCTGGAATTCCAAATACAATTGCAAATACAATAAATATCCACATGAACAAAAATACCATTATTTTTGCTTTTCTTGACATTCCATTTCCTTCGCGAAAATTTTTGACATGGTGACCAAATAACTGATGATTAATCACCCAGTCATAAAATCTTTGGGAAGAACGGTAAAAACAAGCAGCTGCCATTAACATAAAAACCGTTGTAGGCAAGCCAGGAATAATGATACCGACTAGCCCGATCATTGCAGAAATACATCCGCTAATGAGCCAAAATATGCGAGTGACTTTATTTGATTTTATCTGTGCAATGTGAAGACTCATATTGTTGAACTAACTTATTTAAAATGAATTGTAAATAAAAATTAAATTGTCCGTAGCTTGATAATATAAACTGTACCTATTGTAGCAGCAATAAGTGTTATAATCTTAACAATTAACAATTTATCAGGTATCCCAAATAATACTGAAATTGAAACGAAAACCCACATCCATGTTAATATCCTTTGCTTAGCTTTTCTTGGTATTCCCTTATAATCTCGGAAATTTTTTACGTGCTGTCCAAAATATTTATTATTAATGGCCCATTCATATAATTTTTTTGAACTACGGAAAAAACAGGCCGCTGCAAGAATCATTACAGGTGTCGTAGGTAAACCAGGTAAAATTATTCCAATTAATCCAATAATAGATAGTAGAATACCTAGTATTAGCCAGAAGTACCTGACGACTGGATTATTACTTATAAACATATGTTAATTGGAATAAAATTAGAATATTTACCTTAGTCTAATTGAAATTTGCGTCTATATCTATAGTGAAGTCTGGATTGTCTTGTGTTAGGTCTATACTATTTATATAACTACCTATTAAGATATAATTAGTACCAGCAGTTGCGTAACCTAATGACCAATAAGTAATAGTGACTGCATCATAAGTTCTAAAAGAGAGACTATCAAAGCTGAAACTATAGTTACCACTTTGGACATTATCACTTGTTATGTAGGAGAATTTTGCTGGTGGGCCCTGCGGTGGATAAACTGTATCTAAAGTAATCAAGACTTCACCAGTATCAGGCCATGTACCCGTAAAATTAACATTACCAGATATTGAACCATATTCTGGTAAAATTTCTTCATCATTGTTTTTGTCTTCACAAGACACTAATACTAGTAAAATGGAAGAGAAAAATAGGCTTATAACTTTTTTCATAAATGTTACCTTTATTTTATTACTTTATTAATTGATATTTCAAAGTTTCTACCAGGCATTGGATAATGTTGTATAAGAACATACTGCCTATTAAAAAGATTCTTGATCCTAATTGTTAAGTCATAATCAAGCAAAGTCTTAGACATACTAAAGTCAGTAATAAATGTGGCAGGAAGAGTCTCTAGTGGGAAAATAACTTTGTTATTTTCAATTGGATGATCATCACTTAAGAAGTCTTCATATAATTGCGTGCTGGTATATTTCGTTGATAATGTAAAATCAATACCAGGTGTCTTTTGTAATACCGTAAACCTTATTTTATGATTCGGACGGTAAAGTAATGGAAAATCTGCTTTTACATTTTCCATATCCAAATAGCTATAATTAAAATTAATGATTGAACCTGTTCGATTTAAATTCATATTTGAACCGAGCTCAAAACCTTTACCATGAACTGTCCCACGATTAACAGATCTGACAGGAATAGTATAAACAAAATCAATCATATCTCTGTAACGATTAAAGAAAAGATTACCAAAAAATGAAAAATTCCCTTCTGCTTGATACTCAAACCCTGATTCAATATTCGTTAATGATTCAGCATTTAAGCTTGGATTACCTTGCAACAAAAGGCCATAACTACTTTCATACTCTAAAAATAATTCTGAAATGGAAGGAGCTCTGAAACCCTGATTAATTGATATATAAACTTTTGTTTTTGAATTTATACTTTGGGATAGACTAAGTTTTGGAGAAATTGCTTTAAATAACTTCGGCTTATATCTATCACCACCCTTGACTTCTCTAAAATCATATCGTAAGCCAAAATCAAACATAATTTTATTAAAAATCTCTTTTCTAAACTGTGCAAAACCTGCAGTCGTAAATTGTTCTGGTTGTACGTATATGTTTCTTAAAACATTGGACCTGGACTGGTCTAAAGAGATTTCTGTACCTATTATCAGGTTGGTTTCTTCATTATAAAACTTCTGTAACTGACTTCTAAAAATATAGCTTTTATCACGATAATGTGTCTTGCCTAGGATTTTATTTTCTGGAGCATCATTACGATCATTATAATCAGTATCAAACTGATTTGAAGCTATTGAAACAGAAATTATGCTCTGGCCTAATAGTGCTTTATAATAAAACTGTAGATAACTACTCAATCGGTTAGACTCTCTGTAAGATATTAAACCTGGATTATCTGGATAAACAAAACCAGGTTGGCCATTGAAACTATTTGCATTGATGAATGAGAATTGAACCTGTTGATTAATTGATATTGATCTATTTAGCTTAACGGAAAATCGTTTTTGTTCATAACCTGAATTAAATCTGTGGCCATTTGAACTACCGTAACCAACTGAGCTAACAATCTTTGTATTTTTTATACTTCCAGTATATGATAAAGAAAGGGCATTTGAACCATAACTACCATAACGTAACCTAGGGTACCATTCATTTGAATAATTACCTGTTTTCGTAACTAAATTAACAATACCTCCCATAGAATTATGGCCATAGACTGATGAAGCAGGACCCCTAACAACTTCAATATGTTTTATTGTTTCAAACGGTATTGCATTCCAATCTGATGAACCAGAATTCGGTATTGAAACTGGAAAACCATCAAGCAGAAGTAAGACTCTATTGTTATAACCGCCTGGCTTGAAGTCAGATGATCCTCTAATTGAAATATTCACATTTCGCCCATAATCATGAGCACTCTGAACTTCAATACCATGAAGATTAGTTAGGAGAGCAGAAAGAGTCTCTTGATCAGTGTTAGTTACCTTATTTCTCTCTACTATTTCCGTTGTTTCAGGCGAGTGTTTAGATGGAATAAACCCCATTACATTTATTGCTTTCCATTGAATAGAACTCTTTTCAAGTGCTATATCTAGGTACAATTGACCTGTATTGTTAATATCAATTATTTGAGAAAACTGTTTATAACCAATAATAGAAAAAAGTATTTTGTAATTACCTTGTGGAAGATTTTCTAATTGGAAATAACCATTGCTATCAGATGCTGTACCAGTATTTAATTCTTCTATAATAATATTTACACTTTCTAGTGGGTTTTTAGACTCTGAATCATAAATGATACCCGAGATAGATAAACCATTTAAAAAAGAAGTGCAAATTAGAAACAAGCTTAAAAAGTACATTATCGCCTTAAATAATACTTAATTATTGATTTTAGGGTCTCTTATCAGTTCATTGAGAAGATTCTCTACATCTTTATCAGTCACTGGCTCCTTTTTATCTCCCATAAATACAAGCCCCATGAAAAGGCCACCAAGAGCTTTAAACATAAGTTGTGGATCGACTTTAGGGAACTCACCTAGCTTTATGCCATCTTCTAACAGACCTTGAATAACAGCATAAAGTCTATGTTGGTATTCTTTCCATGGTTGTTGATCTAATTTGATTATTTTTGGGACATCGAAAAGGAACTCAAACAACCCAGGCCTATTTTGAGCATTTTCAGCTATTTTTATTAGTACATTAATAAAAGTTTTTCTGGGAGAATTCTCATCTGATATAACGGGCTCTAATGATTCCCATATATTCTTCCAACCATCAACTAAAATTGCTGACAATACATCTTCTTTTGATTTGAAGTAATAATAAAGTGTAGCTTTGCCAAATCCAGCTGCATTTGAAATTTCATCCATAGTAGCACCCTCGAGACCCTTCGTTTTGAAAACTTCGAGGGCACCTAATAATATACGCTCTTGGCGCATTTTTCTTTCCTCTAATTGACGTCTAGAAACAGACATATTGATTGTTCCAAAATCTAAATATATATTCGAATGACCGGTCGAAATTTAAAACCTGTGTTTTTATAATACAAAATGATTCATATAATTATAATTATTTTTTTTCCAGTAACTTTGATTACGACAATAAAGTATATTGTTATACTAAAATAATAATCTTCAGAAAAACTTTTAACAAATAAAATGCAAAATGATTATCTTGATAGTAGTAATAGGATAGGGATCTTGATTTCCAATTTAGGTACCCCTAGTTCCACATCAACAAAAGATTTAAGGAGTTATCTTAATCAATTTCTGATGGATAAAAGGGTAATTGATTTGCCAAGAGTACTATGGATACCTATCCTAAAACTAATTATATTAAACATAAGGCCAAGAAAATCTGCAAAATTATATAAAGCTATTTGGACGGAAGAAGGTTCTCCTTTACTATCCTATTCAGAAAAAATTGTTCAAAAACTATCAGCATTATTTGATAAACGAATTACATTAGTTCTTGGTATGCGGTATGGTACACCTTCCATATCAGATGCAATGGATGTTCTAAGAAAAAAGAAAATTTCAAAGATAATAGTACTCCCATTATATCCACAGGCAGGTTCACCAACCACATCAAGCACATTTGATGCAGTAGCTGGTTATTTAAAAAATATCTCGTGGATGCCAAATTTAAAATTTATATCTGGATATCATGACCATGACGATTACATCAATGCTTTGGTCAAAACAATAAATAACAGTTTTAAAAATAATGGTAAGCCTGATAAATTAATTTTCAGTTTTCATGGAATGCCATATCGCTATTTAGAAAAAGGTGATCCCTACTATTGTTTTTGCCACAAGACGGCTCGTTTGACTGCTGAAAGCTTAAAACTTAATGAAAATTCTTATCTTGTTGCGTTCCAATCCAGGTTCGGATCAGATAAATGGCTAGAACCATATATTGATAAGTTACTCATCGATGAAGCAACTAGTGGTACAAAATATATTCAAGTGATTTCACCAGGGTTTGCAGTTGATTGCCTCGAAACATTAGAAGAAATAAGCATACAATATCGTGAATTATTCATTTCTAATGGTGGTAAAAAATTTGAATATATACCCTGTTTAAATGATGATGATGATCAAATAAATTTGTTTCATAAAATAATCAATAACTGTATTGCAGATTGGTGATTATTTTAATTTATTTATAAGTAGATCAGCCTGTTTAAAAATATCGTGTATATGTAGATACGAAAATTGTGCACTGCGTCCAATGGTATATAAATTTTTGAATCCGCTTAAAAATGAAAAAACATTATCTATTTTTTTTTCACTATCAATTTTTAGAATTGGATAGGCATATTTCAAATCGATTACTTTATGCCCTATAATTTGTTCATCATCAATTAATTTATTATCAATAAGGATATCACGCGTCATTGAGAAAACTTGCTCTTCTTTTAATGGATGCAATAAGGAATCTGGGCCGTAAGGGATTTCAATTACTATGCAAGTTTTATCATTTGGAGCCATTTTACTGCTTCTGTTTTTAGGCTCATAAATACGTGTAAACGGGTAAATGGATTCTGGAAAATAAATTGATGCATTTTTAGTAAAATTAGGTGTGTCTAGATAAATAATACACAGATATAAATTTCTATAGTGGATACTATTTACTATATCTCTAATCTCTATTGGCGGAGGTGGATCTAAGGCATTGATTAAAATATTTATTGGTAAAGTACTAACAACCTTTTCAATATTTTCAATTATATTATGTCCGGTGGTAATTTTTGTTATTCTACTATCATTATGGTATAATTTGGTTATTGTTGTATTGTAGTAGATCGAAGTATGGTCAAAACTGTCTTTGATTCTTTCAAATATTGTTCCAAAACCATATACAGGATAATAAAATGAACCATCAAGATGATTAACCTTCTGAGAATTAAAAATTAATTGTTTAATTAATGAGGTAATATTTAGATTTTTCAATCTATTACCTGAGACTTTAATATCTAATTCATGAGCAGGACTACCCCATAATTTTTCTGTATAATTAATAAGAAATAATTCAGATAAAGTTTTGCCGTATAATTGATATGCATAATTCTTAAAATCATCATACTTATTATTTCGTATGAAAAGATTATTAAAGTTTTCAATGAAAATTTTGTATATGGTAGTTTTATCTAGCTTTTTTAAAATACTATAAAAATTTAATGGAAAATCTATCATTCCCCCTTTGTGATAGATTTGGCTAGGAGCATTGACCTGTTTTAATTCATTACCCATAAAATGTTTTATTTCAGTAGTTATTTCATCATATTTATCATGAAATCTGTGTGCGCCAGTATCGTAACTAAATTGTCCATCTTTTATAGTTTTACAATTCCCACCAACCTGATTTGAGCTTTCATAAAGATTAAAAATAATATTATTCTTTTTCGCATAATACCCCACAGCAAGGCCTGCTGGGCCAGCTCCAAGAATATGTAATTTTGAATGGTCTACCATTTTATTTTTTTTCTAGTTTGAAAGTTTCAATTGCAGACCACATTCTATTAACATACGGATTATGAAAATATGTAGTATCATGAATAGCTTCATACTTACTACCAAAAAGATTTTCGAAATTTCCAATAAGTAAAGCTGTATCTTTACCAGATGAATTAAATATCCTTATTTGTTCAATATTCTCAATATCGATAAAATCACCTTTTAGGCCATGCCGTTCTAAATAATAATTGATCAAAGGTGTACTAATTACTGTTTTGTAAGATCTATCTGAAATTAGGTCATCTTTTAATTTAGATATTGCAGTAGGATTCTTATGTTGTATTACTACGGTAGAAGTAATTGTAATTAAGGAAATAAAAAATAATGTAGATAAAACATTCAATAAAGTTTTTTGAGGATTAGTGATATATTTTTGACCTATAGTTGCTAAAATAAATAATATCAAAAGAATAGGCATCACGTGTCTTGATTTATAAATCATATTTTGGAAAAGAAATATCCAGATTATATATAAAAACATACAATATATAATCATTAACAGATTTTTGTCATATTTAAGATATTTTTTAAGGCCTTTAATACCGTAATAAAGAAAATAAATATAGAATATTGATAGGACTAGAGTAGGCCAACCTCTTCCTGGCCAAAATCCACCTAGACCATCAGCCCATATTGACCTAAATAAATTAATAATTCTAAGAAAGTAATTATTCTCAGTAATAATAGTACCACCAAAATTTGTGAAATGACCTACAGATTGTTTATTAGCAGCAATATATAAATTCTCAAACCCCGTCATTAATATTAGAGGCAAGAGCCATAAAATACATCCTAAAATAAAAGACATAAGTAGATACGATCTTTTATTATGAAATATTAAATGGTAAAAAAATGGAATAATAACTAAAGGAACATATGAAAGTCGAACACCAGATAAGATACCAATTAAAAAACACCCTGCAGTCAAATTATTTATTCTACTTCTTTTTTCTGTTAAATAGTATAGACATGAAACTGAGAGTGCTAAACCCATTAAATCTGGCATATATCGATTACTCATTAACCAAATCATTGGATTAAAAAAAATAAGAAAAGAGCAGAATATACCAATGCGATTGTTTATTTCTATTTTACTAATTTTTAAAATATAATAATTGATAAGAAAAATAGAAACAGCACCAATTAATGAAAAAGTTACTCCCTTACTTCCAAGTATACTAAATAATATGTTCGCTATAAAACAAAATACAGGATATCCAGGGAAATGAGGCTGCAGCTTAGTAATACTATAATTATCAAGGCTAAGTGCAAACCTCAAACTGTCTATATCTTCTATATAATAAATACTTGAAGCAGCGCGCGAAATAACATATGCAACAAATAACAAAAAATAAGACTGGTTTTTAGTGAGTTTATTAAACATTGAATTATCTAAAATAAAAATAAGGGGTCTTACAATAAGACCCCTTATTAGTAATTGATAGAGAATATATTCTCTATCTTATTTTCAAATACCTAAAATCTAATTGAGACTCAACTTACTAATCAGTAAATCTCTTGCAGTTATTAAATTAGCTTCATAAGTATCATAGCCATCATGTGCAGGATATAATGGTTTTGCGCCAAGATGTTCAACAACCGTGTCAAGGTCAGCATCAGGAAGTTTATGAGGAATATATTGCAACGATACAACAAAACCTCTCATTTCTGACCAATACTTATTGTAGTCATTCGAAGCATCAGTATCATCTGTCGGCGTATGATCAACAGTAAGTGCTGACATTTTACCATCGGTGCCAACTAATTCATTAATATAATGAACGACATTGGCAGCAGTAAGTTGCTCCCATCTCGTTTTGATCATATCAATATGTTCAGCTAATTCAGCTTGACCACCACCATTATGGATGATTGTTCTACCTGCTACAAATGCAGTAAAAATATCTGTTCTGAAATCAAAACTATAGCCAGGATTTTCATCCCTTTTTCTTGCATATTCTGCCCAACCAAAATTATATTCTGAAGTAAGATCTACGCAGGCTGTTCCCTGAGCTTGATCTCCAAGAAAATCACGGTGAGCTCCAAAGTACCCGAAGGCTTCATCCCAATAGTGCTCTGCAGCTGAATATTTTCCACCATCTGAACTTGCTACATCATTAGCTGGAAAAGTAGATGCATCTTCAAACTTGAGAAGATAAACTCCAATCGCGTTGTATGATCCTACAGCTCCGTAAAGAACTTTATTTATCATTTGTGACATATTATGACCATCTTCGTTTGTATAAGCAAGTTTGGTTGCTTCCGTAACTCCATTTGTGGTATAATAATTTCCTATCGAATTAATCCAGGACTCTACAGCTGTTACTGCAGTAGCTTGACCGAAACCTTTGATCGCATCAGTATTTGTCTTTCCACTTAGATTTTTACCAGTTGAGATATTATCATATACAAGCTCACAGGCTGCTGGAGTTGTTGAAATGTATGATGAATTTGATGTTGCATCACCATCAAAGAAATCCATTAAAGCATCTGCCGCCATATAAGTAACGACAGCTGCTCTATCAGTGGATGCTTTAAGATCTGTGTGAAGCATATTTCGAACAACTTGTCCTGTATAGCTTACACTGCTTTCCCCTTCAACAAACCTACTTGGAAATGTATAAGAAGTTGGCTGTTCTATGGTCTCATCATGATCATGATCATGATCATCATCTTTTGTATCTTCACAGCCTATCGTTAACATTAGCAGAAACGAAAGGAGGTATAAGACTTTTGTGTTTTGTACCATTTTGGTTTTCCTTTTTTTATTTATTTAAGTTTTTAAAAAGTTTTCAATATTAGAAAGAATATTCAATACTCATATTTATTTGTCTTCGTGGCGCTGGCATAATTCCTGAGCTCATGTCAGGTGCAAGCTGTCTAGGATTAGAATGAAGCCGAGATCCAATGTAGATTTTATCTGCAATATTCTTTCCGGTTAACAAAATATTTATTTTAGATGTGAAAGAAAATTTTGCTGAAAGATTTACTATACTATATTCATCAATCTGACCTCTGATACCTTTATTCTCAGGATCAACAATATTTTCAAAATCTGTGAAAACCTTATCTACATATTTAAAATCACAGCGAATTTGGGCAAATTTTGATATTTTTTTATCAACCCCAAGGGTTAGTGTGTGACGAGGAGCATATGGTAATTCATTCCCTTTTAGATCTGCAGTCTGACCAGATTTGACGGCAGAATTAATTTCCCCTTCATCAATTTGAGTATTTAATAGACAATAAATAACATTTAAATCAGGTAAGATTGCTGAAATATTAGATAGGAAAAAATGTGATCCAACTTCCACACCCATTGTCGTAGCCTTGCCTAGATTTAAAAATGCAGTTCCTCTTCCAGCTGCGATTAAATTTTCAATATCTACATGAAATGCTGCAACTTCATATTTTATTAATTGTGTTTTATACCTCAGACCAATTTCCTTATTCCAACTAAGTTCAGACTCAACATCCAAACCACCATCTTCATATTCTTCGCCAAAATTAACAATGTTTAATGCTCCACTTGAAGGTGGTGTATATCCTCTATGGATTCCACCAAAAATATTCATACTAAATAATTGGCTACTAAAGGCCAATCCGGGTAAAATTACATATTCTGTTTTATCTAGGTAGGTAGATCCAAGTAAGCGATCAATTCTTTCTTGCTCAAAGATTTCAAACCTAATTCCTGATCTGATAGTAATACCTTTAAAATTAAAAGATTCTGAAACATATCCTGAAAAGGCAGTTGTCTCATAATGCTGACTCTTACCAACTATTGTTATTAATGAATCATCATCTGAATAAATCATGTTTAACAATGTTGTATCTTTGTCAACAATATAATAAACCCCGTCCCTAGAGTCTGGGTTTAGCCCCTCCTTTCTATCATCGATAAATCGTTCCCAATAAACTCTCCATCCGAGATCCATTTTTGCAGGATTGTTAAAAATCGCATGTTTTATATCGTATGATGTTTCGAGACCAGCAACATAAAATGTTCTTAGAATTCCAAAATTTCTGTGTCCTTGTCCACTATATACGGCTCTTCCATTCTGATAACCAATTTTTGGGTAATTAATTCCTCCCCCAACACGAACTAAATCAATAAAATTGCCAATATATTTACCTGGTGCCACTTGATCATAAATATTATAGTCATTTTGATCATTGAGAGAATCTGGTAATATGAACATATCATACTCTCTCCACCAACGTCTATCAAAATAGCTTATAAAACCAGTTGTGTTCTTAGTCACTTTTGAATTAACCTGTTCAGTTTGAATGAGATCGATCGCTGTTCGAAAAACTTTAAAATTATCATCTTCTTTGGGATTAAAGTTTGGATCATTATCAAATGAATATTCGGTTAAACCCGTATATGTTGCATTAGAATTCTCATAATTAATATTTGCTTTAAAGTAAATATTTTTTGTCGAAGATTGATTGTAATTCAATTTAAATGTCGTATTTATTTGCTCAAATCCATTATTCTGTCTGAAACCATCTCCTCTTTTCAATAGAAACTGTAACTCTGGATTAAGTTTTTTACTACCCCAGCCTCCAATTTCACTAAAAAGACTTGCATAGCCATTCTCACCAGCTGTGAGCTTGAATAATCCACCTAATTCACTACGAGGTCTTCTGGTAAAATAATTAATTACACCTCCCATCGTCTGGGGCCCATATGAAATAGAGCCACTACCTTTAATGACTTCAATCCGGTCAATACGATCTGATGGGGGATTATAGTACATATTGGGATAGACATAAAGTGCTGGCTGAATTGGAACACCATCTTCTAATATAAGAGTCCTCGAACTTCTTCTTGGATTAAGGCCTCTTATACCAATACTAATTCTTGAGTTGCCTATACCATCATCGGCAAATCCATTAATACCTGGTATATATTCCAACATTTCTTGAGTACCAATAGGATTGACAAGTCTTAATGTTTTTATATCCAAAACGGTTGCTGCACCGGGTAGCTCATTATATTCTTTATTTAATTCGCTAATGATCTCCAGCTTAGCCATTAATATTGGTTGGATAGATAATACAGCATCAACTATATATTTTTTACCTTCTTCGATTATGATACTCTCTTTGTAATCTTCAAAACCAATAAAACTTATTTTTATTGTGTAGTTACCGGCTAATATCTCACTGATGGAAAAAAACCCATTTTCATCGGTTGATGTTCCATAATTTTTTCCAGATTCACTCTCAAATAATACGTTTGCTCCTTGCAAAGGTAAATTTGTTTCGTCTTTAACAATAGTTCCAGTGATGACTGAATTAATATCAGCTCCGCATAAAGATCGAGAAAGGATTAGGATTACAATGATTTTTGAATAAGACATAGAGTAGTAATCAATTAAAATATCTCAGGATTTTCAACATTATTATCTTGAGCCGGTAAAGAAAGTTTTCCATAGCTTCCTCCACTATCATCAGATTCAGCTTGTGGCGATAGAACAGGGTCATCCTCGCACCCATTAAGCAACAGGGCATAGAATAAACCCAAGGATAAAATTTTAAATATTTTATTCATTTTAGAGCTGAAATAATCTTATAGATAAAATTCATTGAAAAATTGACTGAAAACCAAATAGGATTTATTTCCATCCTGGATCACAGATAATCCTTTTAATAAACCACTGGAACTGGATCCAAGCACTTTTCTACTAATTCCTATGTTTAATTCTGCCATTATTTATTCCTAATTAATTTTAAGGGGCTCCATTTACTTTATATTAGGATATCTGAGATCCGGATTTTGGAACTAAAGGATTTAGGAGCCCCAGGAGTATAAATATAATGATAATGAGACTAAGTCTCATTAAAAATTATAAAATTAGAAATACAGTTGTCAACAATTTTTATTATTATTAAAAGTAATTATTGAAATATATTTGGAATCAACTCAATTTACATTGTAAAATATACCGACCAGTCGGTTTGTTAATGAAGCAAAAGAAGCAGGATCAGCGGAAAGATCAAATTATGGAAGCAGCTTTATCCGTTATAGTTGAAAATGGATATGATCGTA